>Ga0209749_1000096_pt1 | contig 149801 bp, 141 predicted proteins | sample EPASupsiteSAE347_FD_187267 | JGI IMG/M metagenome (GOLD analysis project Ga0209749, IMG submission 187267) | Bioremediated contaminated groundwater from EPA Superfund site, New Mexico - Sample SAE3-47 (SPAdes) (version 2) | ecosystem: Environmental > Aquatic > Deep subsurface > Groundwater >... | reverse complement strand
TCAGCCACTTACGGTATTTCAGCGGACACAGGCCATGAGAACTGTAGGGATGAATTGCAGTATCCTGGGTAGCAACTCAACCTGACGTTTATGATGGCTTATGTTTTGGGTGCAGTGGCCTGATTTTCAGTGTCCAGCGGAAACTTATCGGTCTTAGCCCTTTTCTTGCTAAGGTATCGGTTTATTGTGAATTTTACCGAATATTTCACGTCGTTCCAAAAGATCTGCACCCGTGAGAGAATCATGGTGAAGTGCCGTCCGCTCTCGTAATATTGGTGTGGCCATTGATCCAGGATCAAGACAAATCCCCATCGAACGAAAAACGCAAGTTGGCGAGGTATGAAATGAAACCAGCACTGATTTTTGTCGATCTCTTGAAGGAGCAAGCGTCATGAGCGAAGAAAGAATCCGTGAGATCTTGGAAGCTTTTGAGACTGTTGGCAGCTATAGACGGGAGGAAGTTCAAGCTGCCATGGAGCTCAAGGAGCAAATCACTCCCTTTCTGATAGAGATTGTTGAAACAGTGGCGTCGAATCCCTCGGAATATGCTGATAGACCCGGCTATTTCGCTCACATGTACGCCATTATGCTGCTTGGGCATTTCAGAGAGCCAAGATCTCACGAAGCCATCGTTAAATTGGCTGGTTTGCCTAACGGCTTGGCGAAAGAGCTTCTGGGAGACACGATCACTGAAGACCTGCGGACTATTTTGTACAGGACTTGCGGCGAATCCCTTGAATCGATCAAATCTCTGGCACTGAGCGAAGATGCCGATGAATACAGCCGGGGTGCCGCATTGGATGCCATGGTGTTTGCAGTGGCTGAGGGTATGGTTTCGCGGGAAGAGGTGGTATCGTTTTTCTCCGCTATATTGGATCATTTGAATGATAGCGATTCGAAATCTCTTGTATGGAGCCAATTGGCTGATGCCGCATGCGATCTTTATCCCGAAGAACTGATGGAGAAGCTAAAGGATGCATATGATAAGGGGCTGATCGATAGCTGGACGGTAAGCTACGAAGATCAGGAAGAGGCCCTTGAAGGAAGTGTTGATGCGTCTCTTGAAAGTGTAAGAAAGAAGCTTGAGCGCAGATCGTTGGATGATCTTCATAAAAGGATGTCATGGTGGGCATGCTTCAAACCCGGTCGAGAAGCTCTCGCTTATGAGACAGATGTCGAGAAGTCCCATCGGAAGAAGTCGAAGAAGACCGAAAAGACAAAGCGCAAGACGGCCAAGGCATCGAGAAAGAAGAACCGTCGCCCCTAATGAACAAAATGTCCACCATACCGTGGAGAATGTACAGGTGTTAGAGCAAGCAGAACAGCCAGGCAGTCGAATCGAATGCGGTTCAAGTGTACCGGAAAGGAAGAGAAGGAGGTTTTCATGAAGATCCCACTTTATCAGATCGATGCATTCACAAGTGCTCTCTTCAAGGGAAATCCCGCGGCTGTCTGTCCGCTTGATGACTGGCTTGAGGATAAAACGCTCCAGGCCATAGCCGCTGAGAACAATCTTTCAGAGACCGCCTTCTTTATCTCTCGTGGCGACCATTACGATCTTCGGTGGTTTACCCCGAAAGTGGAAGTAGACCTCTGCGGACATGCAACCCTTGCCTCAGCTCACGTCATCTTCCATTTCATTGATCCCTCGGCCACTATCGTTCGATTCCAAACAAGAAGCGGCCTGCTCACGGTGGAGCGGGAGGACGATCTTCTGGCGATGAAATTCCCATCAAGGCCTGGAACCCCAGTGCAGTGTCCCGACGGCCTCATCCAAGGACTTGGCATTGAACCTGATGAGGTGCTTTTCTCAAGAGATTACCTTGCCGTCTTCAGTTCGGAAGAGACAGTGAAGTCGATCCAGCCGGACATGAACGAGCTGATGAGGCTCGACGGCCTTGGAGTCATCGTTACAGCTCCCGGACACGGAGCCGATTTCGTCTCGAGGTTCTTTGCCCCAAAGGCCGGTGTACCGGAGGACCCAGTCACCGGCTCAGCCCATTGCACGCTCATCCCATACTGGGCACAGAGACTGGAAAAAAAGGAACTTCGTGCCCTGCAGTTGTCCGAGCGAGGAGGCGAGCTGTTTTGCACGGATCTCGGTGAAGTGGTAAAGATTGCCGGCCATGCAGTTGCTTACTTTGAAGGCTTCATCACCCTGTAACAAGGTTGTGAAAACGGTGCTGATTGGATGCCTCGTGTTTGGTCCGGTTGGCCTGATTGCAACACTGTTCCACGGGAGAGGCAGAAGTTTCTGAGCGGCGAAATGGCTGAGTACAAAGTAGTCTGCTAGTCCCAAGAGAGCATGCTCGGGTTTTTCCAGAAATCCGGGGAGTGGGTGTGAGATACAAAAGCGTCCTACGAATCCACTCCGAGCTTATCCAGAGGTTACAGTATTCTTCTTTGAGGGGGGATGAAATGAGATTGGCACCTGTTCAAAGCAGCCGCATCCTGGCCTGCGGACGTAACGCTGTCTTTTTCTTTGTATTCTCCCTCATTCTTGGCTGCACTGCCCTGTCTCAGCAAAGGCTCTGCCAGAGGGATGGGGTTATCATGGTATCCGATATGCTCTACTTTGGAACCGAGCGGCCAACTGGTAGCGTGACTCCAGCGGAATGGCAGCATTTCCTGGAGGCTATCGTCACCCCTCGTTTTCCTCTGGGGTTCACCTCCTGGGAGACCACAGGGCAATGGCAAGAGCCGGATGGCCGAATAGTGCGGGAACGGTCCTACGTTTTACAGATCCTCCATCCAGACGATCAGAGGCAGGATCGGGAAGTTGAGGGAATTGTCCTAAAATACAAAGACATGTATCAGCAGAAATCAGTCCTGCACGTACGCAGCCGATCCTGCGCTTCATTCCATGATCAGCCCGCAAAGTGAAGAGAAGAAGATGATCCTCAAAGCTAAATGTTTGAGAGCTCACACCGACAAAGGAGTAAGATATGAGCAGGGTCAGCAAGTCGGAAAACGTTCCGGAAAAGATGAAGCCCATTTACGATGCTATCGTATCTCTCACCGACGAGGTTTGTAAGAAGCACCTGAATGAGGAGTACGCTACGCTGGCTCGCCAGGCCACGGCTGCCTTGGCCAGAAAGCGCCTATCACTACTATTGCAAGGAAAAGCCAACAGTTGGGCCTGCGGAATCGTGTACGCCCTGGGCTATGTCAACTTCCTGTTTGACAAAAGTCAGCAGCCTTACATGAATGCAACCGATCTATGCAAAGCATTCGGTCTCAGCGCAAGCACTGGTGCCACCAAGTCCAAAGCCGTCCGTGATGCTTTGAACATGGTGCAGATGGACCCAAATTGGTGCTTGCCCAGCAAACTGGAGGACAATTTCCTGGCATGGCACATCATGGTGAACGGCTTCATTGTCGATGCCCGGAGTATGCCGCTTGAAGTGCAGGAAGAAGCCTGCCGGAAAGGGCTGATTCCTTACGTACCAGGGAAGAGTTGATGTACCGGACAAGTGCGTTGAGCCAAGGATGAGTGCGCTTCGTTGAGATTTTTTGGAGTTGACGGATGATAGGGTTGTTTTCTGAAAAGACTAAATTTTCATCTGAGCAAGAGCAGATGTTGCAAAAACTCGCCATCAAAGAAAGCGGCCCAGGTAGCATTCTGCTGGATTTCAATGGGCTTTTGGGCTTCATAAAGGAACGGAGCCTTCCACTTTCCTCCACACACCAATTGCCAATGCGTGCACTGCCAGAGATCAATGCACGTATGACTCGCCCGCTTCAACATGGCCTGAGACGTCCGCAGCAGAAATCATACCCGCACATTAATGGGTTGTATCTGCTGATTCGGGCCTCAGGATTGACCTTTGTTGGCGGCACAAGCAAGCAGCCATTCCTTTTTGTAGACAGAGAGGTGCTCCAGATCTGGAATAGGCTGAATCCTACCGAACAATACTTTAGCCTGCTGGAGACATGGCTGTTGCGAGGAAGCCCGGAGATCATCGGCGAAACCGGCCGAAGATTTTCATCGATTCCCGAGAACTTCAAGGATTGGATGTATTTTTTCAAGAGTATCCCGGAGAAGGGCTTACAGATTGCGGATGACAAGGATGCAGGGGAGTCACTCCGGCACACCCCTGGCTTGTATAATTTTGGGCTCCTTGAATTGTTTGGCCTGATCTCTGTACAGTATGGTCTTCCCGTGGAGGGAAAAGCCTCGAATATCGAGCTCATCCGCCGTACCTTCCCGGGTGATGCCCTATTGGCTTTGCTTCTCACTGAGTGCTCCGAGGATTTGAGGCATATCTTAGAACCTGAATACCGTAGGAAAGTGCCGTTTGGAGTGCTCCAGCCGATACTCCGGCCTTACTTTCCCAAATGGAAGAACAATCTCTCCATTCCGGAGTGGGTCTTTAGAGAAGGGGTTCACATCTTCAAAGTATCGCTGGGAAGGGTATGGTTTCGGATCGCAATGCCGGCGGATCGAGCTCTTGATGCATTGGCATCTGCAATTCTCGATGCAGTCGATTTTAGCCACGATCACTTGTACAGGTTCTCATACGAAAACCGCTTTGGCACTATGGATAAAATCGATCATCCCGAGATGAGGAGCCAACCGTGGACAGAAACAGAAAGATCGTGGGCAAGTGATGTGCTGGTTGGTGATTTGCCGCTCCGGCTCGGACAGACGATGACCTACTTGTATGACTTTGGCGACAAATGGGAATTCGATGTAGCCTTGGAGCAGGTCGATCAGGAGATGGTCGTTGAAAAGCCGGTCCTCCTTGAAATCCATGGCGAACCTCCGGAACAGTATCCGCGATGGGGTCAAGAAGAATAGATTGCGCTTCAATTCTTGCAGACCCTCAGACTTCGAAGGCATGGGATATAATATGACGAAGATGATCGGAAACACCGGATTGGATAAGCCCGGAATTCCAACCATGCACAAAAAGCCGCATCTTGGCGATCTGATTTTTCGCAAGCTTGGTTACAGAATATCTTCCGATGCCGATGACCTCAGAAGATTTGAATTGATAGACCGGCTGGAAAAGCCCGTCGAACAGCTCTTGTCAGTGCCCGAGTGACTCCATCGCTGTCAGCTAAAAGTTTGCCGATATTCTTTTTCTCATTTACCTGCATCTTCCCATGCTCCCGAGATGTATCTCTTCATTCCAGACCCAAATGCAGCATAATAGCTTTGTCGATTCCAAACATGATATCCTGCGACACCTCTCCAATCAGTTTGATTATCCTGGTTCGATCCAACGTTCTTATCTGATTGGCCTTCACCTTGGAGTCTTTCGGTAAATTGGCGGTTCCTTTCGGAAGAAGTACCTCAAAAGGGTAGATCTTTTCCAAACTCCCGGATGTGATCGGAAGAACGGTGATCGTACCCGCGAGCTCATTGTTCACATTGTTCGACACGACGACTACGGGTCTCGTTTTCGCAATTTCTCTTCCGACAACAGGATCGAGGTTAGCGAGATAGACTTCTCCTCTCTTAATAGTCATCCCATCCCTCCAAATCCGCAGCCTCGAACTCCTTCGTCAATTCCTCATCCTCCTGCCCGGCAGCCCGGTATCCTTCCGCCATCTCTCTTCGAAGCCTTTCCCTTTCCAGATCGATGATTCGCCGTTTGACCGCATCGGCGATAAACTGACTTCTCTTCCTCCTCCCGGCAACCTGGTCAATTTCCCTGATCAGGGCGTCGGGCAGTACGATATTCACTCGAGTACCGTTCATAGCAAACTACCTCCATTGTGTGACTTAGTATCCACACTATCGTAAGGAATAAAATTGGATAAATCAAGATCTCATTAATTACCCCACAAAAAGTGTGGATGGTCTTCGAGACCAACCTCAAAGCAACTGGACAGAGAAGTTTGTTCGACCTGCGTCAAGATCGGCCTCCGCCCTGCTGGCGCGAGGCTATCGACTGCTAAGCGACGAACCGACCATCATCGATCCATCGGGTCAATACGTGCTGTGTGGAGCTGTACCAGGGCAGGGACTTTTGTTCGTCATTCCGGCAAAAGCCTGACTGAATCTGATGATTCATAGATGGTTCGGATTGATCAAAACCCTTTACATCGCACACCATATCTGTCGGATTTTCCATTGAAAAGGGATGATCCAGGAAGGCTTGCCACGTGCGCAAAACACCGGATCGTTCCTGATAGGCGGAGGAAAAGGGCTACATCCCGGGAATGGGGTTCGACGGTCCAGCAGCAGGTGCTATTACTTGCATGGAAAAGTCATCGAAGAACTGATCATTGCCTGCGTTTGAATCGTAGTAGGAATGCAAGCCGATTTCGTTCGGCATCCGGGTATTGAAATTAGCGGAAGTCAGGCTGTTGTCCACGATGGGGGTTGTGTCACTGTTCCATAGGGGCAGGAAGCTCGAATAGTCCCAGATGAGGCTGCCCACGGGATAAACCTGCGGCGTTCCAGCACCATCATAGGGACGCTGGATGTATGCGGAAATATGATTCTCTCTTACCCCTCCTGCTCCGAACTGCTCATCCACCTTGACGATCAGTGTTGAATACGCCTTCAAATTCCCTGAGCCGTCGAGGAGAGTTGGAGGTGTTGCGGATAACAGTTGGGATCTGAGCAAGGTATATGTTCCACCGACTTCTTTCCACAGGACGGCGTATACTTGGCCGCTTTGCAAAAGACTGTCGAACGACGGACCGAGGGTGGATACCCAGCTCGGAGGGTGGTTATTGATATCACTGCTCGATTTATAGAAGGAGAAACCGTAGGAGTTATTGGATGCAGTATCCAGCCTGAAGGAAATTCCCTCCATGTACCAATTCCCATGGCCACCCTGCAAATCGATATTGACTTTTACTTGCAGGTTGTAGGACAGAAGACCGGTGCTACTCCAAATTGCAGCGAAATTCGGAAGAAGGGGGTTTCCCTGCCAATCCAGGCCCAAGGTCCCTTGTAAGCCTTTAATCACGATAGCAGGATTACCGGACGGTCCGTTGTTCGCAAGCTTCGCTTCAATGTTTCCACTTTCAGTCCAGTTCTGGTCAAATGTGGCTGAATTGTCTCCTTGTTCGGAGAAGGGGATACCCGGGTTGTTGTTGGCATCGTTGCTGTTCCCTCCCCGCCTGTCGCCCAGGACGGCAGTGCGGCTGAAAAGGCTGCTGGTTCCATCGCTGGTGCCGGTAGAGTTGATTGTGGCGGCAGTGTGCACAACGATCGGGGTGGCGGAGGTTACCGTGACACTGAAGGCTGCGGTGGGATTGCCCAGTACGGTAACATCCGAGAGAGTGTTGGTGGCCGTATCGAGGTTTCCGTATAAGTAAACATTGTTCCAGTCTCCCGAGACATTACCCTGGTTCGCTATGTCGAAAGCCCCGAATCTCGCCGGAAGTACGCCGTTAACAGGGCCGAGGACGAGAGATCCGCCTGAAGTGACGGTCTGATTCGAGCTTGGATAACAGACGGGAGCCACGCTTCGCCCTGACGGCGCGTTTTCCTGGAGAGCGGGTGAAAGAACGTTAAAATTGTAACTCCCACCGGCATTAGAGACGCTCGCGTATGTATAGATGCGATAATCACCCGTTATCGAGCTGAATATTGCCAGACTGCCGGAAGAGGGAATATTGAAGCCAGTGGGCTGTGTCCCCGGAAACATCAGATTGATGGACGTGGCAAACTGAGCGGCGGCTGTCCCGACTTCGTAATAGAAGGGATATATGATCAGGTTGTAGGCTCCCCCGTTATTCAGGAGCGTGTACGTCTGCCCGTTCATGTTCCTGAGCCTGTCATTCTTGGCGGCTTCAGGGTCCGGCTGAGTGTTTCCCTGCAAGTACTGGCCGGCGACGTACCTGTAGCCGGATTCGGCCAGGAAGGCGGCCTTTGTTGCGGCATAGGTGGACAGCAGGCCCAGGTTCGAGGATTTGAACAGAGACAACATGATTGCGGCGAGGGAGGAGAAGATGACTATCCCTACGACTATGGTGACAAGGATAGCACCTTTCCTTTGTGCCGCGATCATTTCCGAACGCTTTGCCGGTGTCCTTTTCATTTGTTCCAGTCCTTGGGTCCGTTGTACTGTCCGTTTCTTCGAGGAGTGGACATCGTGGTCAATGTATAAGTCCCTCCGCCTGGATCGGTCCGGTTGAGCGTAAGGGTGATTCGGATGCCGTAAAGGTTCTGTACGCCGGCTCCGGACCAGGTGTTCAAGGAGCCGTTAGTGGTGTCCAACTGTTGATAGCTGAGCAGAAAGCTGCTGACATTGTCGATGAGCCCGGGGTCCGAGGCGGTGGGGATGTTGCTGCTGTTGACCATTCTCAGGTCCGTGCCCACCAGGGCTATGGTGCGCGTAATCTGGGGGCTGGCAGGTCCTGCAATCATGGTATAGGTGATGGCGCTCGGGTCCCAGCGACTCAGGCTCGTCAGGTTATCGAGCTCGAGGACAAGCCGGGTCAGCGCCGTCTGCGCTTTTAGATTCATGCTCGCCGTCGTGCTGTTGTAAAGGTAACCCTTAATGCCGCTCACTATGAAAAGAGTGCCGAAGACCGACATTATCCCCAACAGAATCAGGGACACGATAATCTCCAGAAGCGTAAATCCTCTCGATCCGATCATTACTTTTGTCTCCCGATGAATACCGGGTGGCGGTTATTGCGTAAAGAGCATGACGATATTCTGGCCGTCGCTCACGCGCGTTATCGTGACTTTCAAAATCGTATTCCCTGTAGCAGGAGTAAGCTCTGTGTTCCCGGCGTCGAAGTCCACAAATTTTGTCGCAGTCGTGTAGTCCGCTCCAGTGAAAGTCCCGGCATCGATCCAAGTCCTGAGGGTGATCAGATTGGGATTGGTAGTTGTCATCAGCCCTTTGTAAGCAGCGGTGATATGGTTGGCAACCTGCTCCAGGGCATAATGGTCGCGCATCTGATTGAGTGGTTGCCCGATTTTGCCCGCACTGGTCCCCATTCCCCGAAACACCATGGCTCCGAATATCGAGCCGATGACGATGGTGGCGATGATTTCAATGAGTGTGAATCCCTTTCTTGTCCTGATAACGATGTTGCCAGGCCTTCGCACGATCATCTCCCACTTTTTCATGCCTGAATCATCCCCCGACTGAATCGTTTCATGGTATGAAGCCCGTCTGGCCCGTAATCAGAATACTCGTTCCCGCGATGTTGGTCGTGATGACTATATTGCTTGGGCCAGGACTGCCCAAAGCATCGAAAGAAATCAACTGTGGCGCCGTGTTGATTTGGAGGGCTGAAAGGGTAACGATGGCAGCGGCTTCACCCGGGATGGTCACTGCGGTTCCGCCCTGAACGAGCTGGTAAGAACTGCCGGTGAGAAAATTGATTCCCCAGGAAAGAGTTGTTTTCGTGGATCTTATCTGTGCATAGCGCAGGTGGTTCTTGACCTTCTCCAGTTCTCCGGCTCTCGTGAATGATTGGGTGTTGTTCGCTCTGCTAAGGATCACGGCCCCTATAATGGCAAGGATCAGGAGAACGGCGATGACCTCGATCAACGTGACCCCGGAGCGCTGCCGGATATTCGGGACGTATGCGTGAGGCTTTGTAGGCATAAGCAAAAACCCCTTAAAAGGGCAGCAGGATTCCCCGTTCAGGTGAAAGATCACTCTCCATTCTCTTGTCATCCCATTTTATCGTTGCAAGGTGTTTTTACAAGAAAAAAGATGAGCTACAGGCATAACTCGAGGCCTTTCTCACGCGGGGATGCAGAGACGCAGAGAAAGGGCACACGTTCGACTCTGCATCTTTGCGCTTCTGTGTGAGGTAGTGTGGCTGTCCGACCTTGACATTACGGCGGAAATGCCCGACATATTGCTCATGACGGGGAGCGGCTTCATCCGAAGAATAGGGATGCCCGGCTGCAAGAACGATATTCCGGCATCCTATCGTTCGATAGTTAGCACTTTCGTGCTTTCGTCATTCCCGCATACTTCCGGCGGGAATCCGGCCCGGCGCTGTGCTCGCTTATTTATTGCCCGGCATCCTGATAGAATGCGTCCAGAGAGGAGCCATGTCGTGAAACCAGCCTTCGAAGATATCAAGTCTGACTACAGATTGATGTTGTTCCCCGTCCTGTTATTCTTTATTGCGGCAGGATATTGTTTCTTGAGGTGGCCGATTATTGGGTACGATACAGATCTGTGGTTCCATATGTCTGCCGGCCGATACCTGGCTGAGCATATGCAAATTCCTCACGATGCATTCTTTTCCTATATCAGCCCTGGCAGGGAATGGAGTGATTATTACTGGGTTTTTCAACTTTTAGTTCATATGATATATAGAGTTTCAGGCTATGTTGGGATCGTGGTTTTAAGAGCGACTCTGTATTTATCCGTTGTCTATTTGTTTTATCTGTTTTGGGTCCGTGCCAATATTGTCGATCTCGGCAAGCTGCCATATTTTGTTGTGCTCTTTTTGATGTGCTCTCTGGCTATTGTGCCGAGAGAGCTCAATGTCAGGCCTCACCTGTTTTCGTATCTACTTATTGTTGTATTTATATATATATTGGATGTCAAGAAAGATAAAATATGGCTGTTGCCGTTAATCGGAGTTTTGTGGAATAACATACATGGCATGGAATATCCTGTATTCTTGCTGATCGTAATGTCCTATTTTATCGATATTCTGGTTGATAAATGGAGGACGCGGAAGCTCTACGGTGAGCTCTCTCGGTTGTCCAAGTGGGCGCTGATCTCTTGCCTGTATACCATCCTCATTACACCGCATGGATTGTCTTTCTTGCAGGTACCATTCTCCGCGGCCGGCTCCTTTTGGTCCCTCTACATCGGCGAGGCTCGGCCTCTTACAATCGAGGAGATGTTCTCCTTCAACCTTCTGCCGCTTCCCGGTATTGTCAGTTGTGCTCAGAAGCTCTTTGTGCTTCTTGCCGTTGCAAGCGCTGTGTTTCTCACGGCGAAGAAGAAAATCCGGCCGGGCCATTTGCTGCTGTTCCTGGGTGGAATGTTTCTTCTACCGTTGGAAGGGCGTTTCGTTTATGAAGCCGTCCTTTTGTCGATGCCCCTTGTACGTAGCGCTGTTCAAATCCTCCTGCCGGAGCTCGAAGGCTTCAGGATGTCCTGGCGCTATCCGGCTTTTCTCGCCCTCGTATCGGTGGTGCCGCTTTTGGTATTGAACAGCTATTTTGCTAATCGGCCAACTTATCCATTTTCAACGGCAGGGCTTCCGGTCGGGGTTGTCACTTTCTTGAACCGTATCAATGTACAGGGCAATATCTTGAATGAGCCCAACACCGGTGGGTACCTGGAATGGGGCTTGAACCGGAGCTACAAAATTTTCATGGACCTCCAGGGGGCTTTGTTCTCCGATGAGGACTATTTCCTTGCAAACAGCAGCTTCTGCGATGGGAAGGTTTTGGATAATTTCATACAGAAATATGATCCGTCCTTCATCTCCGTTTCCCTTGAACGCAAGGGCTTCAAGCAATTGATCGAGCAGCATCGGGAGTATTGTCTTGTCTTTTTTGACGGTGTCAATGTGCTGTATGTCAACAAGAATCGATATCCTGACGTAGTAGATGCGTATGAGCTTAAACACGTAGATCCGTTCGTGCTGAAAGACCTCGATTACAGTTCTCTCGATCATGATTCTAGTGAGGGCATGTTATCCGATCTTGCAAAAGTTGCATCGATAGACGACCATAACGACCTTGCCACTTTTGCCCTCACTAAAATATATATCGGTGGAAAACAATTCGAGGCCGCAATGCAGTATGCGGACAGAATGGTCGAATATCATCCCGAGGATTTCATAGGTTACGCACTTAGGGCTCATGTGCTTCTTGAAACAGGTAAGTATGAACAGGCTATTCGCTATAATAAGATCGCCATCGAAAAGGGAGGAAGAGTTGAGCTCGGTATCGTCTACCGTAATCTTGCCGTTTGCTATGGCAAGATTGGGGAATATAAGAAAGCCTATGCCACCATGAGAGAATATGTCAATCCTTTCTCTAACGATGCTAACTATACCGACATCTATGAGCTTGGATTGTGTGCAATGGCGGCGGGCAAGAAGAAGGATGGGGCGATGTTCTTGAGATTTGCCCGGCTTAAATTGCCTCAGGGGGAAGAAATCGTTTCAGGTAAAATCCAAAGGCTGCTCTCAGGTTCCGGCAGCGAGTGACCCATGCGCGATTCATGTTGCAGGAGCCCCCTATTGCCGTTCATGCCGTTCAGCAGCGCCCAATCCGGGAAGACAGAAGAAATGACGATGCAGGACTCGCCAAGCAGTTACTATGCAAACCAGCCTGATCCCGGAGGTTTTGTAAGCAGGCTTGCCCTGAGAATCCGCCTGAAAATGTTTACAACACTTATGAAAGCCGTTGGCAATGATTCCGGGGCGAAAGTGCTGGACGTCGGTGTAACGAACGACAGACGGGAAGAATCCAATTTCCTTGAGAAGCTATATCCCTATCGGGAAAATATCACTGCCGTCGGGATGGAAGATGCCTCTTTCCTGGAAAGAGAATACCCCGGAGTAAGATACATACGAGCCGATGGACTCCATTTGCCCTTCGGCGACGGCAGCTTTGATCTGGTAACCAGTTTTGCCGTGATCGAGCACGTGGGAAGCCGGGATAACCAGAGAAAATTCGTACGGGAGCTTTGCCGGGTGGGGAAAACCTGCCTGATCACGACTCCAAATCGCTGGTATCCCGTGGAAGTCCACACGATGATGCCACTCATCCATTGGCTTCCCCCGGAGATCTTTCGACGTCTGTTGAGCAGGCTGGGAAGAGAGTTCTATGCCCGGGAAGAGAATCTTAACTTGCTGGATGCGAAGTCGATAAGAGAGATGTTTCCAGTGAAGATGACAATCAGGGAGCATCATCACCGGCTGCTGGGAATTGTTTCGAATTTATTCTTCCTTGCAAGATGGCAGCAAGCGGAAACGGCCGGAGTTGTCGAAAACGATGAATAGTGTCTGCATGAGATGTCTGCGCTATCTGCATTCAGGAATCATAATGAGGCGTCGTGTTGGCGTGCTATCGGAGTTGCTTGCCAAGCTAATTCCAAAGGACGTGAGCGTCTTGGATGTAGGTGCGGGCAGTGGTGAAATTGCTTGTGCCGTCATGAGCATGCGACCGGATCTTACGTTACATGGTCTGGACGTTCTGGTCCGGCCGGATACGGGAATTCATATAGATAAGTATGATGGCCGCCATCTGCCGTTCGCGGACGATACCTTCGATTTCTGCCTTTTCGTTGATGTGCTGCACCATTGTGACGAACCTGCGGCCTTGATCCAGGAGGCGGTCCGAGTCTCTCGTCGCGGGATCGTGATCAAAGATCATTTTTGCGAAGGGCTGCTCGACAGGATGACTTTAGGATTTATGGACTGGGTTGGAAATACGGGCTACGGCGTTGGAATGACCTACAATTATCTCTCCTGTAACGAGTGGCTGGAGGCATTTCACTCCTGTGGCTTGTCTGTCGTGTCCCTGTGCGACAGGCTGTCGATCTATCGTTTTCCCTTCAGCATATTGTTCGATCGACGCCTTCATTTTCTGGCCTCGTTGATGAAAGAAACGGGTATGCCGCCCCACGGCGGTTGACGGTCCCGGTCTTTCGGCGTCGGTGCTTCAACGCGTTCTCGTTCTCAGGTTCAGGATGCTCAGAAAGAAGCTGGAAAACATGATCTGGATGCCCAACATGATGAGGGTGACTGCCGGGATGGTCATGCGGAGGCTCTCGGGATAGGAGAGGGGGCCGAAACCCTGATATTCCCAGTGTAGAACGGCGGAAACGAGGATAGTGCAGCCTCCCGCGAAAAGACCCAGTCCAATCAGAAGGCCGGCTTCCAGGTCGACTGCCTTCAGAAACCGTTCGAGGCGTTCGCTGCGGGGCATAAGGGCTTCGTGTACGGCGAAGGCTCTGGCAAAGATGCCGAAAAACATCAGTTGAAACCCGACGAGCAGTGACATGGAACAGACGAGGAGTGTACTGGTGTCAAAGGTCACACTTCCGACTTTGACCGGAGACCATGTAAGCAGCGCACCGAGCAAGCCTCCCGGAACGGAGAGCAGCATCCCCGGAATGAGGAACAGCCAGCGAGGACTGAACAACAGAAGGAAGCGCAAATAACGCCATCCGTCCCGCCAGGATCGCAAGTGCGGCGGGCGGCTCCTGCCGTCGGGGGAGAGAGTGGTTGGCACTTCCGTGACGCGCAGCTTTAGCAGGGACGCCTTAACGACCATTTCGCTGGCGAATTCCATGCCCGTGGTCTGAAGATCCATTTTCAGGAAGGCTTCTTTGCTGAAGCCTCGCAATCCGCATTGAAAATCGCCGCAGGAGCTTCCGAAGAAAATCCGACCTATGCTGGTTAAAAAGGGATTTCCGAAGTATCTGTGCAAAGGCGGCATAGCGCCCCGGGCAATCCCCCCTTTGAACCTGTTGCCCATTACCAGATCGTAACCCTCGCGCAATTTATCGAGGAAGGGCTTCAAGTTGAGAAAGTCGTAACTGTCGTCGGCATCTCCCATGATGACGTACCTGCCGCGAGCCGCCATGATCCCGCCCATGAGGGCGTTGCCGTAGCCTTTTGCCTCAACGTGTACGATGCGGGCTCCGGCTCGCACGGCGATTTCCGGTGAGCCATCGGTGCTTCCATTATCGGCCACTACCACCTCTCCGGAAATTTCTTCCCGGTCGAGGAATTGCAGGGCTTTGGCGACGCAGATTTCGATCGTTTCGGCTTCATTCAGGCAGGGCATCACAATGGTCAGATCAAACGAAAATAACTGGTTTTTCATGGACTTCCGTATGTTGAGGTGAAATGATCTTACTGCCTGGCCCACTTGCCGGGTGAAGTGTCCGTTGAGACCGTTCGCGTCAGGACCACATTTGTTGAGCTCTGGAATGACAGGGTTCCACCATTGGTAGTAGGACCTGCGGACCAGGCATATTCAGTACCGAGATTTGTGTCTGCCGGTAGTGCGTCCTGCGTCCAGCCGGGAGGAGCAATTTTTGCTCCCGCCCATGTGAAGTTTTCGCGGGCATTCAATTCTGCGACCCCAACGTCGATGGCTTTGCTGATTGCAGTCGTCGATAGGTCGATGTATTTTGGCAGTGCGGCTGCAACGAGGACTGCCAGAATCACAAGGGCAGCCATGACTTCTATGAGAGTGAACCCCTTACGGCTCCTCCATGCATCCTCTTTGAGCGTTTTTCGGTATGGTTCAGATGAGGGTAACACTGGTTTGTCATTTCCGCGTGCTTTTAGTGGGAACCCAGGGAACAGGGCGTTGGGCTGGATTTCCGCCCAAAGCATGTGGGAATGACAGTGGCAACTGTTGCCCGAAACAAGAGATTTCTGAACCATACCCGTTTTTGTCATCCGTCCCTATTAGTTCTTCCAGTACAATACAAGCCTGACGTGGATTTACTGAGAACCATGACGAGATCTTCGCGTAGCAAGTTCGTTCCCCCCCTCGCCCCTACTCTTCTGTTTGGGAACGAAGGGGGGAACAAACTTGCAGTGCGGTGATCTACCTGGACCAACTGGGCGGTGAAGAGGTAGGTGAGTCGATATACCCCATCCACAACTCCGTCAGTTACGTTCCGGGATGGCTTGCATAAAGAAGAAGGCTCAAGCGGGGCTCTCCACTACATGCCTTCTTTGCACTTCCAGCATTTCCACCATATTGATCCAGATAATATGCCTTGCCTGGATCGACCAGGCAAGGAAACCTTATGGCCTGGTCCATCGGGAAGGTGAAGTGGAATTCGAAACTGTTCGGGTCAGAACTACACCAGCACCACTCTGGAATGATAAGGTCCCACCCGAGGTCGTCGCATTTACATTCCATGTATAGTCCGCGCCAAGATCTACATTGCATAGCGTATCCGCATAGGCCGAGCCACTAATTTTCGTATTCCCCCAGGTTAGATTTTCTCGGCCATTTAGTTCCGCTATACCTTGATCAATCGCTCTGCTTTTGGCATTTGCTTCAAGGTCAACGTATCTCGGTACTGCAACCGCGGCCAGAATGCCCAGAATCACCAGTACCGCGATGATTTCAATAAGGGTAAAACCCTGCTGGCTCCGCAACGTACTCTCTCTTTTCAACTTTCTCATCAGAATTCCTCCCGCTCAGTTAAATAGCACACCTACCGCCTCATTCAGCAGCGCCTTCATTTCTGGAACCTTCACACTCTCGAATGGCCCAAAACAGGCTGACCTCAGCGCTCGAATCTCTTATTCCGCGCTGCCTCCGATTCAATCTCACCTCCTCTCGTCAAAAAACACCAGGCTTCGGCACATCACCGCTAAAAAGCCAGGCACAAGTAATCTTGGTCGGTCAAAGCATGTGCAGGTTATGTGCCAAATTAACATGCATTGCAAAACGACCATGTACGAGGCATTCGCCCAACCCTGCGCGAACAGCGGCCTCATTCCATTCAAAGGAGAAAAACCGGGCATCTACAAAAAATGTAGATCCATCTACAATTCTTGGAGAACCTTCAAGGAGGCAATGTCGATACCGTGTTTCTTGATCCGGTGCCAAAGGCTCCGCTGGTTAATCCCCAGTAGCCGGGCAGCCCTGGATTGAACGCCCCCTGCTTTCATCAAGGCGTCAACGATCAATCCCTTCTCCATGCGATTCAATCGATCATCGATGGAGCTGGACTCCGGGGGGGCTGGGGCTTGCTCGGCACTGGACAAAGGCTGAGTCTCCCTGGGGCCCACGGAACAGTAATGAAAAGGCTCGATTATGCCGTCTTCGGCCATGACGGCGGCCCTATCCAGCATGTTCTTGAGCTCCCTCACATTGCCGGGCCAGGCATAGGCCAGGAGTGCCTGCAAGGATTCAGGGGAAAGCCGGGCTGGCTTTGGAGCCCTTTCCAAAAAGAAATCCGCCAGAAGAGGGATGTCTTCCTTGCGGTCTCTCAGAGGAGGGATGTGCAGGGAAACTACATTGAGACGATAGTAGAGGTCCTCTCTGAATTGTCCTTCCTTGACCATCTTCAACAATTTCCTGTTGGTCGCCGCAATGAGGCGTACATCCACCTTTACGGTATGGCTGCCCCCGACGCGTTCAAACTCCCTTTCCTGTAGTACTCGAAGGAGCTTCGCCTGGAGGGGAAGGGGCATATCCGCGATTTCATCCAGCAAGACGGTTCCACCGTCGGCCAGTTCGAACTTTCCCAATTTTCGCGAGGCGGCGCCAGTGAAAGCGCCTTTTTCGTGGCCGAAGAGCTCGCTTTCCAGAAGACCTTCGGGGATGGCTGCGCAATTGAGCTTGATAAAGGGTTTGCCTTTGCGAAGGCTTTGTTCGTAGATGCAGGCGGAGAAGAGCTCTTTGCCCGTACCGCTTTCTCCGGTGATGAGAACGGTGGAATCGGTCGGGGCGACCTTTAGAATCTGCTTCAACAGCCCTCGAATAGTCTCGCTCTGGCCAATAACGCCGGGAAACAACTCGCTCGCTTCCACTTTGCTCAAGAACTGCGTGACCTGTTCGAACACCTCGGTCAAGTAGTCCATGTCATCGGAAGGTCCGGAAGATTTAGCTTCGACCCTGGCGGCGGGAAGAATGGACAGGCTACCGGCTTCCTTGGCGAATTTCTCGACGGGACCCAAAATGAGCCAGACGATAATGGAGCTACAAGTAAGAGTGAGAGCCCCGATCGCGAATCCCCACAACTGAACCGGCCAAACTTCCTGCGCTTTCAACGCGGCATCGCGAGCGCAGATGTAGTAGGTACCCATAACGGCCAAGACTGAGATTCCCGTGAATATAAGCGGAACGAGAACGTAAAGGCTTACGTGATACCGGCGGTTTTCCATATGTTTTAATAATCCGGATATCGGTGCGGAACGGAAATCATCATTTAGCCATCTTGGTCAGGTCCCACATGGGGAGGAATATGGCCAAAGCGAAAAAGCCCACCACTCCGGCAAGGCCGACGATCAAGATGGGACCGATGGCTTCGGACAACCCTTTGACCGCATAGGCCACCTCATCGTCGTAATGGACTGCAACTTCACGGAGCATCTCATCCAAATTGCCCGATTCCTCTCCCACGGCAACCATGTTGATCACCATGGGCGTGAAGTACCTGGCGCCACTCAACGGGCCGGCTATTCCGCGTCCCTCTTCTATATGCTCTCTGATTTTTATGAACTCCCTTGAAATGGCGGCATTTCCGATGGTACCGGCAAGGACTCTGAAAGAATCGAGCACCGGAACGCCGCTGGCCTGCAATATAGCAAAGATGCTGGCAAAACGAGACATGGCCGCCTTGATGAACAGTGGTCCGAAGATGGGGATTTTGAGCAAGAACGAGTCCCTGGCGTGCCTTCCCTGTTCGGTCTTGAAATAGTAGTGAAGACCGGCCACCACGCCGATAACCGTTCCGAGGCACAGGTACCAGTAGTGAGCGAGGAACTCGTGGAGTGACATGCAGATCATTGTCGGTAAAGGAAGCTGGATACGGGAGGCTTCAAAAATAGTGACGAACTTAGGGATCACGAAAGTGAGCAGCACGAAGAAAGCGATACCCAAAGCGATGACGACGGTAATCGGATATTGGAGGGCTCCCTTGATATCCGATTTGATCTTGTGCTCGTGCTCGATAATATAGTTTAGCCGCTCGAGCACTTCAGGCAAGGCGCCGCTGACTTCTCCTGCCCGTACCATGCTGCAGTATAGATGCGAGAATACTCTGGGATACTTCTTGAAGGCATCATAGAGAGTTGCGCCTTCTTTGATATCCAGCGCCATGGAAGCCGCGATTTTCTTGAGCGTGTTGTTCTGCGTCTGATTTTCCAGTACCTGCAGCAGGCTCAGAATGGGCACGCCGGCGCGGAGCAAAGTGCGAAACTGCTTGGTGAAGAGTATCAGCTCTGGCGCTTTCACTCCACCCAGCTTATCGAGCCAGTTCGACATTCCTCGAGAAGATCCGGTCTTTTGCGGAACTACTTTTGCCGGGATGAAGCCACGGTCGGCCAGGAGACTTGTAGCCATCTCGACGGAAGCGGCTTCTATGACACCGGCCACGGTAGTGCCTGTCTCGGTGATGGCCTCGTATGCGTATTTTGCCATTGTTTTCCTGTCACTTCACGGTTTCTTCGTACCCTGTCATTGCTCATACCATAACCGCCGAGGCGGCCTCCTCGAGAGTCGTTATCCCGCGCAAGACCTTGGCTGCGGCATCGTCCCTGAGGGTGCGCAGCTTGCCTGTTTCTTTGGCTGCCCTGGAGATTTCCTGGGTCGAGCGCCTTTTCAGAATCATATCCTGGAGCATTTCATCGTTGATGAGGATCTCGAAGACGCCCGTACGGCCCTTGTAGCCGGTATGCATACAACTGATGCAGCCCTTGCCCCGCATGAAAGCGGCTCCTTCAGTATCGAGAATCCCAAATTGCTCCAGAGCCTTAGCCGGTGGTATGTAAGGCTCCTTGCAAAAGGGACAGATTGTCCTCACAAGGCGCTGTGCAAAGGATACTAACAGAACGGAAGCGACAAGGAAAGGCTCGATTCCCATATCAATCAAACGGGTTATGGCTCCGGCGGCATCGTTGGTGTGAATGGTGCTCAACACCCGGTGGCCCGTCTGAGCGGCCTGAACGGCGATGGCGGCTGTTTCGGCGTCCCGGATCTCTCCCACCATTACGACGTCCGGGTCCTGGCGCAGGATGGACCGGAGGCCGCCGGCGAAAGTCATGCCGGCCTTGCGGTTGAGCTGCACCTGACGGATTTTGTCGACCCGGTATTCGACCGGGTCCTCCAGGGTGATGATGTTGATGTCCGGCTTGTTGATTTTTTGGAGAATGGCGTAAAGGCTGCTGCTCTTTCCACTCCCGGTGGGGCCGGTGCTCAGGATCATGCCGTAAGGCTTGACTATGGAGGCTTCGATCTTCGCCCTGTCCTCGTCGACCATGCCGAGCCGGTCCAGTGTGTAATACCCGGCGCTCATGTCCAGCAGGCGCATGACCATGTTTTCCCCGTAAATGGTCGGGAGGGTGGAAGCCCGGATATTGATCTCCTTGGCTTCCATTTTGATGGTGAAGCGCCCGTCCTGGGGGGCTCTCAGGACCGCAATGTCCATGCCGGCAAAGATCTTGATGCGCGAGATGATGGGAAGCAGCATGGACTTGGGCGGGGCCGGAACATCGTGCAGCTTGCCGTCGATGCGAAATCTCACCGAGACGCTGTTCTGCTCGGGACTGATGTGAATATCGCTGGCTCCTTCACGAACCGCCTGGGAGATGATGGAATTTACCAGGCGGACGACGGGAGCCTCTTCGGCCATGTCGTGGAGGGAGCTGACCTGAAGATCTTCCGTACCGCCTTCGAGAGTGCCGGCGGCTCCCTCGCCGTATTGCATCTCTTCCACGCTCTCAACGACACCGCCAAGGCTGGAGTGCATTCCGTAGATGCTGTTGCACAACTGATTGAAGGCCTTTTCCGTGCAGATCACCGGCTCCACTTCGTGATTGCTCAGGACTTCGATGCTGTCCATCGCTTCCAGGTCCATGGGGTCCGTCATCGCCACCATGAGGAGGCGTGCTTTTCTTCGCAACGGTACGCACTGGTACTTGAGAGCCATTTCCGAGGGAATGATCTTCGACAGACTGACATCTACCGGGTAGACGTCAGGGTGATATTTTTCGATCTTAAGCTGCTGGCTCAACAGATCGATGATCTGCCCCTCGCTTACAATTCCTCGCTGAATCAGGAACTGACCCAGCTTCAAGCCTGCTTTCTTCTGTTCCGTCAGGGCCTGTCCGAGCTGCTCCTCGGTCACCAGGGCAGCTTCAACCAGCATTTCTCCAAGTCTTTTTCTTCTCGCCAAGGGAATATCCTTGAAATGGGCTTTTGGTTTGGGGTTTATCTGCCGAAAAATACCGAGCCCGCCTCGGAGCCGGTTACGATTCTTGCGTTGGCGGCAAGGGAAGCGGGCAGGGCGCTGAGGGTCATTTTTGCTGATTCCTCATCAGGAAACGTGTGCTTGAGCAGCAGGTGAAATTTCAGGCCTTCACGAGGAGTCCAGATGGGGAGCATACGGACCGGGGGAGCACGAAGTGGGTAGGCTTTAAGCCATGCGTAGGCATCCTTGAGGTTTTGTTTCAGTGCCAGCTCGACACGCAGGTCGGTGGAAAAAGAAGGATGAGGCAGAAAGGGGATGGCGGGGAAGGTAATAGCTCGCCCCCTTCCTACCTTGCTCACGTTGCCGATGTGCGGGTTCATCTCGGCCACTGCCCGCAGAACCTGCGGATCGTAGGATCCATACACTCTGCCGAGCATCAGCCACAGATTTTCGCCCCGCCTGACGGACAGGTCCCCCAAGGCGGCTGGAGGAGAAAGCTCATGAACGGCTCTTTGAGCAACGGCCTCACCGATTGCGGAAGGAGGATTCGGGGCTGTTATCACTTGTGCGTCACGAGCAGCCGTCTGGACTTCGTCTTCGTGAGCTGTTGCTTTGGGGGGTGTTTCTTCCTCCACGGGCTTTTTGGGCTCAGGGACCGGTGTGGGGCTTTCCATTTTCCGGGAAGAGGCTGTTTCCGAAAAGGCGGGGATCTGTAAGTGCTCATGGATTTTAGGAAAAAATCCGAAGCCGAGGGCGCAGCTCAGGACGATGAACAAAAGAGAGGCGCTGACCCATTGGCGTCTCCTCGGCTTTTGTTCGGGGAAGGTCATCGCTGAACACCACCGAGCCAAGAACCAGCCTGCTTTTTTCTTGTTACGAATGATCAACGTGAGAACGATCCTGTGGCACAAGTGGATAATTCTTCTAGGGTAGCCGCCGGTGGCAAGATGCACGGCCAGAAAGCCCGGATAGGTGAAGAGCGCCGGGGCCTTGTAGGTGCTTTTTGCCTGGTTCAGCCGAAACTGAATCATGCGCCGGGTGTCGCTGAACTTCAAAGGGCCCAGAACAGAAAAGAGATTGATGCGGTCCACAAAATTGCGGTGCCGAGCCAGGGCTTCTTCGAATTCTCTTTGAGCGAAAATCACGATCTGCAGCAGTTTGTACTCATTGACTTCGTAGTTGAGGAGCTCTCGAAGGATTTCCAGGCAGAAGGAGGGCAGCTTCTGCCCTTCGTCGATTATCAGAATCACCAGCTTTTGCTCATCCACCCCGCGTTGAAAGAGGTATTTCTGGATGCCGTCCTTGATCTGCCACTCGCTTCTTCCACTTTGAAGCTCCGGGGAGAGGCCGAACATCCCGGTGATTGCCGTCAAGAATTCGGAGGGGGTCGCGAAATTGGGATCGAGGATAAGGTGAGTTTCGAGGTCCGTATCGTCGGCGAGCTTGCGGACAAGCTGACGGGAAAGCGTGGTTTTTCCCGTGCCTACGTCGCCGGTGATGACGTTCAAGCCCCGCCGCAGCCGGACGGAGAGCTCGAGCTTCTGAAGGCATTCCATATGCTGTCCGGATTGGAAGAAGAATTCCGGATCAGGAGAGTTTGAAAAAGGTTCCTTGCTAAGGTTGAGTACCTTGAAATAATCCATGGTTGCATCCTCACCGCGTTGAGCTCTTCTGGGAGGGGGAGGGAGAAGCCGTTCGTGGAGGATCTGTCGGTATCCGACCGGTCTGGTTGCCGGCGCCGCCGATATTGCGGCCTTTCAGAATGTGCGGAGTAATGAATATGAGGACTTCCTCGAGCTTCTTATCCCTGCTTGTGGAACTGAAAAGCCGTCCGATCAACGGAGTGTCCTTCAGGCCCGGCGTGCCTTTGTCGCTATCTGTTCGGCTCTCTTTGGTCAATCCTGAAATGACGATAGTCTCACCATCATGCATCATAAGGGTCGTTTCGGTTTGCTTTTTGATAATGAAGGGATTCCCCTGGACGTTCCTGGTGGTGTCGACCTCATCCTTCTTCACCACGATCTTCATTCTCAAGATGTCTCCGACGATTACATGGGGTGTGATCTCGAGCTTGAGGAGGGCTTCCTCGAATTTTACTTCAGTGCCCGAAAGCTGACTGGTCGATACGTAGGGGATTTTTTCTCCATTAGCGGTGAAAGCGGTCTGATTATCGAGTGTGGTGATGGAGGGGCTCGAGAGAATATTGAGCCTGCCTTCCGTCTGGAGAGCCGACAACTGGACGTCGAGGATGTTGCCGCCCAGTTTTCCATACATGAGCCCCAGAGCCGTTCCTACGTTGGCGTTGGTCAATTCGGCGGGCAGGTTGACGCCGAATCCCTGTCCGCCGATTCCTGTCTGGCCCAGGAGGGGAGTGTACGTCAAGGTGTTTGTGGTGGTATTGATATTACCCCCCGTTCCGCCCGGTGTTACGAAGAAGTTGTCATTTCCGGTGAGGCCCGATGTCGCGGCGAAGCCCCCCCACTGAATCCCCAGTTGGCGGGCGGTGTCCTTGGTGGTTTCCACAATCGTCGATTCGATCAGAATCTGAGCGGTGGGTATGTCGATTTCTTCAACCAGGTGAACCAGCTTGGTGATATCGTTGCGGACCGCATTGACGATCAGTGAGTTCGTGTGCTCGTCCAAGGCGATGGAGCCTCGAGGGGCTCCTTTTTCGTCTTTGCTCAGATACTCCTTGAGCTTATCGGGCAGCTTCGTGGCATCGGCATAATTGATAGGGATAACCTTGAAGCGCAGCGGCTCCTCCACTTGCTTTTGCGTCTTCTGCTGCTGCATTTTCACCTCGGTCTGTACGTCTTCCACTGTCATGATGCGAAGAAGCTCCCCCTCACGGACATAAGTGAGCCCCTGCAGATTGAGGATACCCCGGAAAGCCTGGTCCCACGGGACGTTCTGAATGTCTATGTTCACAGCACCCTTGACCTTGTCACCGATCAGGATATTCTGGCCTACCGACCTTGCCAGAGCGCGCAGGACCACGACGATATTCGCATTGTTCATGCGAAGGCTGACCTTTTGAGCGGGAAGAGGCACCTCCGGCTTGACGATGGTATCGTCTTCCTTGACAGGCGGTGCGGGAGGGATGTCCGGGAGAGGAGGCTCGATGTCTCGCGGTTTTTCATCCGGTGAAGAGCCTTTGGAGGTCTCGGCCAGGATTTTCCACTTGTCGAAGAAATCCTGCTTCTTGGGAGGCTTTACGGTACTCGCGCAGCCCGGGAGGAGCACGCTCAGGAAAAGAACGAGAAAGAGCGGCAACATCAAGATCCCGAGGTGGCCGTAAGATGCCCGGCTGATGTGATGCTTTTTGAAAGTTTTCATCCGGATATTCAAGAACGTTTGCTTCAAAGACACCATGTAGAGAATTCCTGCTTTCCTATCTCGAAAACCGTTTCGAATCCAACCTCGTGGCACTCACCAGATCGTCTCTCCTGTAAAAGGCACCGTGATTATGATCTGTTTTCCCGTGATCTCCAGAAGCACCTTGTCCTGGTCGATGCTCCGGACGATAAATCCTCCGGTTTCCAGCTCTTCACCCACTTGATATTCCATTCCATTGATGATCGCCAGCCTTTTGTTTCCGGCTTCCATATATCCCAGGTAAGCGAATTGGGAGGCTTGCGCCTGGCCGTCGTCGCTTTTCGCCGTATCGGCCGACGGAGACAACGGCTTTCCAAGGAAAGGATCCGTCGGCCATTGTGCAATGCCCTTTTCCAGAATATGTGCTTCAGCCTTGCTGAGGCCCCCTTTTTCCATCTCCTCCGCCACCTTGGTGGTTATTGCCGTCAGTTGGCCCGGGGTGATGCCGGAAGGGGGAGCATTCTTCTTCGAGTCGAACAAAAGGATGTAAGCGCCAAAGAGTAAAGCCAGCGCCATCAAGGAAACGATAATCTTTTCACGTTTGGCCATGGCATTTCCCTGGAGGCTATCGCTCGGAGATCGACAGCCAGATTTTTAACCTGAATTCCTTCCCGCCCGAGGCCTCCTCGATACGGATCTCTTCCACATGCTCCAGATAGGGGAGCTGCAAGAGCTCGAACAGGAATTTCCGGAAATTGAAAAAATCCCCTTTCAAAGCAGCCTGAACCGACATCAGCCTGGAATTATCGGCCATGGACTTCACGTCAGGCGTTACCGTCACGGGTTGAAGACTGCTTTTACGGACGATTTCCCCCAAGAGAGCCGGAATGTTGAAGATCTGATCCTGGGGAAGAGGGCTCCTGGCCGGAAAAGACATCCCTTCGGGGAGAGGCTGCTTCATTTTCTCCGTCAGGCTTTTGTGGAGGGGATAGAGAAGCCTCTGTCCTTCCAACTGATCGCCGGCCCTCGATATTTCAATATCGATATCCTTTATGGTCCGCTGGGACGGATAAATCCCTACGGCACAGAAGGCAAGAAGCCCGCCCAGGCACATCAGAAGGTAGACGATGCTCTGATTGGGGAGTTTTGAAGAGGCGCTTCCTTCCATTCGAGGTTATCTACACCAATCCTATTTTTAAGGTAAAATGGAGCATCTGGCCCTCCCCGCGGCGGTCTTCAACGACGCTGGACTGGACCGTAGGGTTGACAAAGATCGGCGAGCTTTCCAGCCTCATGAGATAAGCGGCGAGGGACGCCTCGAGCCCATCCCTGGCTCCCAGTACGACGCCGTCCACCAGCAGTGTTCTCGAGGAGGTTTTTGCGGGCTCTCCCGAAGTCTTTGCCTGCTCCGCGGGCGTGGATGGCTTCCCCTGCTCGGCGGAGCCCTTGCATTGTGCTACGGCGACGCTTCCAAGATCCATCGTGACGCTCACCAGGCGAATATTGCGCGGTGTCAGGGACGACAGGTCGCTCAACACCGCACTCCCTAGATACTCCCGGCTCTGATCCTTCAGCGCCTGATTCTTGGCTTTGACCTTAGCAGCCATCTCCACGATCAGATTCTGATCCACAACGGTGTGGTATTCCGCAAGCTGCCGGCGCAGATGCTCGAGCTCGGTTTTCTTGCTCCTGATCATCTGTCCCTGCCATAGATAGATCCCCATCAGTACGCACACGGCGAGCATGAAGCCGGCGAAAACTCCCCGGTTGACGCGCGTGATGCTTGCCAGCTCTTCACGGTCTTTGTAGGTGAAAGTTATGTTGGGCGTTCGGGAATTGTCCGAGAGAGCCAGGCCCAGGGCCGCAGTGTAGCTTTGCCTTGCGGCCGGTGAATCAGGGGGGGGAACATCAGACGAGAAGAGGAGGGCTGGCGAGAGAGGATCCATGACCTCCCGGTCCATCCCCAACTGATTGCCGATATAGCCGGTGAGCCGCTTCCATGAGCTGATGTCGCCGGAAATATAGATCTTGCTCACCACCTCGCCGGAGGCTGTCCGTGAATAGTGCTCGAACGTCCTCTCGACTTGTCTTACCAGGCGCTCGATTGCCGGCTGAACTGCGTCGAAGATTTCCTCCTCGCCGAATCCCGGCAGGCTGTCCTCACCCGCGGGAGGGTGGATGCCTGCAAAAAGGTCGAAAAGGGTTTCCTTCACTTTGGCCTGATTCTGATCCGGCGAGCTCTCCTTGTCTATATTTATTGGAATGGTAAGGGTCTCATCATCCAGGGTGAACACGGGCGCTTTTCTCCGCTCGGCTACGGCTTCCATCAGGGATTCTTCCATGCTGTTGATGCCGGCCTTGATGCCGCGCGTCAAAACGAGGTTGCCCTTGAGAAAGATGTCGATGCGTGAGAAATCATTCCCAATGTAGAGGGCGGCGACCGGTTTGTTCGTGGCCGGCAGCCAGAGGGTTCTGAAAAGGTTCTGAATGGCGAAGGGAGCGAGGGTAATGCCGGCCGGCTTCAAGCCGCTCCTGGAGAAAATGTCTCGGATTTCCCGGGCGTCTTGCCCGGGGACGGTGTAGGCCATGACGGAAATCTTGTCGATCCCCTTTTCGACTACATTCCCCTGAAGCTCAAAATCGAAGATGTTTTCTTTTTCATCGAAGCTGGCTTCTTTTTTCATCGTCCAGTAGACGACGTTGTAGATCTGTTTCCGCGGCACCCGTGGGATGCGCAGGTGCCGAACGTCCATCTGGGAGCTCGACATCAGGCTCCATAGATCCATGTTCCTCGGTGAGCCGCCGAAATCCAGGACCGCCGAGCGGAAAAAGTCTATGAAGGCGCTGTTTGCATCGGGGGTATGACGTCCGAAAGGGACACATCGATAAGCGATCAGCTTCCACCGGTGGTCGGATACCTCCGCGAGCTTGATCAACCGCATATCCTCGGAGCGCATATCCACGCCTACCAGAATCTTCCTTTTGAGGGAAAAAAGACGGCTGAGAAGAGCCCCGAGGATTTTTTGGTGTTTTATGCCCCGCTGTGGGGGAGGGGATGGATCATCCTCCGGAGTACCGGTTTGCGCGCTCTCGCCGCGAATCGCCTCGAGCAGCTTTTCCGTGGCTGAGATTTCGTCGCGCGATTTCAGAATATTGCGCATCGGAGCCAATGTCTCCCTCGGATACCTTATGATTTCCATGACCGGCCAGAAAGCGAGTCACTCTTTATTTTTGGACAACATGCTGCTCATACTGGTAATTTTTTTAAATTCCCGGATAGTTATGGAGTATATCACCATCAGTTTCTATATGAAAACCCACGGCAAGTCAATGCCCTTATGCCCTTCTGAATGTTCATCCTTGTGCAGTCGGAGCCTTGAAGAGTGAGCCGTGCCGTTCATCAAAAAAAATCCGGCTTCCCGAAAAGCGGTACCGCTCTTCGGGAAGCCTGCCTTCCTTTGGATCTGATTGGATCTGAAAGGTGTGTTGCGCTCAAAGCACCTCAAACATCGACCATGCTCTCCTGAAGGAGCTCGATGTCTTCGATTTCCTCTTCCAGGTAGGCCTTGAGCTTCTTCTTCAGGCGACTTTCGATCTGGCGCACCCGTTCGCGGCTGATTCCGAACTTGTCCCCGATCTCCTGGAGTGTCATGGGCTCTTCGGTAAGAAGGCGCTTATCGAAAATGACGGCCTCCTTGCCCTTCAACTGCTGCCGGAAAAGGCCCAGCTTGTCGTGGAGAATGGCTTTGGCTTCCCGGTCGGCAATCTGGTCGTCGACGGGCAGCTCATCCGAAGGTAGAAATGATTTGTGCGTGTCTTCCGAATCCTCCTTCAACGGGCTGTCCAGCGAGATCTCCCAACTATTGAGCCTCTGATCCATTTCGATGATCTCGGATTCCTTCACGTCCAAGCGATGGCTCAGCAGCAGGGGGGATGCTTCGATGCCCTGGGCTTCCAGTTGCTCTTTTTCCTTCCGCAAATTGAAGAAGAGCTTTCGCTGTGCTTGAGTTGTTCCGATTTTGACCAGCTTCCAGTTGTCCATGATGAACTTGATAATGTAAGCCTTGATCCAGAACGAAGCATAGTAGGAGAATTTATAGCCTCGGTAGGGATCGAATTTTTTCACCGCTTGCATCAAGCCGACGTTGCCTTCCTGAATCAGGTCCATCAGGTTCTGCATCCAATATCGCTGGAAATCCATGGCGATTTTGACGACCAGTCTAAGGTTTGCCGTGATGAGCTTGTAGCCTGCCTCTATGTCGTCCTTTTCACGATAACGGATCGAGAGCTCCCTTTCCTCTTCGCGGGACAGCAGAGGGTAGCGCTTGATTTCGTCCAGGTAGATGCGAAAGGGGTCGAAGGAGACCGTCTGCGGCTTTTCGTGTGCATAGAGGGGGGGGGGCTGCGCTTCAGCGTCGTCATCGCTTTCGCTCGGGGTTACCTCTTCTTCGAAATCGTCACTGTCTTTCTTTCTGATCATCACAAGTATCCCTCATCGCTTGGGTCAATCATGGAATGAATATGGATGTTCCCGCACCTCTTTTTGGAAAAAGCTCCCATGAGCTGATTTACGAATACTATTATACCCGATTCACCGAGACAAGATGAAAAGAAAAAGCAAAACCGGCGGCGGCTCACGGGCAGAAAGCGATTGCTTTTTCCATGTCAGTTCATTATAAGGATAAGGCTCATGAGAAGAAAGGGGTGCCTGTCCCGAGGTGCGAAACGACCCCCGGCTGCGCCGGACTTTCCATCCGAGCCCATGTGCTCCTAATGAATATGAGCAGATTCAAAAAAAATCAGGAAGTGACCGCAAAAAATATCATGAAGCCCAGCGTAGCCGAACATATTGACGGCCCGATCCTTCATTTCTCCGGCGAGCCGTGCCCTTGGAAGATCCGTGACAAGAATGCCCAGCTCGTGATTGCCTCGGGCTCGTCGGCAACGAAAATCCTCCAGAGCCTTCCCCGTGGCGACGACTGCCGTTTGAGGCTGCGAAGGGCTCCCTTTGAACGATAAATCGAACAACGGACTGATTATAGCTATGGACGGCCCGGCCGGAGCGGGAAAGAGCAGCGTGTGCCGCCTCCTTGCCCAAGGGCTCGATTACGTATACCTCGATACCGGCGCCATGTACCGGGCCGTGGCATGGGCTCTGATCCAGGAGGGCTTTCGGCCCGAGGAAGAGCCTCCTCCCGATGCGGAGCGGCTCGCCCGGCTTTCCCTGCATTTTTCAATCGAAAACGGCTCCCTGTCCATAATGTACCGGGGAAAAGCTCTGAAAGAGGAGCTGCGCCGGCCGGACATGGCACAGCGGGCTTCGCGCATTTCTCAGATTGAATCGGTCAGGAGCTTTCTGACACAATGTCAAAGAAAGCTGGCGGCATCCGGAAAAGTCGTGGCGGAAGGCCGTGACATGGCCACCGTCGTGTTTCCCGACGCTCCCGTAAAGGTTTTCCTGACCGCCGATTTACCTACGAGAGCCGAAAGGCGCCGGGCCGAGTATCTGGCAAAAGGGATTCCCGTGGATTTTGCCACGCTGGAAGCCCGGATACGAGCCCGGGACGAAGCGGATCAGAAGAGGGCTCTGGCGCCTTTGCGCCCGGCACCCGATGCTCTTGTTCTGGATACCTCTCACATGGATATCTCCGAGGTCGTGAGCTATCTTCTGGAGCATGTTTCCCAAAAAGTGAGAGAGCATGCCGGCTTTGACCGGCCTTTATGCCAAAACTGAATTGCAGCGGTCTTGAAATTTGAGATTGCCAATTTCTTCGATATTTGCTACACTTCCAGATTCGAAAAGTGGCGTGTTGCGCCAAATATGACAAGGGGGTAATGAGCTCAATGGTTAACAAAACAGATGAAATCAACGAACAAGAAATGTCCGACGATTTGATGAATTCGGCCTCTGGAGACATGATGGACGATGACTCCGATTTTGACGGTGACGTCGAAGACATGGACTCTCTTCAGGACCTCTACGAACAGAGCTTCCGCAATATCCAGGAGGGGGAAGTCATTCGGGGGCGCATCGTCCAGATCAGCGATGACTTTGTCATGGTTGATATCGGATATAAATCGGAAGGACAGATCTCCATTCAGGAGTTCAGGGACGAAAAGGGAGTAATCAGAGCGGCAATCGGCGATGAAGTCGATGTCTTGCTTGAATATCACGATGATGAAGACGGCACCATCCATCTCTCGAAGGAAAAAGCCGCAAAGATCAAGGTCTGGGACGATATCAGCCGGATCTACAACGACGATGCGACCATCGAAGGAAAAGTGGTTGCCAAGGTCAAGGGCGGCCTGGCTGTGGATATCGGAGTTCAGGCTTTCCTCCCCGGCTCCCAGGTGGACCTGCGGCCCGTTCGCAACCTCGAGTCCCTCATCGGGCAGTTGTTTCCCTTCAAGATCCTGAAGTACAACAAGAAGCGCCGCAACGTGGTGCTCTCCCGCCGGGCTTTGCTCGAAAAAGAGCGCGAGCAGATGAAGTCCCAGACTCTCGCCGGCCTCGAAGACAGCAAGGTCGTGGAAGGCATCGTCAAGAACATCACGGATTACGGTGTCTTCGTGGATCTTGGCGGTATCGACGGACTGCTGCACATCACCGATATGAGCTGGGGCCGGGTGGGGCATCCTTCCGAGATGTTCCAGATCGGGGACAAGATCAACGTCATGGTCCTCAGCTTCGATCGGGAGCATGAGCGCGTTTCCCTGGGCCTCAAACAGCTCATGGCCGATCCGTGGAGCAAGGCACAGGAAAAATATCCCATTGGGACTCATGTGAAAGGCCGCGTTGTCAGCCTGACCGACTACGGCGCGTTTGTTGAAATCGAAGAGGGTGTGGAAGGGCTCATCCATGTCTCCGAAATGTCCTGGACCAAGAAGATCCGCCATCCATCCAAGATCCTCAGCGTGGGGGACGAGGTGGAAGCGGTTGTTCTGAGCATAAATCCGGAGAACAAGCGCATTTCTCTCGGTATGAAGCAGCTCGAGCCCAACCCTTGGGACGTCATTGCCCAAAAGTATCCCGTGGGAACGACCATCGCCGGCAAGATCAAGAATATCACCGACTTCGGTGTGTTTATCGGGATCGACGAAGGCATCGACGGCCTCGTCCACATTTCGGATATATCCTGGACCAAGCGCGTGAAGCATCCTTCGGAAGTCTTCAAGAAGAATCAGGAAGTTCAGGCCATCGTGCTCAATATCGACAAGGATAACGAGCGCTTCTCCCTCGGGATCAAACAGCTCGAACCGGATCCCTGGGAAAGCATTCCCGAGCGTTATCCTCTGGGTAGCGTCATCCAGGGTCCCATCACCAACGTGACGGATTTTGGCTTGTTCGTGGAGCTGGAGGAAGGTATCGAAGGCCTGGTGCATGTTTCCGAAATCAGCAAGGAGAAGATCAAGTCTCCTGTGGGACAGTTCAAGGCCGGTGACCGGATCACTGCAAAAGTGATCAATATCTCTCCCAAGGATCGCAAGATCGGGCTTTCCATCAAGAAAGTCGAAGAGCAGGAAGAGCGTACCAGCTACGATGAGTATATGGGCGGCTCAAGGGCGGCCACTTCCAACCTCGGCGAATTGCTGAAGGAAGAGCTGGAAGCCCGCGCGAGCCACGGCACACCGCCTGACAAATCCTAGCGGCACCATCGTCGGAACCCTTCTTTAAGCTTTAGTTTCCCTCACCCGGCTCATGCACATTTGCTTGAAGCCGGGTGTTTGTTTTTCAATGGGAGAATGCCGGGAGGTTTCAATCAGGTTTGGAAAACGCTGATATCGCCACTGCCTTCGCGCAGGACCTCGGGGATGTCGTCGATGAGGGAGATTACGCTGGAAGGCTCGCCGGCGATCATGCCTCCGTCGATGATCAAATCGAGAGCGTGCCCCAATTTATCCCTGAGCTCCTGGGGGGTTCCCAGGATTTTGCTGGTCTCGGGGTCCGTGGCGCTCGTGTTGATCACGGGATGTCCCAAGGCCTCGACGATGGCAAGGCAGATGGCGTTTTCAGGAACACGTATTCCCACCGTGCGGCGCTTGGTGAGCATGATCTTGGGGACGAGGCGTGATCCTTCCAGAACGAAAGTGTAGGGACCGGGCAGGAGCCGCTTCATGGTCTTGTAGGCATAGTTGGTTACCTGGGCGTACTCGCTGATGTTTTTCAGATCGCTGCAGATAAAGCTGAAGGGCTGATGAGGAGAGCGCCGCTTCAGCCGGTAGATCTTTTCGATGGATTCCTTGTTGAAGAGATCGCAGCCAATCCCGTAGAAAGTATCGGTGGGATAGGCTATTATCCCTCCGTTCGACAGGATTTGCGCCACCTGCTTGATCTTCCTCGGCTCAGGATGCTTGGGATTGATCTCCAGGATCATGATGAACCCTCCCTTGTTTAAGGTTACACGTGAGGTGGATTTCCCCCCTTGAATCCGAGGACATCACGCTAGGCCTCTGGACGGCCATCCTGTTGCTGAGGAAGGTCTTGGGATGGGGATCTTGAAAAATCATGGACAAGATCAATGCTCAATACCTCGTCCTGAATCATCACTCTTTGAAAGATAACCGCGTGACTCAGTTGCTGTCAAGCCAAGAAAGGAGCCGGAAATTGAGCAATTTCCCTTCTGATCCCACCTTCGCATCGATCGACGTCGGCTCGCACACCATCCGGTTGCTCATCGCACGTCTTGAAGGTAACCATGAGATAGCTCCTCTTCGACTGGAGCGGGCTATTACACGACTTGCACGCAACTTCCGGGACGGTGAAACGCTCGAGGCCGCATCCATGGACGAAAGCATAGCGGTCCTGAAGGAATATGCGAAGCTCATAAATGGTAACGGAGCCCGCTCCGTTTCTTGTGGAGCGACGGGGGTCGTGCGGCGTGCCGCAAACAGCGGCGATTTTCTCGCTGCCGTGCGGGAATCAACCGGGATTCAAGCATCCGTTTTATCCGAATCCGAGGAAGCCCTTCTCTCGGCCAAGGGAGTTTTGAGCGCCCTTTCCAATCCGCAAGGCTTGATCTTGTCCTTCGATCTGGGAGGAAGCAGCACCGAATTCCTGCTCATGGAAGCGGGAAAGGCAGAGCCCCTCTGGAGTACCAGCGTCTTTATCGGCGCCGCCACCGTAACGGAGCGCTACCTTAGAGGAGACCCCGTGGAAGCTTCCAGCATGGATCGGGCGATGGCAGCCATCCGGGAGGCTCTCGCCTTTGTCCCGGCAACAGTTAGAAACTGTCTTGATACCACCGGCATTTCGATTCCGCCGTTTCGGTTGGTGGGGACTGCGGGAACGGTGACGACCCTGGCTGCCATGTTTCTCGAAATGACAGACTACCAGCCCTATCGCGTGAATGGATTGCTCCTGAGCGAGGACTGGCTCACTGGGGCCATCAACCTGCTTGCCCGTCTCCCTATTGCTTCCCGCCGGGAAATCCCGGGCCTGGAAAAGGGGCGTGAAGACATTATCCTGGGAGGAGCCCTGATTGTACGTGAAGTCTTGCGGGGACTCGGCAGAAATGAGCTGACGGTTACCGATGCCGGACTTCTGGAAGGGCTTCTCATCCACCTCATCGAAGATGAATACGGTTGGCCCCACGTTCTTGGGACCCCCTTGACATGGCGCTTGCAAAAGGGGTAAAGGCCACGTTACGAATTTAGGCAAGGCTCGCCTCGCTCAAAAAGGACAAAAAGGACAAAAAGGTGTTAAGAATGAAGAATGGCAACGAAAACGATTTTTTTCCCTTATGTCCTTTACGTCTTTTTTGTCCTTCGTGGTTTGAAGCTGTAAGATTTTCAGGCTGGAGCACGGGAAGGAGGAGATAGCCGGTCTGAGCAAGCCGAGTCGGCCGAAGTGCATAGGTGGTCGAAATCCAGATAAATGATCGTTTTTGACGGAGAAATTGAATGGACAGAAAAGAGATGGATCGTATTCCGGAAGCACTCACCTTTGATGACGTTTCCTTGCTTCCCGACTATTCGGAAGTTTTGCCTCACGAAACCAATGTGGAAACCTTGCTTACACGTAATATTCCCATGCGCATCCCTCTGACGAGCGCCGCCATGGATACGGTTACGGAAGCCGACACTGCCATCAGTATTGCACGGGAAGGAGGCATCGGAATCATCAATCGCAATATGTCCATCAAACGGCAGGCTCAGGAAGTGAACAAGGTCAAGAAGTCCGAAAGCGGCATGATCGTCGATCCCGTGACGGTAGAGCCGGACCACAAGATATCCGAGGTCATCGAGCTGATGTCCAGATACCGCATCTCGGGTGTCCCCGTGGTCAAGGACGGCAAACTGGTGGGAATCATCACCAACCGGGACCTCAGGTTCGAAACCAACATGGATGCCGAGGTTTCCGAGGTCATGACCAAGGATGATCTGGTGACGGCTCCCGTGGGGATCTCCCTGGAAGCATCCAAGAGGCTCCTGCACAAGAAGCGCATCGAGAAGTTGCTGGTGGTGGACGAAGCCGGGGGCCTGAAGGGGCTGATCACCATCAAAGACATTATGAAAGTCAAGAAATATCCCAATTCCTGCAAAGACCATCTGGGCAGGCTTCGGGTCGGCGCCGCAGTCGGAGTCGGGAAGGATCTGCAGGACCGGGTGGAGGCGTTGAGGAATGCGGGAGTTGACGTCATTGCCGTCGATAGTGCTCACGGCCATTCACGCAACGTTCTGGCAACCGTGAAGCGGATCAAGGAGATGTATCCGGATCTGCAGCTCATCGCCGGTAATGTGGCCACGGCGGCAGGAGCCGAGAGCCTCGTCAAGGCCGGAGCGGATGCCATCAAGGTCGGGGTTGGTCCCGGCTCCATATGTACCACGCGCATCGTGGCAGGTGTCGGCGTGCCCCAGGTCACGGCCATTCGCGAGTGCGCCCGGATCGGCAAGGAATACGGAGTTCCGGTCATCGCGGACGGCGGCATAAAATACAGCGGCGACATCGTGAAGGCCCTGGCAGCCGGAGCCGACAGTGTCATGATCGGAAGCCTTTTTGCCGGAACCGACGAAAGTCCCGGCGAAACGATCCTCTACCAGGGCCGCACCTACAAGGTCTACCGTGGCATGGGCTCCCTGGGCGCCATGAAGGAAGGGAGCCGGGATCGCTATTTTCAGGAGCAGGTGGTGGAGCCCAAGAAGCTGGTTCCCGAAGGGATCGAAGGCATGGTGCCCTACCGTGGCCCCGTCGCCGCTATCGTCCATCAGCTTCTCGGTGGACTGCGCGCCGGTATGGGATATCTGGGATGCCGCACCATAGGTGAGCTCCAGACGAAGGCCCGCATGGTCCGCATTACCAGTGCCGGTCTGAAGGAAAGCCACGTGCACGACGTCATTATCACGAAGGAAGCGCCCAACTATCAGGTGGATCTCAAGTAGGGCCTCAGTAACTGCCCCCACCCATAACTCACAGCCCGATGCCCTTGGATGGACAGGACTCTCCAGGCATATGACAGGAAAATGCCGATGACCTTTGATCATCTTCATGAAGAGCGTATTTTGATTTTGGATTTCGGTTCGCAGTATACGCAGCTCATCGCCAGGCGTGTGCGGGAAAGTCACGTGTATTGCGAAATCCATCCCTTCCACATGCCTATCGAGTCCATCGAGGCTTTCAAGCCCAAGGGCATCATACTTTCGGGAGGGCCCGCCAGCGTGCACGAACCGGGATCGCCTCTCTCCGATCCGGGGCTCTATGAGCTCGGAATTCCCGTGCTCGGTATTTGCTACGGCATGCAGCTCATGGCGCAGCAGTTGCGAGGCTCCGTCGAACGGGCGGAGCGAAGGGAATACGGACCGGCGACCATCGACATAGTTGAATCATCCCGGTTGTTCCTCGATATCGAACGAGAGGCGGTGCGCGTGTGGATGAGCCACGGAGACCGGATACTCGAGCTGCCGGCGCATTTTACCGTTACGGCCCGCAGCGGGAACTCACCCGTGGCCGCCATGGCCGATCCGGAGCGTAATTTCTACGGGGTTCAGTTCCATCCGGAAGTCGTCCACACGCCGTGCGGTAAAACGATCCTCGAGAACTTTCTCTTTCGCATCTGCCATTGCCGCTCCACCTGGACCATGAAGTCCTTCGTGGAATCGGTCACACGCTCCGTTCGGGAACGGGTGGGATCGGATCATGTAATCTGTGCTCTGAGCGGAGGGGTTGATTCGTCTGTCGTTGCGATCTTGCTGCACAAGGCTATAGGAGCGCGGCTGCACTGCATCTTCGTGAACAACGGGCTCCTTCGAAAAGGCGAGGCGGAGAGCGTAAGGAGAGTGTTTCAGGATCATTTCCAGATGAATCTCATCTACGTGGACGCCTCCAGTCTATTTCTGGATCGCTTGCAAGGGGTGACCGATCCCGAGGAGAAGCGCAAGATCATCGGGGGGCTCTTCATCGAGGTCTTCGAAAAGGAAGCGATCCGTATTCCTGATGCAAAATATCTGGCTCAGGGTACGCTGTATCCCGACGTCATCGAAAGTGTTTCGTTCAAGGGCCCTTCCGCCACCATCAAAACCCATCACAATGTAGGCGGGCTTCCGGAGAGGATGAAGCTCAAGCTCATCGAGCCTCTGAGAGAGCTCTTCAAGGATGAGGCGCGTATGGTGGGGCGTGAGATGGCATTGCCCGAGCACATCATCATGCGCCATCCCTTCCCCGGCCCCGGACTTGCCATCCGGCTCATAGGGGATGTGACTCCGGAAAAGCTCGAGGTCCTTCGGGAAGCCGACGCGATCATTCTGGAGGAAATAGAAATGTCGGGCTGGTCCGATCACGTCTGGCAGGCCTTTGCCGTTTTGCTGCCCGTGCGGTCAGTGGGCGTCATGGGGGACGAGCGGACCTACGAGAAGGTGATAGCCGTCCGGGCAGTGGAAAGCGTGGACGCCATGACCGCGGATTGGGCAAGACTGCCCTATGATGTGCTGCAAAGGATTTCCAATCGCATCATCAACGAAGTGAAAGGGGTCAATCGGGTTGTCTACGACATCTCGTCCAAGCCCCCCAGCACGATCGAGTGGGAATAGCCTCCAAGAGCCGGTATCCCGCCGGCTACCGAGCGGCTCCCCGGCTGAAATGGCGGACATCGTGTATCTCGAGGCTCATCGCTTTTATCGATACCAGCATCAAAGCAAGAAAGGCTGGGTGACGTTCCAGGTGAAGTACCGGGAAACCGACCTCTGGATACGGGCGTTGAAGAATGCGGAGAAGGAGGCCATGGAGGCGGTCTTGAACTGTCGGAATCAGCTCGAGCAGTATATTTCGGGGCTGCCCGAGTTTCTGCGATCCCTGTCTCCACTTCCCGATGATCCCCTGGCGCCGGCCGTTGTCAGGCAGATGCTTCGGGCCGCCCTGACGGCGGGAGTCGGCCCGATGGCCAGTGTGGCAGGTGCTATCGCCCAAACGGTGGCTCTTGCCCTCAAGCCCGTGACACCTTCCATTATTGTTGAAAACGGAGGCGATTGCTATCTGGACATGTCCGAAGAGATCACGGTGGGAATCTTTGCTGGACCCCGCTCTCCTTTTAGCGGCCGCATGGGGATGCGATTTCTTCCGGAGCGATTCCCCCTGGGCATATGCACGTCCTCCGGCACCGTGGGCCATTCCCTGAGCTTCGGAAAGGCCGATGCGGTGACGGTTGTCTCCAAGGATGCGGCCTTGGCGGACGCCGCTGCCACGACCCTGGGAAACATGGTTCGAAGCCCTGCCGACATTAGAAAGGCGCTGGAGCTCGCGCCTTCGATCCCTGCCGTCGAAGGGGTTTTGGTCGTGGTGAAGGACAAGATGGGAATCTGGGGAAATATCGAGCTCATACCGCTTTGATGGTCTCGAGGGAAGCTACCGATAGCCAAAAATGCCTTGTGTTTTGGCAAGGGGTTGCTATATTGCCCAATCTGTTGAGAGAAATTGCCGTGAAAGCAGGAATCTCCAATAAATAGATTGGTTATCTGCATTCCGGTTTTAGCTTGGATAACGAGGGCGCCCTGAACGGGCTGCGCGGTTATTTCAAAGTCCCTGAGAAGCTCGGCCCTCATCTTCTCTTGTGCTCTGGGTGCTATGAAAATCGTTGTAATGTCGGATACTCATTTGCATCAGGTGACTGATGAATTCAGGTCCATCTGTGCCCGGTATTGTGATGGTGCCGATAAGGTCATTCATTTGGGCGACTGGGTTGCGGGCTCTGTTCTGGACTTCATGGAGCGATACCCCCTGGAAGCCGTTTCCGGGAACATGGATCCAGCGGACATTCAAGATCGGCTCCCGATAAAGAAAGTCATTCGCCTGAAGGGGCATCGTCTGGGCATCATACACGGATGGGGTGCGCCGTTTGATTTACGAAAGAAGCTGTACGGAGAATTCGAGGACGTCGATGCCATTCTTTTCGGGCATACACACCAGGCCATGCAGGCCGAAGAAAACGGCATCTTCTGGTTCAATCCGGGGTCGGTGTCCATGGGGCGCGGAGGGTCGCCCCGGAGCCTGGGAATCTTGCACATCGGAGAAGGAATCCGAGGCGAAATCATTCTATTGTAGGAGTAGGAGCGGCTCATGCAGAATCTATGGGCTCCTTGGCGCATAGAGTATATTTTGGGAAAACGCGAGCGCTATTGCATCTTTTGTCCGGAAGGGGAGAGGCAGACCGACGAAGAGAGGCTCATTCTTCACAGGACTCCCTCGAGCGTGGTGCTGATGAACAAGTATCCATACAACAACGGACACTTGCTGGTTGCACCCTGGAAGCATGTGGCGCGCTTGGATGAGCTCGAGGACGATGAGATGCTCGACCTCATGAGATGGATGAAGATCTGCACGCTAATTTTGAAGCGTGTCATGCATCCGGATGGCTTCAATGTGGGTCTCAACCTCGGTGCAGCCGCGGGAGCGGGAGTCGAAGATCATCTTCACTTCCATGTCGTGCCGCGCTGGCAAGGGGACACCAACTTCCTCACTGTCTTCGGAGATATCAGAAGTATTCCCGAACACTTGAAGCAGACCTATTCCAAGCTGCTACCCCACTTCAAGAAGGAGAGCCTCCGTGAAACTGTTTAAGCTTTTGACGAGTGGTCTGGTTCTGGCCGTCATAGGATTGTTCATCTACCAGAATATTCCAGCCTTCGAGCAGAGTGTGCACTTTCAGTTGAATCTATATATTCAGGAAAAGACAGAATGGTTTCACCCAGTCTATATACTGCTGCTGATTGCCGTATGCATAGGCTTTTTTACCGGCATCCTGCTGATGCTAAAGCCTTATTTCAATATTCGTCGTCTTTTGACTCAAGAGCGGCAGGAAAAACAAGAAAAGCAGGCAAAACATGAAAAGGAAGAAGTTAAGCTCCAAAGTGCGGTTCCGCAGACAACAGAAGCAAGCGCGAAGGAAAAAGATAACGCAGGGAGCACTGATTGAGGAATTAGGAATTACGAATTAGGGATTGAGGATTACGAATAGAGAATTCATAATGAGGAAATTAGCATTCAAGGGTTGATTCTCCTGAATGATTGAGGATAAGCATGTGATCGAACGAAATACCCAGCAGTCCATAATGGTGAAGATAGTCCAGACTACCGGCGATCTACCGGCCATGCCGCAGGTCGCCAGTGTTGTCATGGAGAAGCTATCCGATCCCAATACAACGGCGAAGCATCTCCATGACATCATTTCACGTGATCAGGCTCTGACTGCACGTGTTCTCAAGGTTGCCAATTCTCCCTTCTACGGTTGCTCCAGAAGTGTTACGCGGCTTTCCGACGCCGTCATGGTTATGGGATTCAACAGCATCAGGTCACTGGTTATTACGTCCTGCCTGCACGGCTTTTTCAAGTCGTTCGGTCTGGCCGAGAAATTACTCTGGGAGCACACATTGGTGAGTGCTTCCGCGTCCAAGAAGATTGCGGCGGCCATAAGGTATTCCAAAGTCGAAGAAGCTTTCATGGCCGGCTTGCTGCACGATATTGGTAAAATCATCCTGCAATTGAAATTGCCGGAGAAAGCTTCCCTCATTCTCCAGGAGGTTTACAACAATGAGGGGGTCACTTTCGCCGATGTGGAACAGAAAGTGTTTGGCTTCGATCATGCGCAGGTTGGGAAACTGATTGCAAGAAAGTGGAATTTTGCAGAAGAGATCGAAGAAGCTATCGGATACCACCATCAACCCGGGCGTGCCACCATCTTACCGCACCTCACCTACATCGTTCATCTTGCCAACGCCTGCTGTCACAAGCTCGAAATAGGCCCCACGCGCAATCCCGGCCTGAATCTCATGGATCTGGAGAGTGCCAGGGTCTTGAATATAAGTGAGAATACGATCAATACACTGTTGGAGGAGATTTCCGCCGCCATGGCAGCGGAGCAGGGCATGCTTTTCTCCTGAATCGTCCGAAAGAGTATGTGTCACGACCCCAGCTTTGTTCTTCCGATTCTACCACGATCCCTGTGCTTTCTCTTCTTTCTCATGAGCCGGGATGCCTGTCAGATCGTTGTTGGAGGGCATGAAATCAGTGTTTCTCGGAGCTCGGTCGGTCGTCGAGAATATTGTCCGAAGCAATATGGAAAGAGTGATCACCTCTCGAATGTGGCCGAGGCTTAAGCAGCCGTTTGCCTCATTGGAAGTGTGGATGGAGTGTCCGTTCATAGGCAGGAAGAGTCAGGGATCGATCTTTTTCATTTCAGGAGGGCAAAGATGAAAGAAATGAGAGCGGGGAACGGCCTTTTAGCGGTGACGTTGATCGGGTTGATGACGATTATGAGCTTTCTGAGCCTGTCGGCGCAAAGTGCTCGATCATGTACGGAATGTGAAGTGCCCGGAGCCAGGACTTACAGCACGGATGCGGATTTTGATGAAGGAGTGTTGGTTGGGGTTGAACATACGACTGTGCCTGACCAACTGCAACTCTTGAAAGGTATCACGACCCTGCCTTTTATCTGGGTTCCCAATGACTACGGCAGCATATCCAAAGTCAGCACCGAAACGGGAAATGAGCTGGGACGTTACTATGTGGCCCCTCCATCGCTCGCTCCCAGCCCTTCACGAACGACGGTAGATCTTCGGGGGAACGTCTGGGTAGGCAACAGGCAGGCAGGAACGGTTGTAAAAATTGGATTGAATGAAGCCGGCCAATGTACCGATAGAAATCACAACGGGATCATCGAAACCTCTTCGGATCTCAACGGCGACGGAGTGATCGAGTCGAGCGAGATGCTCGACTGGGGGAAGGACGAATGCGTCCTCTACGAAGTTGTCCTGATTGATGGTCAAGAGGGAACTTATGTTCCGGGGACATTTACCGGGGCTTACGATACCGGTTACTGGAGCACCTCACCGCGAGGATTGGCCATCGATTCTCAAAACATGCTGTGGGCTGGAACGTGGTCCAGTGGCGGTGGCTCCTGTAAGTACTACCACCTTGCCGAAGACGGCACTATAGAACAAACCGTAGATACTTCCCCGGTGGGCCATAACGCCTATGGGGCCGTAGTCGATAAAAATGGAATCCTGTGGTCGTCCGGCTTTGGCAATAATCACGTCCTCAGAATGGACCCGTCCCAGAGTCCGCCTGCGCTCAGTATAGTAAGTCTGACACATTATTCCTATGGATTGGGTATAGACAGTTTGAGCCATCTCTTTGTCTCTGGATGGGATAATAATGTAATGTCCAGAATCAATGTCCAAGCACAGGCCATCGATTGGACAAGCGGGCTGTCGGGTCTCAATAATCCTCGCGGAGTTGCGGCAACCGCGGACAATAACATATGGACGGTGAATTCCTACGGTACTACAATTACCCGCTATGACAACGACGGAAACTTGAAGGCGACCATCTCAATTCCAAGCTCAGGAGAACCGACAGGGGTTGCGGTGGATTCAAACGGGAAGGTCTGGGCAATGGGTACCTCTGATGAGAACCTCTATCGGATCGATCCCGCCACGAATGCTATCGATCTGACCAAACAACTGCCGGACACCGGTGGCCACTACGGCTACAGCGATATGACAGGTTTTGTATCGCGCAACGTGACGACAAAGACAGGTACCTGGACGGTCATCCACGACAGTGGTCAGGCCGGCAGCAACTGGGGAGCCATTTGCTGGAACGCGGATGTGCCGACCGGAACGTCCTTGACGGTTCGCGCCAGAAGCTCCAAGGACCAAACCAATTGGTCTGCCTGGGAGATAGCCGGCAATGCAATCGGCCTGAGTGCCACACCCAAAGGGCAATTCATTCAGGTTGAAGTCACTTTCCAGATTCTCCCCACTGCTACCGGTACTGACTCACCCGTTCTCTATGATCTGATAGTTGCGCCCAAGATCGTTTCTTCCTCGATCAAGGTACTTGAGCCAAATGGGTCCGAGGTGTGGAAAGTAAGAAGCACCCACACGATTCGGTGGGAAGCTAGTGGTGTGTCCGGAAATGTGAGGATTCAAGTTTCCTGGGATGGTGGAATTACTTGGAAAACCATCGAACGTAGCAGACCTGCCAGGCTCGGAGTCAAACCGTGGACGGCCTACGGACCCAGCAAGAAGGTTTTGGTGCGTGTGACAAGCGTCCGTAATCGGGCTGTGAGCGACACCAGCGACAATGTCTTCACGATCCGGTGGACGCCTTCGGCAATTCACCCGACTCCATAGTGAGACTTTTGGGCGGCCATACTTGGCTGATCCAATGGCTGAGAGTGAGCCACGAAACACCGGTGTTTCGTGGCTCACTCGATCGAGTGCGGGATTTCTCTATTTTGCACCGGATTTTTCAACGGAATATTTGTCCAGATATCCTCTCGGCGTCACCATCCAGCCGTTCCACACGTAGGTCTTGCTGTTTCCCACGATGAGTATCGACTGCATGTCCACTTCTTCAAAGGGGATGGCGGCCAGGGTCGTCAGATGCTTCCACTCACCCTCTCGCATGGCTCGACGCACGATGCCGACGGGCGTATCCGGTGCACGATGTTCCAGGAGGACTTTCCGTGCACGCTCGAGGAGATCGGGCCGTGACTTGCTGCGGGGGTTGTAGATCGCCAGGACGAAGTCGGCGGAAGCGACGGCGGCGAGACGCTTTTCGATCAATTCCCATGGAGTGAGATGGTCGCTCAGGCTGACGGCGGCAAAATCGTGCATCAAAGGAGCCCCCAGGAGGGAAGCCGCCGCATTGAAAGCAGCGACCCCCGGAATGACTTCCAAGAAGAAATCAGGGCCGCCGGGGCCTGAGTTACCTTCCTCGCTTCCTTCCGGTGCCGCGCGAAGATTTCTTTCGCGGCATATATCGAAAACCAGTCCCGCCATCCCGTAGATCCCAGCATCTCCACTGGAGACGAGCGCCACCCGAAACCCCTTGAGTGCGTGCTCGATGGCTGCCTGGCAACGTTCTACTTCTTTGCGCATTCCGCTGGCTACGACCTCTTTCCCTTCAACCAGATCCGGGATCAATTCCAGATACATCTTGTAGCCCGCTATCACTTCCGCGGACTGCAGGGCTTCCAGAGCCTCCGGGACCAGGCAGGACCGATGCCCCGGTCCCAGGCTCACAATGGAAAGGCGGCCCGGGCCACGGCCAGTGTCACGTTGGCCGTCTTTTGCTTCGGTATCATGAGCGATGTGGATCGGGCGCTCAGAAGGGCTGTTGCTTCGCATACGCTTTGAACTCCTATGTGTGATGCCACGATGTGCGAGGGATTGGGAACGGTAACATTTTCGATATCTTCACGTGAAAAAAAGCAAACAGGGCGTTGCATGGATTGTGCTGCTTCCAGAAGACCCGCTTCGTCCGCTTTGAGATCGATACTTGCCAGGTTTCTGATGGAAAGAGGGGAGAGCCGCTCTCTTTCGAAGATGGATGCAATAAGACCGAGGATCTCATGGGCTGGAGCTCTCCGATTGCAGCCTATCCCCACAACGAGATTCCGGGGGTGCAGGGCGAGGCAGTGCAGATGGGGAGAAGGCAGGTACTCGGAAACCCAAACACCTGTCCCGGCAATGTTTGTGGCTTCTTCAGGTCCGAACACATCGCCCTCCAGCCGGACCATGTTTGGGAGAGCTTCAAGGCGGTTTCCCAGGCAGCTCCATGGATCATACGCCCAGATGGGCTCATCCTCGAGTACTGCACGCGTGAAGCGGCTCAGCATGCCGGGATTTCCGATCTCAAGTCCCGTTTCCCGGGCGATCAGATCGATGGCCGGCTTCTTCCGCACGTCCGAAGCCGTGGTGATCACTGCCCGGCCTCCCGTGATTCGTGCAACTTTTGCAGCCAAATGGTTGGCTCCTCCCACATGGCCCGAAACGAGGCTGATAGCGAACCGTCCGCGCTCATCGAGCACCACCACACCCGGATCGACGGATTTGTGACGCAGGAGAGGGGCGATCTGGCGGACGACGATCCCCGTGGCCATAATGCAGACCAGAGCTGAATGGCTCCTCCAGATTTCGGAGAAAAGGGCCCCCAGGTGCTCGAAACCGACAGCTCCCATTGCCAGGGCAAAACGATGCCGCACGGGAACGTAGCAAACGCTTTCCGGCAGTCTCGCCTGGAGCTGCAGCGCCAGGTCGGCGCCGGAGCGGGTGATGGCGACGATGGCAATGGATGCTCCGGAAAGAGGTGCATCCGGCCGCGATGCATCAGGATGTTGTTCTGGCTTTTCGAAATCCATGACTGAATGACTCGTCGTACAATTTGGATCGCTTCATGTCTTCCTGGTCGCGGATGCCGAACACGTCGCCGACCAGAATAATGGCCTGCCGCTGAATAGCGGCTTCCTTCACCTTGTTGGAGATGTCCGCAAGAGTTCCATGCAGGAACAGCTCATCCGGCCAGCCAACCCGATAGGCCACCACGACGGGAGTTTCGAGAGGATAGGAAGAAGTCAATTCGGACACTACCTGCTCGATCCGTTTCACACTGAGATAGATCACCATGGTGGCGCGATGGACAGCCAGCGAGCGCAGGGCTTCCGACTCGGGAACCGGCGTCAGGCCTGCCATGCGCGTCAGGATGAGCGTCTGAGACATCTCGGGCAGGGTCAGTTCTTGCCTCAAGGCTGCTGCCGCAGCGAAAACGGCCGAAACACCCGGCACGACGAAGTAGGGGATTCCTTCCTCGTCAAGAAGCTTCATTTGTTCCTGGATTGCCCCGTAGAGGCCGGGATCGCCCGTATGCAGCCGCACGATCCGCTCCTCCAGATGATAACCCTCCACCATCAAGGCGTTTGTTTCAGAAAGGCCGAGCATGGCGCTGTTGAAAACCTTCGCGCTCTGCTTCCGTCCTTCCAGCAAAGCTTCAGGTACAAGTGAGCCGGCATAAATTATCCGGTCCGCCTCCTCGATAAGCCTCTTACCCTTGACCGTTATCAACTCCGGATCCCCGGGTCCTGCTCCGACAAAATGGATGGGATGCTTCATATCACTCCTTACTCTTCGATCTTCACTCTTCATTCCCGCCAAGCGCTGATGATAAAAATTGGATTCAATGCATCGAACCGAACTGTTTTCCCCAGGGGAGAAGAGCGGTTGATCTGCAATTGAGTTATGGTCGTGGCGAACGGTTTCCCCTGCCAGAAAGATCCGGCCGCCGCCAGGGTATCAAGGGTTACGGCGGTCTGTACAACCCTGCCTCCCGGCCGCAAACGGCAGACTACCTTCTCGAGTATGTCCGGAAGGTCTCCTCCGCTTCCTCCGATGAAAACGCGGTCCGGATCGGGAAGGCTGTCCAGCAATTCCACGGCATTTCCATGCATTGCCCGAATGCCGGAGCAGGCGAGATGCTTCACGTTTTCCAGTAATTGTTGGAACCTGGCCGGGTGTCTTTCCACGGCGATCACCCGTCGGAGCTGTGTGAGGCGGGAAGCTTCAATGGACACGGAGCCACTTGCAGCACCAAGGTCCCACAGAACCAAATCGGGCTCCAGTTGAAGATGGGCCAGCACAACGGCTCGAACTTCCATTTTGGTGATCAGCCCGGCCTCGTGCTCGAAGGCCGACTCGGGAAGCCCCAGTACGGGCCCGGATGGCAACTGCCTGTTCTTCCCTTCTCCAGCCTCGTTTCTGATGAGCGCCACCAGATTGAGAGGCGAAAAGCTCATGCCTGCCGCCTCTTCGGGAGAGAGATGGCGCATTTTTTCAGTGGAAAGTCCGAGGTCTTCTCCTACAACGAACCGTCCGTCGGTCATTCCGGCATCACACAATTCACGTGCGATATGCTCCGGGGTATAGCGCGGGTCGGTGAAGAACGCGACAGCGCGATGGCTGCGGATCTCACGCAGCCACCACGGCTTTATCGTTGATTGTCCAGCGCATGGCTCTCCTTCGGGTGGCTTTCCGGCGACTGTCGAGCCCCGTCTTCCGTGAAGGCTGATCACCTTTACGTTTTCCCAAGGTTCGCCGAGACGCGCAAAGAGAGCCTGCACCGTCGTGATATTAGGGAATACGGCAATACGGTCCTTTCCCAGGCGTTCGACAAGGCGCTGCCCGATTCCGTAGAAGAAAGGATCTCCAGACGCCAGTACAGCCGTACGCTGTTTTCTGGAAGCGTATTCGATGCGCTCCATGCATTGTTCCAAAGGGGCCTGTAGAATGATCTTCTCTCCGGAATGCTCGGGAAAAAGCTCCAGGTGGCGCCTGCCCCCCGCGAGAACCTCGGCCCGGTCTATCCATCGCAGAGCGTTTATGCTCAGGTCGCCTCTGGCCATGCCGAGGCCGATCAGGGCTACCAGGGGCGAGCACCAGTTTTCGGGATCAGAGTACATCTTTCCGCGCATCCTGTAGGCCACGTGCGTAACGGTAGAGTGTATAACGCGTGCAACGTGTGTCATGTGTATTGCGTGTGTAAGGTTTCATGCTTTCAAATCCGCCAGCAACGTTCCGTCATAATCGAAGAGAAGCAGTCGTACGGAGAGCTTTTGCTCCGCGAGCCGCAAGGACTGTTCGAGAGCCTGCCGGGCTACGTCCCGGACTACCTCCGAGGCCAGGCGTGCGAGCAGCAGCTCCAGTGCATGCCTTGCCGTGTTGGCTGAGGCCAGCTCCCGGCAGAACGCGGCCTCATGGCCTCGACTTTCGGCAAGTTGCGCCAGGGGCTTCAGATCGAGAGGCACTTCATGTGCATGGGTGTAGGCGTGTCCCTGGGCCATTTTAACCACTTTGCCGAAGAAAACGCTATGCACGATGGACTGAAACCCCATTCTTCGAGCTTCTCGAACGGCTACAGCGAAGAAATCGGCAATCTGAACAAAAGCCTCGGCGGGAAGGCCGGGAAGGAGCGAGCGGGCGAAGTGCTCGCTCTTTCCGCCCGTGCTGAGGACTACCTCTTTGCATCCATTCGAGGCGGCAACCGACAGGGCCGCCTGGATGGTTTCTTCATAGGCCTTGTGAGAAAAAGGCTTCACGATTCCCGTTGTACCCAGAATAGAAATACCTCCAAGAATTCCCAGTCGTGGGTTCAAGGTATGCCGCGCAAGCTCAGCTCCTTTAGGGACCACGATTTCAACTTCCAGCAGGGAATCTGAAAGCCTGCCGTCCGTTGAAGCAAAAAGGAGGAAGACATTGGACTTTTCCGAAGGAGCCGGTAAAGCGTTGCCGCAATCCGGCGTGCGCCCGTCCTCTCTCCCTTCTTTTCCTTGCGTCCCCTGTGTCCCCTGTGTCCCTTGCGTCCTTTGTTTTCCATGCTCTCCAACGCCCTGCAGGAGAAGCTCTTCGGTAAGATTTTGAGACAACATTTCGCGAGGCACGGGATTAACGGCAGGTTCTCCCACCTTGACGGGAAGCCCTGCTTTGGTCACGATACCCACGCCTTCGCCGGCGACGAGGCGGATGCCTGAAAGGATATCCTCTTCCGCCGGACGGAGCTCATAGCTCTGATGGCTCTCATCGATCCCCTGGGCAGCCATCCTCCGGGCGATTAACGAGCCTTCGTCGGCACGCGGACGATCCGCGGGGTAACGGAGCCATTTCACCGTCACACGCAGCTCAGCCTTGTGTGTCACATCCGGATCGTCGCCTCCATTCTTGATCACCGCAGCCCACGCAGCGCCATCCTGCGTCAGCTCACTTTGAGAAATGGGAACGGGAAAGAAAATGCCCGACGGCAGGCGCACTGCGATCACCGGAGGAGCCTCCCCGGTCAGCAAATGTCTGAGGGCCGCTCTGGCTGCGGCGGCCATGGCCGTGCCCGTGCTGAATCCTTTACGCAGATTTCGCCTGTTTGAGGCCTCGGGGGATGTATCGTATGGATCGCGAGGAGTCATTTCGGGTTAGTGATCCTTCGCAGGGGCACCGGACTGCTCCATTGCGTCTTTAGGGAGACGATCGGGGTAAAGGGCTGCCGCCAGTTGCTCCACGGCGTCCACACAGCGTGGCCCGGGTCGCGAATAGAGGAATTCATCTACAAAGATGACCTTGCCTTCACGAATGGACCGGAGCTGCTCGAAATGAGACCGCCTTCGAGGATCCGCGGGATTACGGTTCATGGGGCCCTGCTGCACGATGTAAACGTCGGGGTTATCCAGCAGAAGCGCCTCGAAGCTGTACTGTACGATGGCCTTGTCGTTCTTGAGCGCGTTTTCGGCTCCGGCGGCCGTGAAGATCTCCTGCACGATGGAGGAGCGGCCCGCCGCCGTGAGCGGCTCAGCGCGGACTTCGAAGAAAACCCGCTGAGGCTTTGTGATCCCCGCTAACCGGCCCTTGACTGCATCCAGCCGCTTTTGCAGCCCAGCCACGGCGTTTTGGGCTTCGTTCTCCCGTCCGGTGAGCACGCCCAATCGTTTCACAACGGAAAAGATCTCATTGAAGGTGCGTGGCTCGAATACCGCTACGGATAGACCGGTTTCACGCAACCGGTCCAGTTCGGGAGCGGTATCGCGGCGGCTTGCGCTGTATACGACGAGATCCGGCTTCAACCCGAGGATCATTTCCACGTTGGGGCGCATGTGCGTGCCCACCGATGGCAGTTTAGTGATTTCAGGTGGAAATTGATCGGCCTGGGTGCGGGCCACTACGTCCGGTCCGGCTCCGATGGCGAAAAGCATTTCGGTAAAGGCGCCATAGAGAGAAATGATGTGTTTGGCCGGTTCCTTGAGGGAAACAGTACGGCCGAGATCGTCCACCACCTGGATTGGCGCGGCTTCAGCATGCGCTGAGGAATCACCCGTCAGGTACGTGAGTGCAAGCAGCCCGCAAGGGACAATCAGGAATGTAAAGAAATTCGTAAGGAATCGTCGCATCGCATTATCCTGCTAAGGCATAAGCTCGCCTTGGGCAAAATCGGTCTTACCGGTTATGCCATTGTCGAGGAATGAGAAAAGGACAAATAGGACATAAGGGACAAATAGGACGTGAAGAATAAAGAACGGCAACAGAAACAATCCCTTCCATGTCTTCTTAGTCCTATTTGTCCTCTTGGTCCTATTTGTTTTTCGCAGTTTGAAACTGTAAAGCATTTACCAACCATGTCTAGAGCGTAAACCCAAGATCCCCCCCGCCCCCCAAAACCTCATCACGGCAGAAAAGCAACCTGCCGCTTGCCCGTTGTGCCTATCTCCTGTATCAGAACCGGAGTTTCATACACCGTCTCCAGAGTCTCCGCCGTAAGGACCGTCTCCGTGGGGCCGTCGGCCACCACCCGGCCGTTTTTTAGAAAAATCAGCCTCCGGCAGAAGAGAGCAGCGAGGTTGACATCATGCAGCACAGCCAGGATCGACAGATCTTCCTGTTGGTTCAGGCGCTCCAGCACCTTGAAGATCTGAATTTTCCGGTGGATATCCATGGCCGAGGTGGCTTCGTCCAGCAGCAGGATCGGGGCTTCCTGCGCCAGGGCTTTGGCCATGAGGACGCGCTGTCTCTCGCCGCCGCTGATTGCGGTGATCATGCGCTCGGCAAGCATGGCCGTATCGGTGATTTCCAGTGTTCGCTTCACCACGGCGGCATCCCGTGCACTGTCCAACTGCCAGCGCTTCTGGTGCGGATAGCGGCCCATTTGCACTACTTCCTCGCAGGAAAACGGGAAGCGAGCCTCGCCGTCCTGAGCCACCACCGCCATGCGTCGTGCCCGTTCTCTGGGCCTCATCCGGTTGAGGGGCTCTCCTGCCACAACAATAGCTCCCTCCTGGATCGGAACGATGCCGCTCAGAGCCAGCAGCAGCGTGGTTTTTCCGGAGCCGTTGGGACCCAGGATGCCTATGAATTCCCCTGGCTCGGCTCTAAACGAGAGCCCTTTGATCACGGGGTGCTCCGGATAGCCGCACCATAGATTCTCTACACTGATCAGAGCTGAAGATATTTCTTGCGATGGAGCAGCAGGTAACAAAAAAAAGGTCCTCCCAAAAGCGCCGTGACCACGCCTGCCGGGAGCTCTTCCCCGCTGGGTAGGATGCTCCGTGCAAGGGTGTCGGATAGAAGAACGAGCAATCCTCCGGCAAGAAGAACCGCCGGAAGGAGTCGCCGGTGGCTTGGCCCCAAAACCAGTCGAACCAGATGAGGCACCACCAGGCCCACAAAGCCTATGACGCCGCTTACGGCCACTGCCGCGGCCGTGATCAGGGATGCCGCCAGAAGCAGCCGGAAGCGCATTCGCTGGACGTCCACCCCAAGTTGTTGAGCCTGCACGTCGCCCAGGCTCAGGATGTCGAGCTCTCGCGCATAGTAAAGGATCAATCCCGCCCCGGCCGCCAGATACGGCAAAACCAGAAGCACGTGAAGCCAGCTCTTGCCCGACAGGCTGCCCATGATCCAGAAAACGATGGTGGAGACGGAATCTTCGTTCAGGCTTTTCAGAAGGCTGATCAAAGCGGACAAAAAGGTGGAAACGATGATACCGGCCAGCACGAGAGTCGTGGTATGGATGCGCCCGTTCATGCGTCCCAGAAGATACACAAGGTAGAGCGCTCCGATCGCACCCGCAAAAGCCGTGAGGGGGAGGGCGCTCAGGCCCAGAAGACTTGTGCCGCCCCAGCCCAGAAGAATGATCACGGCCGCTCCGAAGGCCGCTCCCGTGGAGACTCCCAGTGTAAAAGGATCGGCCAGCGGATTTAGAAGAACCCCCTGGTAGACCGCTCCCGCCATCGCCAGTGCGCCCCCCACGGCCAGAGCCAGGCAGATTCGGGCCAGACGGACATGAAGAACAATGTAGCGCACCGTATCATCGATGCCCTCAGCCCAGGAGGGATGGAGCGGAGAAGCCCACAGCCGCCAGATGGCGCTGTAGGAAATCTTGAAGGGACCGATGCCCGAAGTCAGAAACGCCAGAAGGACGATCAGAAGCAGAAGCCCCAGCCCCAGAGCGGATGCCGGCCGCGGGAGGCATGAGGCAAGGAAGCGAAAAAAACGGGTGCCAAGAAGCTCCATGGCAATTCCTACCTTCTGTACCACCTGTACGACGCCTCCGGCCTTCGGTATTCCACATTCCACTCCTAAGGCTCCATGCCCCGTTTCTTGAGGAGCATGAGGGAGAGATAGTGCGGCTGCTGGATTTGGGCAATCTTGTCGAAATCCTGCTCTACAATTTCGCCCTCGAGGCCACAACGGCTGATGAAACAACACCGATCCTGCATCCCGACGTTCTCTATTTGTTCCAGAATCCTGGGAAACTGCTTGTAGGTTTTCATGAGGATCACATTGTCCGACAAGCTGATCACATCCTGCAGACGGTCTCCGCCCTTGGCGCCGGAGATGATGATCAGGGCTTCTTCCCCTTCGGCAAGAGGCTCATTGGCGCAGGCGGCGGCTGCCTGGAAGGAAGTGATGCCCGGGATGGTGGTTATGGTGATCTCCGGGAGACGCAGGCGGATCTTGCGCATGAGATAGATGAAAGTGCTGAAGGTCATGGGATCGCCTATGGTCAGAAAGGCGACGTCTTTACCTTCCAGCAGAATATCGACCACCTTTTCACAGTTGGCCAGCCAGGCGTTTTCGAGGTGCTCGGTGTTGAACGTCATCGGAAAAGCGAGCTGGTCTACGGGGGTATTGGCCGGAAGATGGTCCCGTACGATGTCGAAAGCCAGACTATAGTCGTTCTTGCTCGATGCGGCAGCGAAGACGTGTGCCACATGTTTCAGGACCCTTACAGCTTTTAGCGTGAGGAGCTCCGGATCACCAGGTCCGACGCCGATTCCATACAATGTGCCAGGCATGACGTTTTTCCTCATTTGTTTGTTGTCTTAGCCCATTCCAACAAGGCGTGCAGGATGGCCACGGCCACCGAGCTGCCGCCCTTGCGCCCCAGAATGGTGATACAGGGCTGTTCTTCGAGTGCCCAGAGGGCGGCTTTCGATTCTTCCGCCTGAACGAAACCGACGGGAGCGCCGATGATGAGAGCGGGACGGATCTTCTCGTCCCGGACCAGGCGGATCACTTCCAGCAAAGCCGTGGGAGCGTTGCCGATGGTGACGATGCTGCCGTTGAACTGTGTCGCGCAGTGTCTGAAGGCGGCAACGGAGCGTGTGGTCCCCATTTCCCGCGCCCACCTCTGACTTTCGGGGAGAACGACGGGGGTCAGCACTTCATTTCCGAACCATCCCAGCCGCCACGGTGAGAGGCCCGCATGGATCATTCGGGTATCGGTAAAAATCGTTGCTCCCCGGAGCAACGCAGCCTTTCCTGCTTCGAGGGCCAGAGGGTGGAAGCGAATCCAGTGTGCATAATCAAAATCGCCGGTGGTATGAATTACACGGCGAACAATCGGCCACTGATCCTCGGAAAAGCCATGTGCTCCCATTTCCGCGTCGATAATGCGGAAGCTTTCACGCTCTATTACGCGCCCGGCCTCGACCAGACCCGGCCGATCCATCTCCGGCCCTTGCGAAGGATTCGTTATCATCGCATTACCCTTTGAGCTTTTTGGGTCTTTTGAGCCCCTCAAGTCCCTTGTTTTTCTGAAAACCAAAAAAAAAGTCCTTGAACCCCACTTACTTCAGGGTTTCAAGGACTGCACCCAGCTTCACTTGATCCTTAGTTTATAAGGGAATTCTCCGTTCCCCGGAAAAGACGGCGTTGACGAGAGCACCGTCTTGAGAAACCCTGAGGCTTCAGGCAGGTTTTCTGGCTTACGGATCGCTCTACTCGCCATACCTTCCCGGCCTGTTGTTTTCCCGGCCAGTGGTTATCATGGCTTTCGTCCCCGTTTACAGCGGCGGGACCGCGACGGACTGACACCGTCTTCCCTTTTAAACCCTCATTATAGGGATACCTGAACCTATTCAATTTCAAAGAACTGATTATCTTTAATCCCTGTCGCGGCAACAGCCTTTTCGTGGCTCCGGATGTAAATTCGCGCAATCTCGGGACCGATGGCGCAGGCTGCGGGAGGGGGACAGGCCCTCCGGACAGGGTGACAAATCGGGCTATCTCTATCGCATTTGATGTGCCACGTCAACTTTAATGGATGGATACGGATCGGGCCGCCTTTGGCCTGACACAAAGTCTTTGACCAGTTTGTGAGATTGTGCTTAGATCCCTGGTACTTGCTCGGGCGATTGGTTTAAGTGACGGTAAAATGGATGAGAATTCATCTCAAAGTCGAAAGGGGAGGGGAAACATGACTCATTGGAAACGTTGGTTGGTGCTCGGAGGAGGAGGGCTTTTAGCTGCGGGCGTTGTCCTGCTCCTGTGGAGCCTGGTTGCTGTGGATTACCTGGTGGACATGTGGTGGTTCGAATCTCTGGGCTACCTCTTCTATTACTGGCAGAGACTCCTCTACCGGTATGTTATTTTCGGGTCGGTCAGTGCTTTCTTTTTTCTCATCTTTTTTTTCAACTTCTGGGTCGCCTCTCGCTACCTGGGTACGACATCTCCTCCGGTTTCGCTGACTCGAACGTCCGTCCTGCAAACGTATAAGGATTTACTCAAGATGTTCAGGACGGGCTCGATGTGGGTCTACACTCCCCTTTCCCTCGTGCTGGCCATCCCTATCGCCCTGCCTCTCTTCCACGAATGGCAGGCTTTCCTGCTGTACGTTTTCGGGCCTCGAACGATTCTTCCGGACCCGGTGTACGGAAAGGACCTCGGCTACTATCTGTTTTCATTTCCCATCTACTCACTTCTCCAGCGCCGCCTGCTCATTGCCTTCGTGTTGCTCTTTTTCGGGCTGCTCTTTCTCTACTGGCTGGAAAGACGCATACTGTCCCAACAGGAGCAGCGCCTCCCTCGCGGTGCCAAGGTGCATCTCGATATTTTGCTCCTGCTCATTTTCGCTATTGAAATTTGGGATTTCATCCTGCAGCGCTACGAACTTCTTTACAACGTGTCCCATGAGCCGCTCTTTTTCGGCCCCGGATATGTGGAGATGCGCGTTGTGCTCCCTCTGATCTGGATGAGTCTCTTTCTGCTGGTGGGCACGGCCTTCTCGCTCATCTATTTTATTCAGAAGGGCAAAGGGGGGAAGGCCCTCATCGGCTTTGCCGTCGCCTTTTTCCTTGTATTGGGAGCCAGATATTCCCCATGGCTTACGAGCGTCGTTCAGCAGTACATTGTGAAGCCCAATGCCGTCTCCAGGGAGCAGCCCAACATCGTCAACAGCGTCAAGGCAACCCTGGCGGCCTACAAGCTGGACAACGTGGAAGTGAGGGATTTTGATCCCGAACGGATTCCCGCCGACATCGCCATCCCCAAGGTGCAGGATATCCTGCGCAACATTCCGGTGTGGGACGGGGAATTGCTAAACACCGTCTACGAGCAGCTCCAGGAATTGCGAACCTACTATGACTTTGCCGCCGTGGACGTGAGTCACGTCAACGTGGGTGGACGGATGCAACAGGTTTTCCTCGCGGCTCGGGAGCTCAATACGAGCCAGCTTCCAGCCGGAGCGCGAAACTGGGTGAATCAGCATCTGACGTACACTCACGGCTACGGGATTGTCATGACTCCGGCCGCACAGGGCGGGGACGAGCCCATGACGTGGTTTGTACGTGGTATCCCGCTGGAATCGGATTTCGGCGTCAACATCGAGCAGCCCGGAATCTACTACGGGAAGCTTCCAAATTACGACTATGTGATTGCCCCCAACGACACCGGCGAATTCGACTACCCGAAGGGGGACGCCAATACGATGAGCACCTACAAAGGCACGGGAGGCGTCCCCATGCACTCCCTCTTCAAGAAGCTCCTGTTTGCTTCCTACTTCGGGGACAAGGATATATTCTTTACAACCAAAACGAACCCTCAGAGCCGTATCCTTTTCCGGCGCAATATCCAGGAGTGTGTTCAGAACATCACTCCCTTCCTTCTTCTGGATAACGATCCCTATGCGGTGGTCACTCAAAATCGCATCTACTGGATACAGGACGCCTATACCACCTCCAACTGGTACCCCAACGCGGCAAAGTATCCCGTTGGGAACGGCGAGATCAACTATATCCGCAACTCGGTAAAGATTGTCGTGGATGCCTATAACGGAAGCGTGGATTACTACATTTTCGATTCCAAAGATCCCATCATCGAGGCATACAACCGGATCTATCCGGGGCTATTCAAGGATAAGTCCCAGATGCCCGCCGAGATCATGTCCCAGATCCGATACCCTCAGGATCTTTTCAATATCCAGATGAGCATCTATGCCAAGTACCATCAGGCCGACCCTGCCGTTTTCTACCAGCAGGAAGATACTTGGGATTTTGCAGCGACCTTCCGGGACAACGAGCCGACGAATCTGAAATCCTACTACCTGACCCTGGATCTGATCGACCCGGGCCAGTTCGATTTTCTGCTGCTCTCTCCCATGTCCCCAAAAGGGAGATCCAATCTGAGGGCTCTCGTCCTGGCCGGCTCCAGCCAGGAGAATTACGGGAAGATAATCGTCTATAACTTTCCCAAAGGTGAGCTGGTTTACGGTCCCTCGCAAATTTATGCCCTTATAAATCAAGATACGACGGTCTCGGAGCAGTTCACCTTATGGGATCAGATCGGTTCCCACGTCGAGCGTGGAAAGATGATCATCCTTCCCATCGGAAAAGTCGTCATCTACATCCAACCGGTCTATCTCAAGTCGTCGACGGCTTTGAAAATCCCGGAGCTGAAGCGGCTCATCATGACCCAGGGTCAGGTCGTGGTCATGGAGCCTTCGTTGGAAGAAGCCTATTCGAAACTGCAGGCCCGCCTGAAAGCCGAGATGGGACGGATCGAGAAACGCTATGCCCCTCTGGCTCCCGGATATCAGCCTCCCGCTCAGGGGGAAGCTCCTCCGAGCCATGCTCCCGCTGAAGGCGGCATTTTGCCGGGAGAATCGGGGGGACAGGCAGGGCCGCACTGATGTGTGCTCGCTCCCGGAAGGACGGGAAGCTGAAGCTTCGGAGCGAAGAAATGGTACCGTCTTTCCCCACATCCATGCCGCGATAGACTGATCGAAGGGCCATACATTCCTTGACAAGGAAATTTAGGGGCATCATAATAGATAAGATATGCGCACTGCTAATGCGCACAAGGAGTTAATCATGCAGGCAAATCTCTATGATCAGAACGCTCCGAAGAAATCTACAAATCTTAGTATTAACAGCGACCTTCTTCGGCAAGCCAAAGAGAATCACATCAATCTTTCAAAAGCTCTGGAACGACACCTTGTCGAGATATTGCTGGAGGAGAAACGGCTCAAATGGCGACAAGAGAACCGGGATGCCATTGAGGCTTACAATCGACGCATTGAGGCAGGGGGAGCATTCAGTGATGGTTTGAGGAGCTTCTGATGGCACAGTTCGATGTCTACGAAAACCCGAATGAGGAAACGAATCAGGCAATTCCTTATCTCCTCGACATCCAGGCCGAGCTTCTCGACGCCCTTGCAACACGCGTGGTTGTACCGCTCGTAGCCGTCCCAGCCATGAGTAAAGCCATCAAGCATCTCAACCCTCAGTTTGCAGTCGGACAGACCACGGTATTTATGTCCACAGCGGAGCTCGCCGGTATCCCCGTTCGATCTCTGGGAGTGAAGGCCGGCTCTCTCAAAGATCAGCGGCACGAAATCATTGCCGCACTCGATTTTTTGTTTACCGGTTTCTAAGTGCGACCGTCAAAGAAAACGATGAAGATACTTTGAACGGTCATAATGTGCGCTCTTGTTCTCACCGCAGAGGCGCAGAGGACGCAAAGAAAGCGCAGAGAAACTTTAGAGATTTCCAAGAGCTTTTCTCTGCGTTTCCTCTGCGTCTCTGCGGTGAAGAAAGCTCAGCCGCTATCCGCTCAGAGTATATTGAATTGACAGGTTGTTCCGGCTTATGTTGGTGGTCTTCAATCTCACAGGAAGATCGACAACGTAGCCGAAGGAAGCCTCTATTTCGCATTTTCTTTACCGCCGCTCTTTCGTCCTTTCGGTTTATCTACTCTATCCAGAATCTTCTCATAATAGTGTTGGTTTTCCTCCAGCATCGGAGACACACGGCGGGTCATGTTCAGCTTCATGATGAGGAGATTGAGCTTCTTCATCTGCTTGTATTTTTCCTGCGTATCCTCGATCCCGGCCAGCAGTGCTTCCGTGGTGCGGATTTCCTTTCGGAGCTCGATCTCGGGGGGGAGGCAATCGGCGTTCTTGAGTATTTTATAGGCGATGCGCAGGTCCGGAGGAAGATTGCTGTCGTCTTCCAGGACAAGGGGTTTTCCTTTACCGGGAAGGTCTTTGAATTCCCCCCGCTCCATTGCCTCACGGATTCGCTCGTCCGCGATTTTGTCCATGATAGTGAAGATGTTGCCCATGTAAGCCCTTTCCGAAAATTCCAAAAATCCTTTATCATAACGGGAAGGCATTCTCATCCTCAGGTAACGCTTCGTCCGGAGGGGGGCGAGGCGTGGATAGGAAGCCGTCAACAAATTATCATATATCGCGAAGAGGGCAAATGAAAGGCAGCGCCGGCGCTTCTTTGGCAACGAAATCATCCAACCTTTATCCTCCACGGAAAATCTGGATTCTGGGGGCGGGGCATTTTGGCTTTCTGGCTGCTCAGAGACTCAGCCGACGCCATCCGGAAGCCTCTTTCCTGGTTGTGGACGTAAAGGTGAAAAAGCTTCAACGGATACAGGAGACCTTCAATCTTCCGATCCATGTCGAAGAGGCGATCTCCTTTGTCGGAAAGAGCTCTCTTCCCGATGACGTCTGGATCATTCCCGCAGTACCCTTCCATGTTGCCTTCTTGTGGATTCTTGATCAACTGAACAAAACGGGGCAGGCTGTTGCCGTTCCCATTCCTGTCCCCGGCATGGTGGAGCTTCTGATTCCCAATCCCTATCGAGCCACTGGTGGAACGCTCTACGCGAGCTATGCGACCTTTCTGTGTCCCGACTCGTGCAACGAACCGGATGAAATGTGCACACACACAAGGGAAGCCCGTCGGGGTAACCTGTTTGAGGATTTGAGGCGGATAGCTGTTCCCGGATTCAAGGTGATCGTCGTGCAAAGCCGCCAACTGGCACCCGGTGTCGGGGGCTACTCCGGGCTGGACCTCAAAGGGACGTTGAGTGATGTCACCAAGGCTGAGGGCGCCTTCCTGATTGCCACGAGCTGTCGGTGCCACGGGGTTCTGGATGGACTTCGATGGAAAGAGGGCGGCCGATAACGGCAGCGTTCAGGATTCTCAAAATTTTATTCTGGATTGTCAATTGCATGTATCCTATTGTACGCCTTTAGGGGGGCTCCGCGAATAAAAATCGACCAGGGACATTTTGGCTCATGTAGTGGCAAGAACATGAAAAAAATGTATGCTTGCCCTGGAACTGGCGGGATGGGATCACCTCCGGCGAACGGGTACAATCCATGTTCAGAATCAAAACGACTAAGCTGGTTTACAGGGTTCTCATACTTACCCTTCCCCTGCTTATCGTATCTATACTCATGACCAGCGGCGTCCTCACATGGACGTACTACGGCTATTTTCTGAAAAACGTCGATCAGGACTACAGGAACATCATCAAGGGCTCGGCGGGTGAAATCCGCTTCTACATGGAAGATGCCCGAAAAGGGCTGGAGGGGCTCGCCTGGGTGGTGGCGGCCATCAAGCCGGATGACTGGCAGAGGGAGATGGCACTGGCGGCCTTCAACCATTCGGCCCCCCAGTTCATGTCCATTGCTCTCCTCTCCCTCGAGGGGGAAGAAATCATTGCTACCGGCCGTGTAGGAAACAAAATTCTCTACGCCGGTGAAGACATGTTCAAGCAGGTGCTCGCCGGCAAGAGCCCCATTTCCGGCGTTATGGTGACGAAGGAGAACGTGCCCTACGTTCATATGGCCGTACCGGTCTATCATATGGGGGAGGTACGGAATGCTCTTTGGGGGGAGCTCAATCTCAAGTCCGTCTGGGATGTTCTCGAGGGAGTCAACATTGGCGATACGGGTCAGGTGTATATCATGGATCTGTCCGGCCGGTTGATCGGACACCGGGATGTGGATCGGGTCGTGAATGATCCGCTGGTTGCCGGACAGGACGTTCTCATGAGGCTGCATGAATATGATGATTTCCCTCAGAAATGGTTCGAAGACAGGAACGGCGTACGGTATCTTTGCCTGGGTTACACGATTCCGAGCCTAAACTGGATTATCGTGCTGAGCCAGGAGGATCAGGAAATCTATTCCTATCTCTATCAGGATATCTGGTGGGCCATCGTCACGACGTTTTTCATCTGCATTGGAGCCATCCTGATCGGGTGGAACCGGGTGAAGCACTTTCTGAAGCCCATCCATCGGCTGCACGAGCAGGTCCGGAAGATCGGTGAAGGGGACCTCGATCAAAAGGTGGTCGTGGAATCCGAGGATGAAATCGGAGATCTCGGTCGAGCTTTCAACGACATGACGGAGTCACTCAGGAAATTCATAGATCGGGAAGTAGAAACAGCCAAAGAACTGGTCCACGCAAGGAACCTTGCTATCCTCGGTACCACTTCCAGCAAAGTGACCCATGAGGTGGGAAACCTTCTGAACAACATTGGGCTGGCACTCATGGCGCTCAGAAACGAAACTCTCACTTCGAAGGCGAATCGGATTATCGACATTCTGGAAAGGGATGCCGATCGCATGAAGATCTTCACCCAAGACTTCCTCCAATTCGCAAAGAAGCCGAGATTGAATATCGAGCAGGTTGCGCTGGGGACGACGATAAGCGAGATCGTGCTTATCCAGGGGCCGCAGGCCGAGGCCAGGGGAATCCGCATAGAGCTCGATTGGCCTCAGGAGCCGTTAGTTGTCAATGCAGACGTACAGCTCATTCACCAGGTCATGAACAATCTGGTCAAAAACAGTCTGGAAGCGATGCCGGGACCCGGATCGATTCGAATCAGCGGCTCTCTTGATCATGACCGGCTTCTTATCTGCTTTGCGGATACAGGTCCCGGTATCGAGGCCGAGAACCTGGAACGAATCTTCGATCCCTTCTTTACCACGAAAGGCAAGAAGGGCACGGGCCTCGGTTTGTCCATCTGCAAGACGATCGTCGAAACCCATCACGGAACCATCGAATGCCGGAGCCAGCCAGGGCAGGGCACCACCTTCATCTTGCGCCTGCCTTTGTCGTAGGGCTGTTTTTTGAACGAAGCTCTCCAAGTTAGCTTCTTGATATTGCGCGAATCTGATAATATATTGGTATGCTCAGCTTGATCTTGCGGGATTTCTCAAGATAACGGTTCAAGACCGTCGAGCTGAAGTGCAATGGACGGGGGGCGTGTTCAATCCGCGCCTTTCCCATGGTAGATCCAAGGAGAACAAGAGCAGATGTCTCAAAATGATTACTATCAGATTCTTGGTGTTTCCGCCGATGCTTCTTCGGAGGAAATCAAGAAGGCCTACCGTAAGCTCGCACTCGAAACCCATCCGGATAGAAATCCCAATGATGCGAGGGCGGAAGAACGCTTCAAGAGGATCAGCGAAGCCTATGCGGTCCTGACCGATTCTCGGAAGCGTGCTCAGTACGATCAATATCGTCGCTTCGGCTTCCATGACCACCCGGGCGCCGGCAGGCCTTCGTCGGGGTTTGGCTATTCTCAGGACGAGATCTTTCGGGAATTTTTCAAGAGTCGCCAGGCCGAGGATGTTTTTTCCGAGATGCAAAGGGAATTCCAGAGGATGGGGTTCCGTTTCGACGATACGTTTTTGAATCGTGTCTTTTTTGGAGATAAGACCATATTCTTTCAAGGAATTTTTTGGGGCGGCCCCGGAAATGTTCATGTGTTCCGCTCTGGAAAAAACGACGAAGTGCGGTGGCCGGGGGTTGGGAATCCGGGGGTGAGAAAAGCCCCGCCTATCGAGATCGGGGCGAAAGGAATTGTTCAGGAAGGCATCTCCCTGCTGGCGAAAGCCGGAAAGAAGCTCGGCGGTTACCTTCTGAAAAAGGCTTTGGGGGTGAGTGACACACCCAAGACAGGCTCCCGCGGCTTGAGCGGAGCTGGACCAACGCCGGATGTGACCTATCAGGTCGTCATTTCTCCCGGCCAGGCCGTGGAAGGCGCCGTTGTCGATCTGGAGCTGCCTCATTGGGGAGACGGGAAGCGTGTGTCGGTGCGTATTCCACCGGGTGTACACTCCGGAGCCAAGTTGAGGTTAAAAGAGATGGGGAGATACCTTTCGTCTCGTCCTGGCGCTAGAGGCGATCTTTATCTCGATGTGCATGTGCAATAAACGCGATCTGTGTGGTTAGCTCTTAGTCCTCACCACTATCATGAGCTTAACCGCCGAGGCGCAGAGACTCAGAGAGAGCCAAGAGTGCATCGGAGCTTATTTTTATATTTTTCTCCGCGCCTCTGCGGTAATTTTCTTTAAAGCTCCTCCATGATCGCGTGAAACGCCTGCCGGATGATGGGGAAGTCCTCCGGCAAGAGCGTGCGCACGTCCAGCAGGAGCTGGTCGGCTTCGATGCGGGCGATAATGGGTGGCTTGCCTCCTCGCAGGCTCATTTCCATTTTTTGAGTGCTCAGGGCCGGCCTGCTCACAGCCACCACCCAGGTGGGGAGATTCTGGCCGGGTAGCGACCCGCCTCCTACCTGAGACACGCTACGCCGGACGTCGATCTCCAGTTGCTGTCGGGCATCGACCTTGCGGATCAGAGAAGCCAGTTGATTGGCCCTTTCTTCAAGAACGGGGAGGGGAAGGGTGATCATGCGAAGGGTGGGGATACGCTCCGCCGCCTGGCGCTCATCCCGATAGAGACGCAGAGTGGCCTCCAGGGCGGCGAGGGTCATTTTGTCCACCCGCAGAGCCCGTGTGAGGGGATTTTTCTTGCATCGGGCTATGAGATCTTTCTTTCCCAGAATGATGCCTGCCTGAGGTCCTCCGAGAAGCTTGTCTCCACTGAAAGTTATGACATCCGCGCCCGTTGAGATCGCTTCCTGTACCGTCGGCTCGCCTTGCAATCCGAAGGGGGAGAAATCGACGAAAGATCCGCTTCCAAGATCTTCGATAACGGGAACGCCGTGCCTATTTCCCAAAGTCACGAGCTCGTCAAGGGTCACTTCGGTCGTGAAGCCGATAATGCGGTAATTGCTGGTATGGACCTTCATCAGCAGGGCCGTCTGTTCATTTATGGCTGCTTCATAGTCCGCGGGATGCGTTCGGTTGGTGCATCCCACCTCACGCAGGAGGGCTCCGCTGCTGCGCATGACGTCGGGGATGCGAAACGAGCCGCCGATTTCCACCAGTTGACCGCGTGAGACCACCACCTCTTTGTCTTGGGCCAGTGTATTGAGGACCAGGAAGACGGCGCCCGCGTTGTTGTTTACCACCAGGGCGGCTTCCGAGCCCGTGAGCTCGCACAGAATGGCTTCGGCATGAACGTAGCGGGAGCCTCTCCGGCCTTGCTCCAGGTCATATTCAAGGTTGTTGTAACCGCGGCAGAGTGCCTGCAATCTATCGATAGCTTCTTCAGGGAGAAGGGAGCGCCCCAGATTGGTATGAATTACGATGCCTGTGGCGTTGATAACGGTGCGAAGGGTGAAGTCGCTGATGACTTCGAGACGGTCCAGGATCAGCTCCGCAAGATGAGCGGGGTCCAGGTTAACTTCATGAGCCGCGTTAGGCCGCTCCATGATGCGTTTTCTTTTGGCCTCCAGAACTTGACGAATACTCTCGAGGACCAGTTTACGGGGCTGGCGGGCAAGAGCGTCCACGATGGGGCCGGTTTGAAGCATGGCATCCACGCCGGGAAGCCGGCGAAGCACTTCTTGAAGCGTTGCATTCGTCATCGGTCGGTTATCCTTCCTTGTGCCTATCTTATGCCTATCTTGTGTCTTTCTTCCGCCTTCCAATCGAGCCCGAAAGCTTTAACGGCGACCGTCATTATATGAGAACTTTCTTTCTGTGGCTATCCTGGTTATACTTTGAGCCTTAAAGCGGGATCAATTTGTTCAGTCCGTGTGTCAAGGATGCAAAAAACCTAATGACTGCTTCGGCTTATAGTGAGGAACATCTCATTGCTCCCGGTGAGCGTTCTACTGCGGATCTGTTTAAGGACGATTCCGAGAGCGTGTTGTCCTTTCTGGCGAATTTTGAAGAATCGGCTTCCCTGCGTGGAGCCCGGAATTCCGCACTGGCTTACCTCTTGGCGCAGGGCTCGAGGACGGTTCGAAAGCCTTTCCTGTTGATCGCTCCCACCGACCGTGAAGCCGAGAAGTATGCGGAAGCCATCGGGTTTTTCCGGGGGAAGGACAATCCGCGCCCTGAGGCTCCACTGGATCGTCGGGTATGGTACTTTCCTTCCCGCACGGGGCACAAGGCTCAGTCGCTGGGCAAGATGGAAGCCACGGCGCGGCGTATCGAAACCCTCTACGCCCTCAGGGCGGCTTCTTCGCCTCTCCTGGTGGTGACTTCCGCCCTGGCGGTTCTCGAGCGAATCCTTCCACCGGAAGTTCTTATGAACAACGCCGACTACAAAGTGGCGGGGGAAGATGTCGATCTGGATACCTTCTGCCGGAAGCTCGTGGATCGTGGCTACTTCCGGGTGAATCTTACGGAGGAATACGGAGATTTCAGCCGCAGGGGCAGTGTCCTGGACATTTTCGCACCCTTGTACCGGTGGCCGGTGCGGTTGGAATTCTTTGGCGACGAAGTGGAATCCATTCGTCTTTTCCATCCCGGCTCTCAACGTTCCATGGGGACGCTCGAAGACGTGGTCCTGCTCCCCGGCAGTGAGGTCGTTCTGGATGACAATGCCCGGGAGCGTGCTCAGAAAGCCCTTTACGAGGATGTTCGCAAGGAGCTCCTTTCTCCCGCGGCGGCAAATGTCTGGCTGGAGAAATTTCAAGAAGGGCATCAAATCGGGTCTTTTGAAAGCGTTCTTTCCGTTTTCCACGCAAAGCTGGCGACTCTCTTCGACTACCTGGACCCGCAAACCGTTCTGGTCTGGTCCGACACCGCCCTGGTTCGGAAGGAAATGGGAGAGCGCCACTGGCAGCTTCTTCGAGAGCGGGATGAAAACAATTCCCCGCAGGAATGGAAAAGACCTCCGTCCGAGCTGTTCCAGACTCCCGACGAGGTGGAGCTGGAATGTCAACGCTTTCAGCACCTGTGGATCAATTCGCTTTCCGATTCGCCCTCGCCGGCGAAAACCTTCGATCTCGGTACCGGCAGTCACGAAGAGCTGGCGCTTGTCGTCAAGTCCCATCCTAACAAGGAGCGCTTGCTGGAGCCTCTCGCCCGTCAGTTTCTGAAGTGGCGGCAGGAGGGAATGCGCTCTTTCCTGGTTTGCCGTCAGAAAGAGCAGTGCACGAGACTTTGCGAGCTCCTGAGCGGCTATGGGGTGGATGCTATGTTCAGTGCGTTGCCTTTCGGTGAGGAATCTCACGATGCGCCGGTCGTCAAAGTCATGGTAGGAGCCCTCGAAAAGGGCTTTCTCTGGCCCAAAGAGCGTATGGCTGTCGTTTCCGAAGAAGAGATTTTTGGAAGAAGGGCTCACCGGCGCTCGCGAAAGACTGTCTCCGGGATTCTGCTCAATTCTTTCCAGGATCTCCACGTCGGCGACTTCGTGGTGCACGTGGATCATGGCATCGGGATCTACAAAGAGCTGGCCCACCTGAATGTACGTGGCATCGAGAATGATTTTCTGCTCATCGAGTACCAGGATGCCGACCGTCTGTACGTTCCAGTGGATAAGCTCCAGAAGGTGCAAAAATATCTGGGGCTCGAAGGGCAGGACCCCCGCGTGGACAAGCTGGGGGGCAAGTCGTGGGAAGCGGCCAAAAAGAAGGCCAGAGAGTCCGCCGAACGGGTTGCCCGGGAGCTTCTGGACCTCTACGCCATGCGGGAAGTGAAGGGAGGATTCCAGTTCTCGCCGCCTGACAGCTATTTCAGGGAATTCGAGACGACTTTCACCTACGAGGAAACGCCCGACCAGTTGAGAGCCATAGAGGATGTGATCGACGACATGTCTTCTGCCCGTCCCATGGATCGGCTGATCTGCGGAGACGTGGGGTACGGGAAAACGGAGGTGGCCCTTAGGGCAGCCTTCAAAGCCATCATGGACGGCAAGCAGGTAGCCATGCTGGTACCCACGACGGTTCTCGCGGAGCAGCATTATGAGACTTTCCGGGAGCGCTTCGAGGGATTTCCGGTCCGGGTTGCCTCTCTCAGCCGCTTCAAGACGGCTTCCCAGCAAAAACAGGTGCTCGAAGGATTGAAGAACGGGACTGTAGATGTGGTGGTGGGCACGCACCGTCTCATTCAAAAGGACATTTCCTTCCGGGACCTGGGGCTTCTCATTATCGACGAAGAACATCGTTTCGGAGTCAAGCACAAGGAGAAGCTGAAGCAGCTCAGAGTTTCCGTGGACGTGCTGACTCTTACGGCAACCCCCATTCCGCGCACCCTTCACATGTCTCTTGCCGGTATCAGGGACCTGAGCACCATCGAGACGGCCCCCCAGGATCGGCGGGCGATCGAAACCTACGTCTGCAAGTACGATGAATTCACCATTCGGGAAGCCATCTATCGGGAGCTGCATCGGGGAGGCCAGGTTTTTTTCGTCCACAATCATGTGCAGAGCATTTATCAGATGGCGGAGCAGTTGAGCCGGCTGGCTCCCGAAGCCCGAATTGCCGTCGGCCACGGCCAACTGAAAGAGCGGGATCTCGAGAAAGTGATGCTCGATTTTGTCCGCCGCAAAGTGGACGTGCTCGTCTGCACGACCATTATCGAATCGGGGCTGGACATCCCCGCGGCCAATACGATCATCATCAACCGCGCCGACAAATTCGGACTGGCGCAGATCTATCAGCTTCGCGGACGCGTGGGGCGGGCAAGCGAACAGGCCTATGCCTACCTTCTGATCCCCGGTGAGCACCTCATCAGCCGTGACGCTCAGAAACGCCTCCGCGCTCTCATGGATTTCAGCGAGCTCGGAGCCGGCTTCAAGATCGCACTGAACGATCTGCAGATTCGCGGAGGCGGAACCATTCTCGGGTCCGCTCAGTCGGGGCAGATTGCCGCCGTGGGCTATGAGCTCTACCTCGAGCTCCTGGAAAAGACCATGCATGAGATGAAGGGAGAGACCGACGAGGCCGAGACGATCGACCCGGAAATCACCATCCCCCTTTCGGCGTTTCTGCCCGATACCTTCATTTCCGATACGGATCAAAGGCTCCTGGCGTACAAAAGGCTGGCCACCATTTCAGAAGAATCGGCGGTGGACGATCTTGCCGGGGAATGGCGTGACCGGTTCGGGCCTTTTCCCGAGAGCGTCAGAAATCTGGTTCTCCTTGCCAAGATGCGCCTGCTCCTCAGGAGGCTGGGGATTGTCCGCATGGATGGCGGGGAGGAGGATTCCTTTCTGCTCCATTTCGCCCGGGACACAGATCTCTACCAGGTCTTGTCCCTGCTCCAGGAGAAGAAGTGCTCCGTCCTCCTGAGCGCGGATCGCAAGGTCAAGGTGGAAATCTGGGGGCGTAATTTGCCTCAACGGCTCGCCCGCCTTAAAAGGATCTTGCAAGAGTTGAGGGAACGTGCTAGTCATGCCAAGTGAATTCAGTAGGTTAGGAAATGGGCTGGGCTTGCCGCCTGATTTGTTTATGTGAGCAAGGCCTTATGTCAGAGGGACAGCAATTCCGATGCAGCAAAAAATATAGACGGGAGCAACATGCGTAATACAGTCAGGTCAAGTTTGATATCATTAGCTCTTTTGATTCTTTGTTCCGCGTCCATCCGGGCGGAAACAGTGGACCGGATTGTCGCTACGGTCAATGGGGATATCATTCTCTATAGCGAGCTCAAAGAACGTCTCCAACTGATGGGAAAGGTCTCCCCGGAGATGAAAACGGATGATCCCGCCCGCCGCGCTCAAATCGAGCGGGAGGTCTTGCAGTTGCTTATCCGGGAGCGGTTGACGGAAGGTGAAGTCAAGCGCCTCAAGATTTCAGTGGCTTCCCATGAAGTGGACTCGGCGATAGCGGACATAAAGAGGGATAACGGCATTACGGATGCCCAGTTCGAATATCTTCTCAGCCAGAAAGGGCAGACTGTCGAGCAGTTTCGCGATGGCATCCGGAAGGAAATGGAGCGCGGCCGCCTGTTGGATCGAGTCCTCAAGTCCAAGACGGTGATCACCGAGGATCAGATCGACGCCCGCTTGAAATCGGAAAAGATAACCGAAACAAACCGTCGTCGTATCGCCGTCATTTTTCTGCCCGGCGCGGAAGGGTCCGAAAGCAAAGGAAATGATGGCGCAGAGAAGCTCGCTCGGGAGATTCATGAACGTCTGAAAGGCGGAGCGGATTTCGCCCAGATGGCCAGGCAGTATTCCAAGGGCCCCGCAGCCGCGGAAGGTGGTGATATTGGGTATATGGCCACTGATGAGCTGGCGCCGGCTATGGCGGATGCCATCCGAGGGCTCAAGCAGAACGGGTTGAGCAACATAGTGAGGGGTGCAGGCGGATATTACCTCCTCAAGGTGATCGACGACAAGAAGGAGAAGCCGGACAAGAGCGAGGGAAGCATACGCGAGAAGGCCCGCAAGCAGCTTTTCCAGCAGGAAGTGAACCGCAAATTTGACGAATGGATACGAGACTTGGAGGCTCGGGCCTTTGTTAATATCTGTCTCTAATTCCTGGTGGAGCGCATGAGAGAACTGTCGGAATACTTGAAGTCTGAACGATTGAAGCTGGGATTGACATTGCAGGCCGTTTCGGAACGGGCTCACCTCAGTGTCGGCATCCTTCAATGCATTGAAGACGGAAACTTCGAACGGATTGGGACTCCTCTTCTGATTCGAAGCTTTATACGATCCTATTGTTCCGTATTGGAGATCGATGTAGCTCCTCTCCTGGAGAAATACGAGAGCGAGATCCTTGCTTTCGATCGGCAGGATGATGGAATTCAGCAATATGGAATCTGGACCAGGTCCCTTCGAAGAAAGAGGCGCAGAGGAATCCTGCTGTTGCTGCTCCTCGCAATGATCATGGCGGCAGCTTACTACGGAGGGAACTGGCTGTCGAAGAGAAAAGCCCGCCAGTTCGATTCTCAGAGCAAAACGATTTCGGTTTATCCCCAGCAAGAGCTTCCTTCGGATCTTCAGGAAGAGACGGCCACTCTGTCCAAAGCCGACGTGAAAAAGGAGCGATTGTCCATTCCCGAGCTGGGAGCCGCCACAACTCCGGAAGCAGCAGATGGCAAGACTGAGCACTCTGAAGCTCACTCCGTCTTTGGAATGCCTCAGGATTCTCATCCTGTCAGGTCTCTTGCCGAAGGGATCAATCCCTCCGAGATCTTACCCGAAGATAAGCCTCCAGCCGTTTCTCCGGAAGTCCAAAAGCATCGCCTCGAAATTGAAGCGACCGGAAAGACCTGGGTCAAGCTAAAGATCGATGGCAAGACAGCTCGAAGTATTGACCTGCGGGCGGGCGATAAACGGGAATGGGAGGCCGATCAGGGCATTGGAGTGACCGTGGGGGACGGAGCCGCCGCCCGCATAATGTGGGATGGCCGGCCTCTTGAGACTGCGGGAAAACGCGGGCGTGTGCTGCGCCTGCAGTTACCCCTTGCGGATCAGCCAAAAAAGCTCAAGACTCCCTGAATCCTTTATGAATATCTATAAAACATGAACCTTTGCCAAACCGATGCCATTATCCTGACTACGGGAGATTATGGAGAATCCGACCGGCTCATCACCTTCTACACCCGGACAGGAGGGCGTCTGAAAGGTATTGCCAAGGGTGCACGCAGAAGCCGGAAGCGCTTTGTGCATGCTTTCGAGCCCTGTAGTCTGGTGGACTTGACCTATCGGGAGCGGAAGTCCTTGATATGGATCGAAGCCTGCAAGCTGCTCGACCCTCATATGGCGCTGCGCACGGAAGTGGAGCGTTGGGGTTATGCCGCCCTGGTCTCGGAGATCATTCTGGAAATGGCTCCCGAGGGGGAGGCTCAGGAGGATCTGTTCGAGCTGTTGCACAATACCCTGGTACAATTATCGGAAAATAAAGATCCAATGAATGTGGTCCTATTGTTCCTGTTTCGATTTCTGGATATGATGGGTTATCTTCCTGCTCTTGAAGGGTGCAGCGTATGTCGGCGCCCACTGGAGGCGTCCACGCAATGGTGGTGGCGGTTGCGGCAGGGAGTGCTGGCCTGCTCGGAGCATCGGCCGGCGCAAAATGATCAAGTGCTGCTGGATCTTGGAACATTGGTCTTGATTCAGCAGTCCAGGCGGCTCCCTTTGAGCAGGATTTGGCGGCTGCATCTCCTGCAGGATAAGAAGGTCCCCCTTTTGAATGCCCTGACGGACTGGATTCGTGATCACATCGGGAAAGATTTGAAGAGCCTGAAATTGTTGAAGCAGATCAGGTATGAGTATCCGGCCGTGCCACTTCCCATGGTTAAAAATGAAGTGTGAGGAGGTTGCAGTGCATAGCCGGCAATTACCCTCCTTCGATGGATGAGGGGGGATCGAGAGGGGAGGGGGGTTGTTTTTTTGTTATGAGAATGGCCGACAATAGCCTGTTGAATGGTTATTATTTGGTCAACAAATGAATGAAAGGAAAGGTTCGAGGATAAACCTTGGAATGGCTCGGGCAATTTGAAATGATCGCTAGAGATAATCACCTCCTGGGCTTTCTTATGGCCTTCGGGGGAGGTGTTTTGGCAAGTCTCACCCCTTGTTCTTATCCCATGCTGCCGATTACGGTCGCCTTTGTAGGAGGAAAAGCTCAAGGGAGCAGATGCAAGGGATTTGTTCTTTCGGTATTTTACGTTCTGGGTTTGGCTATCGTCTATTCGTCCCTGGGAGCCTTTGCCGCCCTAACGGGGAAGATGTTCGGGTCTCTCACCACCAATCATTGGACGTACCTCCTTGTGGGTAACATATGCCTGTTTTTCGGTCTGGCGATGCTGGAAGTGGTACCCCTTACCCCTCCGGCGTTGCTGAACTGCCTGCGGGTGCGAGATCTTCCCGGACATGATATCCTGACCAGTATGTGCCTGGGAGGAGCCTCTGCCCTCGTCGTCAGTGCCTGTACGACCCCTGTTCTGGCAGTCCTCTTGACTTTTGTGGCAACCGGGCAGGACATGTTCTGGGGAATAGGAATGCTGTTTTGCTTTTCCTATGGCATGGGAGTTATGGTGATCGTGGTGGGCACCTTTACCGGGCTCCTTACCTCCTTACCGCGCTCGGGAATGTGGATGAGGCGTGTGCAGAGGGGGTTTGGGCTGCTCATGATTCTGGCCGCCGAGTATCTTTTTATCAAAACAGGAGAATTGTGGTTATGAGCCTTCGCATCGAGGCAAGTGTCGTTTCCAAGCGTTTCGTCGCCATCCTGACAGGTGTGCTGTTGCTCTGGGGTATCGGGGGGCTGGTCTCCGGTGTTCAGGATAAATCTTTCGTCGCATCCGCCTTCGCGGCGGGAGCCAAGACGGCCGCTCCTGACTTCGAGCTCACGGATCTAGGTGGCTCTCCGATAAAATTGAGCAAATACAAGGGACAGCGCCCCGTTCTCATCTATTTTTGGGCCACATGGTGTTCTTACTGTGTCCAGGCCAAGTCCCAGATTGCCAAGCTGAGAGAAAAGATTCCTCAAAGCGATATGGAAATCCTGGCCATCAACGTCGGGGGAAGAGACTCCCTGGAGAGTCTGAAGGTCTACCAGGAAGGCCATCCCGTATCATGGCCCGTCCTTTACGATGGCTCGGGACAAGTTTCCAGCTCCTATCAGGTTTTGGGTATACCGATGTATGTGATCGTGGATAAGGAAGGGAATATCGTATATAAGGGCAATCCCATTCCGTCTGATCCCATGAAATACCTCCACTGAGGGCGGTGCATGCTCTGATTAATGTCGAGTACTTCGTCAAGCGAGATTCATCCAACAAGCGAGGGAACCATGAAAGATGTTCTTACCGTCGTCATGGCCGGGGGGCGCGGACAGCGTCTCATGCCGCTCACTCAGGATCGTTCCAAGCCCGCTGTCCCTTTCGGTGGTATCTATCGGTTGATCGACATTCCACTGAGCAACTGCATTAATTCACAGCTCTACAAGATCATTATTTTTCCTCAATACAAATCTCAATCCATGGTGGACCACATCGAGGAAGGCTGGAACATCTTCTCCGGGGACTTGGGACACTATATGCGCATCGCGGCGCCCCAGCAGAGGCTGGGAACCGAGTGGTACCGCGGAACCGCCGATTGCGTTCGCCAGAACCTCTATCTGATCGAACGGGAGCGTCCGCGCCATGTTTTGATTCTCTCCGGCGATCACGTGTACAAGATGGATTACAGTGCTTTTCGGGCCTATCATGAAAAGCAGGAAGCGGATATCACGGTGGGACTCCTGGAAGTGGATCGGGGGCAGGGGTCCGAGTATGGAATTGCCGAAGTGGACAATAACTTCCGCATTCGCTCGTGGGAAGAAAAGCCGGTCGACCCGAAGCCCATTCCTGACGATCCCGAGCGCTCCCTCGCTTCCATGGGTATCTATCTCTTCCGGACCGACGTCCTTTTGGATATCCTGAGAAAGACGGATTACGACGATTTCGGCGGGGATATCATTCCCAAGACCATCCACGAGCTCAAAGTCCTTGCCTATCCCTACCGGCGCCTCAATCAGATCAAAGACTATATCCACATGATCGATCCAGACGGAGTCAGGCGGTTGAGGCTGGTCGAAAGGACGCGGGATTCACTGTACTGGCGCGACGTGGGCACCCTCGATGCCTACTGGAATGCGAATATGGACCTCACGGGGGTTGATCCTTTCTTCAATCTATACGGCTCCCTCTGGCCCATTCGCACGTTTCAGCGCCAATACCCTCCGGCCAAATTCGTCCACAACCAACCGGACGGCAAGCCTCCGCGCGTCGGAACCGCCGTGGATTCCATAATTTCATCCGGCTCCATTATCAGCGGAGGAATCGTTCGAAGCTCCGTTTTCTCTTATAACGTCACGGTCAGGAGCTGGGCCGAGGTAGATGAATCAGTCATTATGGATGATGTCGAGATAGGGCGGCATTGCAGAATCAAGAAGGCCATCATCGACAAGCACAACGTCATTCCCGCGAATACACAGATCGGAATCGACCCCCAGGAAGATCGAAAGCGGTTTCCTGTGACTCCCAGAGGGATTGTTGTGGTACCGAAGGGCTATTTCAAACGGGAAGAGTAACGAGAGAGCCAAAAGCATAAATCAGACCACGAAACACACGAAAAAAAGCTGGAAGAAAGAGAAGATAGGAGGGGGTGTAAGGCTATTCCATTTCCTTTTCGTGTATTTCGTGTGTTTCGTGGTCCAACGTTACAGAGGCATAGCCCCGCTGTAAGTCCGTATTCAAACAAAGCCCGCCTCTATAAAATCAGAGTACCAATTCAGGCCTTGCGAGGTGATAATCGGTTGCCTGCTCGAACTGGTGAGCTATTCTCAGTACCATATCCTCCCTGAAATGAGGCCCCAGAATCTGCAAGCCTATGGGAAGTTTTTCCGAGGAAAAGCCACAGGGAACGGAAATCCCGGGAATACCGGCCAGGCTCGCCGGCAGAGTCAGTACGTCGCTGAGATACATCTGAAGAGGGTCATCCGTCTTTTCGCCGATCTTGAAGGCCGGCATGGGGGCGACAGGTGCCAGCAGGGCATCGCATTTTTCGAAGGCGTCTAGGAAATCCTGCCGTATGAGCGTCCTGACCTGGGAGGCTTTCTTATAGTAGGCGTCGTAGTAGCCTGCGGAGAGGACATAGGTTCCCAGCATGATGCGGCGTTTGACTTCAGGCCCGAACCCCCGGGACCGGCTTTGACGATACATTGTTATGAGATCCCGGCTGTTTTCAACCCGGAAGCCATATTTGACTCCGTCGTAGCGGGCGAGATTGGAGCAGGCTTCGGCGGGAGCGATGATGTAGTAGGCCGCCACTCCGTATTCCGTATGGGGAAGGGACACTTCCACGATTTCGGCTCCCATTCGCTCACAGGTTTGAATGGCTTGCTGAACGGCGGAGGCCACGTCGGGATTCATGCCTTCAATGAAATATTCCTTGGGAATGCCCAACCGGAGACCCTTGATCGGCTGGTGAAGCGCGCTTCGATAATCGGGAACGGGCTGATTGACCGAGGTTGAATCCCGCCCGTCGTAACCGGCGATAGACTGGAGAAGAATCGCTATATCTTCGACGTCCTTGGCGATGGGACCGATCTGGTCCAGGGATGAGGCGAAGGCCACCAGTCCGAAGCGGGAAACACGGCCGTAGGTCGGCTTCATACCGACGACACCGCAAAAAGAGGCGGGCTGGCGTATGGAGCCTCCCGTGTCGGTTCCCAGGGAGCCCGCGCACAAGTCCGCTGCTACGGCCGCAGCCGATCCGCTGCTGGAGCCGCCCGGAACGCGGTCCGTATCCCATGGATTTCGCGTGGGGCCAAAACCCGAATTCTCGCTCGATGATCCCATGGCGAATTCGTCCATGTTCACTTTCCCAAGGAAAATAGCTCCTGCTTTCTTCAAGTGCTCAATAACCGTCCCGTCGTACGGAGGAACGAAATTTCCCAGGATGCGAGATCCGCAGGTCGTGGGAATGCCCTGTGTGCAAAGAACATCCTTTATGGCCATGGGAATGCCGGCAAGGGGAGAGGCGGTTATATCCTTTTGCCCGTTGTCGTACAACGCCGCTTCCTGTAGAGCCTCGGCGGGCAGCACCGTGAGGTAGGAATGCAATCTCGGATCGATTGCCTCGATACGCTCGAGATACGCCTTCACTACTTCTGTTGCGCTCACTTCCTTTTGAACGAGAAGCTCGTGGAGCTCATGGATGGTCAGTGAATGGAGACCCATGCTGATAACCTCTTTCCTTTCGGCTCATATCACTTTGGGAACAATAAAACTCACTCCGTCATTCCGTGGGGCATTCGCCAGAGCGCGCTCCCGCTCGAGGGAAGGCGATACCTCGTCGGGCCGGAATACATTCTGGAGCTGAATGGCGTGGGTCGTGGGAGGAATGTCGAGCGTGTCCAGCTCGTTGAGCTTGTCCATGTAGCTCAGGATCTGGTTCATCTGCTCGGTCATCCGCTTTTCTTCCTGTTCGGACAGTTCCAATCGGGCAAGCCCCGCAACGTGCCGGACTTCCTCCCTGCTGATTTTTTCTCTCATAATCTCTTCCATCCTTGGGATTCAACGTTCATTTCCTGACGGTGACGGGGATGCCTTCTCCCGTCATGGGCCGAGAAATGTTTCCATGGTGCGGCAGTCTTTGAAAGCGGTGAGAACCTCGGGAATGCCTTTGATGACACTGTCCTGAAGTAGTCGATACGTGAGAGCGTGGACCCGGCCCTCTTCAGCTTCCTGTTCGGACTGTGTGCTGTCGAAGCGCTGTAGAAACTTGGCGAAACGAACGACGTGAATCAGCTCATGAGTGACGATATACAAGGCAAGCGCCAAGAGATGAATGCCGGGGTCGCGCTGGGTCGCTTTACGGATGACATGATCCTGAATGCAGATTTTGAAGAAATCCGCCGGCTCACTTGCCCGCAGACGATGGTGCGGACAGCGCAGATAGCGGCGGATCTGCGCAAAGGCCATATCAGTGATCTCTTCTTCTCTCAAGTCTTTGAGGGACTGGAGATCATAGCGATAACGCTTCCAGTCCGAAGTGGAGATCTTGTAGAAATCACTGATGAGCTCCTCCGCGATTTCAATGGATTGTCTCAGTATGACAATTTCATCTTGTCGAAAAGGAGCTCGTTTCATGATAACTGATTCTCTATTCGGATGATCGTAACCTGCCAATATCTCAAGCTCACCCAAACTGCTTCCAGTTGATTCCGAATTCCGGATTCTTCCTGACGGAAGCTGCGATGTTTTTCGTTCGTTCGAACAGTATCCTATTTTTTCCCCTCGGGCTTGGCTTCGGGCTTAGCTTCGGGCTTGGCCTCGCCATGACCGGCGTCACCGACGGCATACTTTGCAATGAGCTGATCCTGCTCCGGATGAGGGCCCATCCAGTTGATTTTGCCGCTTTCAAGGTCATAGACCGCTCCGATAACCTTGACTTTTCCGTCCTTCGCACGCTCACGGACCGCGTGGCTGACCTTGAAAAGATCTTCGATTCCCTGCCATACATTGGCGTTTACAGCTTCATTCACCAAGGCGTCCCCGGCCAACTGGGGGTCTTTGGCCTTCACCTTGGCGACGGCAGGCAGGATGTTGTCAACCAGGGCAGGGATATTGCCGTGAACTTCGGCATTCTGGGCCACGGCCGTAACGGCTCCGCACTTCGTGTGTCCAAGAATCACCAGCACAGGCGTGCCCAGATGATCGACGCCGTACTCGATGGAGCCGGCTTCATCCGTATCCACCACGTTGCCCGCTACACGAACCACAAAGATATCACCGATTCCGCCGTCGAAGAGCTCTTCGATGGGTACACGGGAATCGGAACAGCCGAGGACCGTGGCGAAAGGATTCTGTCCTTTGGATGCCGTCAGGCTCCTTCGCTCCTGATCCTGGTTTGGATGCTTCGTTGTGCCGCCGACATAGCGCTCGTTTCCATCCTTTAACAGGCTAATGGCCTCATCAGGCGACATACCGGGTGCTTCGGCCGAAGCCCGGAGCTGTGATCCCGCCAAGGTGACGATCATTGCAACTACAAAAAACAGACTGGCTTTTTTCATTTTCTCCCTCCATTGGAATGCTCACTCAGACAGCTACCCACCAACCGAACTGAATCCTCATTGCCTCTTCCGACCTCCAGGATAAGCTTCGTCCCCTTCTACAAGAAAATCCAATATTGATCAAACGGTTCTTTTCTTCGTAAGCATGGATAGTTTCTCACATGCAACGATTGTTTCTCGATGTTTGTGCAGAACGCGGAGCCGTCCGGGAGTGTGTTCCCACACGGGAGCGCCTTGGCGTCAACTTCAAGTACACAATAGTGGTGCGGTGATCTAAGTCTGCAAGAACGCTAGGATTCCAAGCTCCATAGCTCGATTCTTCACCTGCTCCACAATCTTTGGATCCATGACGATATCATCGGGCCAGGGTCGGTCGTGGCCGTCCTCTGGACCTTTTCGTGTGGCATCGACGACGATCCGCCCATTCTGTCTTATGATGTCCCGTTTGGGATCCACATTGTTGAAGATCTTCCAGAGAGCCAATGATGCATTCCTTAGATCGATAGATTCCTCGCAAAGGACAAAAATGGAAAAAACGCCCAGATCTGGATGAGCCAGCAGCTTATCGGCAAGCTCGCGTCCCGTACATTTTCCATCTTTGTGAAGATTCAGCAGCAGCAGCCGATTTCGGACTTCGAGATCGGGTGGATAAAAGGCCGTAAAAAGATCCGAAACCTCTTTGACGGAACGCTCGACGGATTCCAAAGAAGGGAAGATGCCGGAGAGAGCCGGTGCGGAGGGGCGCTCTCGTTCTTCTGAAATCCGCCGGGTTGCGTCGATGCCCAGCTTCCCCCCCACAAGAGGATCGGGAGCGCTGTGGTCCAGAACGTCCAGAATCCCTTCGGTGATGTAGAGGTCGCTTTCGAGATCGATTTCGTTCAGCACCGTTTCGAGCACTTTTCGGGGATGATGTAAATCCACCGTCGAATCGAGCAGGATCACCGTTTTGCAAAAGCTCATCTGTCCCTGCCCCCAGATGGCGCTCATGAGACGCCGTGCATGACCCGGGTATTCCTTGTCGATGGAAATGACCGCAAGGTTGTGAAATACCCCCTCCCAAGGCATCCAGTAATCGTGGATTTCGGGCAATACCGCATTCAGAAGAGGCAGGAAGATCCGCTCGGTAGCTTTGGCCAGATAGCAATCCTCCATGGGAGGGCGCCCTACGATGGTGGCCGAATACACGGGGTTGCGGCGATGGGTGACGGCGGTAACGTGAAAAACGGGATAGTCGCCGATCAAAGAATAATAGCCGGTGTGATCTCCAAAGGGTCCTTCCGTTCGCAGCTCGTCCGGGTCGACGTATCCTTCCAGAATGAGCTCGGCTTCGGCTGGTACTTCAAGGTCCACGGTGAGGCAGCGTACCAGTGGTACCGGTTTTCGCCGGATAAAGCCGGCAAGCATCATTTCATCCACCCCCCGGGGGAGCGGTGCCGTAGCCGCGTAGGTTACGGCAGGGTCCGTACCGATGGCCACCGCTACGGGCATGCGCTTTCCCTTTTTTCTGTACTCATGGAAATAATGGGAGCCGTCCTTGTGGATATGCCAGTGCATACCGGTGGTATTCCCGTCGTAGACCTGCAAACGATACATTCCCGCGTTGCGTCGGCCGCTTTCGATACTTCGGGTGATTACGACCGGGAGGGTAACGAAGGGACCGCCATCCTGAGGCCAACATTTCAGAACGGGCAGTTGCGTGAGATCTACATCTTTTCCCAGGTGGACGACCTCCTGGCATGGTGCGCTCTTCACTTTCCTCGGAAGGAAGTGCAGAAGATCCAATCCCATGGGTACCATACGGAGCGCGTCGCCAAAAGATTTCGGCGGCTCCATTTGGATGAACCGGCGGACTCGGGCAGCCAGGGCATCCAGGTTCTCAACGCCAAGCGCAAGGCAAATGCGTCGATCGCTTCCGAAAGCGTTGGTAAGGACGGGAAAAGGAGAGCCTTCCACTTTCTCGAAGAGAAGAGCCTTGCCCCCGCCGGGACTTTTGGATGCCAAATCGGTGATCTGTGTAATTTCAAGATCTTTTGAAACAGGATTTTTGATACGTAAGAGCTCGCCTGATTGTTCCAGTGCACCAATGAATTCCTGAAGATTCCGGTAAGCGGTTTTCATCCCTATTCCTCTATTATAGCATGATCCAAAATTCCGATAGTCCGTTAGATCCGATCACGATGGCAGATTGGAAATCGAATCCCGGTGCTATCTTTTTTCTAAACGGCTGCGTTCCTCGATGACGTAGTTGACGACGACCCGGTCGGTTGAGCCGGAGGCTATTTTGAGAGATGGAGGGGTGAGCACCAAAGAGGTGGTCACGGTTCCTGATTTTGTCAGATTGTCGAGGCGCACGGGAGCACTGTATATCGTGGCCACCTTCTCCAGGATCTTGCTTCCGCCGATGACCTTTACCACTTCGGGAGCCACGTTTGCCTTCAGCAGAACCAGATTTTCAGGCAGCCTCCCCGCCCAGTCCACCTGCACTGGCACTTCCTTGATGATGGGGACGTCCAGGGTTACCTCGATAGTAGCCGGCTGCACCTTGTTGAGAAAAACGCCGGGAGGGACGGAAATGTTGTCTTGAGTGATGGGGAAGACGTTGCGTCCTTCCGTGGTCTTGCCCAGATCCACGCGCACCTGGACCTGTCCGGGCCTCAAGGATTTGATCAGGGCACTGGACCCGTAGAGCTGAACACGAACCTCGTCTACCGAACAATCCAGAATTTCGAAGTTGGAGGGCCGGTTCACATATTCGATGGGAACGTTGAGAGCGATGACTGTATCGTGGCTTCGTGTGAAGCCGAACCAGATTCCCGTCATGATGAAAAAGGAGAGCACGGCCGCAAGGGTGAGCTTGAGGCGCTCCCTTTTTTGTTGCAAGGTGATTTTATCCGTCAAATTGAGATGTTTTTTCAATATATGCCCGAATTCCTCGGGTTGAGCGACAGGCTTGATCCAGTTGTCCTTGGCGACGGTGACTCTGCCGCGCTCCTCGGACACCGCAACGACCAGAGCATCGGTACGCTCCGCCAGTCCGGCGGCGGCGCGGTGGCGGGTGCCGTAAAATGTGGGCAGATCCTGACGCTGGGAAAGCGGCAGAAGCACGCCTACTTCCTTGACTCGATCCTCTTCGATAATGATGGCCCCGTCATGAACGGGGTTCTTGGGCCAGAAGATACTTAGAAGCATTTCCTGAGACACGGTTCCGTTCCACGGAATACCGCCGTGAATGACTTCCGCCAGATCTTCCTGCCCCGGAAATACGATGAGGGCGCCAATACGCTTCTTCCCCATCTGATACAGACTGTCCGTGATGATCTCCACGGGCGCGGCCTGTCCCTGATTAGGAGATCCCCAGAGAAACGCTTTGAGGTTGCGCACTTGAAGAGCCGCGCGGATTTCGTTCCGGAAAACGACGATAATGATGATGGCCGCCGCCGTGGTGATGCCTCGCACGGCCCAGCTCGTCAGGATCAATCCGATGGAGGCTGCCACTTCCTGCAGAATCCAAAGGGAAGTTATCCCCACGAGGACTCTAAAGGCATTGGTGCCCTGGAAAAGAACGTAGACACGAAAGAGGATGTAGCTGTTGATGATAATGTCTACGAGATCCTGCCAGCGGACTGTTGAGAGAAATGCAAAGAAATGTGTCATGATGAATCATTCATAATTTTTCGCAATGGATCACGATAGAATCGATCAATCCGTAACGTTAGAGCGGAGCACATCAATCCGTAATGCTGAAGCGAAGCACATCGAATACGCGCCCGTTTTGATCACTCACTTCCACGCGCCAGGGGCCCTTGTCCGTTTCTCTCAACTGAATCACGCTGTAGGTGGCCCATTTGGGCGGGTAAAGCCTGAGCCTTGTCTGCGTGCTCAGCTCATCGTGATGGAACCACCGATGATAAATGAGCGTCGGTTGAGGTACCGGATCAAAGGACGTAAAGCAGTACACTTGCCCGGTTGCCGCCGAAAACACCATTCCTTGTCTTACCGGGTTGAGGTTCTCCACCTTTTCGGCCATGACAGCATGGTGCAGGGTCAATTTCTGCGGAGAAGGCTCGGCGGGGGGAGGCTGGGGGGAAGGTGGCTCCTCTTCCTGGGCTCCTGACGGAGACGGGGAGGCTAGAAGAAAGAAGATCAGGATGAAAAGTAGCCAAAAAGCTCGGGCTCGCGTGCTCATGGATTGATCCTCCGAATATAGACTCAAACTAAAGAGAGCCTGTCCGGCGATTGTCATCTCGAGCCCGAAGCGACAGACCTCTTTGGGCTGAGATGCGGCTCATTACTAAAGATTTCCCGCTTGGCCACGCTTCGTTTGGTATGGCAAGAAAGGAACCTCTATGAAGCTGGAAGCTAAAGGCTTACGTGGCTCATTCTAGCGAAGCTCGCTACCTGCGATGAGACAACTTCCCCTGGAAAGAGAAATTCGTCGGTGGAGCAGATCGTGCGTCCGGTCTTCATTTTCTAAGCTAGAATACCATGAGTCGTTCGTTCGTCAAGCGTTTTGTTAGGATGCGGAGGGCGTTTTGTCTTCATGCGGCAAGGCGTTGGATTGGAATGCAAGGAAGGGATAACTGGAAGCCGCCATGTTTGTTGCAGGAATATCAGCTCGTCCGCGGGAGTTTTTCCTTTACAACATTGCACGCTCTGGTCCATTCTTGGCCCGCTTGGGGAGCGGATGGAGGAGTGTTCTTTATTGTTTGAATGGGAATTCCGGAGCGAAGAGCGGAGGAGCACGGGGTGAAAAGGCGTTTCACCATTTTTCGTAAGCTGGGAGCGACTCTGGCGATTTTTCTGATGTTTGTAGCTGTGTGCTGCTTTGCCGGAGTGAGCAGGTCCAAGTCGGTTCCCGCCGGCGGGAGGGTTGTGGAAGTCTTTGACGGCGATACCATTTTGCTCGATACCGGTGAGAAGGTTCGCTATCTGGGAATCGATGCTCCCGAGATGGCCCATAATGGTGCCCCCTCTGATTGCTACGGCCCGGAAGCAAAGCATGTCAATGCCGACTGGGTGCTCAAGAAGAGAGTGACTTTGCAGTACGACCAGAAAACGACGGATCGGTATGGCCGTCTGCTCGCCTATGTTCTTCTGCCCGATGGCAGATGCGTCAATGAGGAAATGCTTCGAAGCGGTCATGCCTTCGTGTTACGGGTATCAAAGGAGCTCTCGCGATTCCACGGGCTCCTCTCCCAACAACGGGAAGCTATCCGCAGCCGCCGTGGGATGTGGGGTAACTGCCAGGTAAAGACCGCGTCTTTCTATATCGGAAATCACCGCAGTTTTGTTTTTCATCGACCTGATTGCACCTATGGACTTAAAACTTCTCCGAGGAATCGAGAGCGCTTTCTTACGCGATGGGCGGCACTGGAGGAAGGGTACAGTCCCTGTCGCCTTTGCAAGCCATAGAGTGGGACCACGAAAGAGCAGGAGCCGGCGATGAAGAGGCGCTATCCGGACAGACCCCTGGTGGGGGTGGGAGCCATTATTTTTCGGGAAGATCGAGCTCTTCTCGTTCAGAGGGGAAGAGAGCCTGCCTATGGAAAATGGTCTGTGCCGGGAGGTCTTGTGGAGTTAGGGGAGAGCCTGCAGGACGCGGTACGGCGGGAAGTCCGTGAGGAGGTTGGGTTGGAGGTTAAAGTGCGGGATCTGATCGCTGTGCTGGATCGTGTCATTCCGGATGCGGAAGGGAGGGTCGAATATCACTATATCCTGTTGGATTTCCTGTGTGAAAGCGAAGAAGGCGAGCCGGTTGCCGGGAGTGACGTCCTGAACTGCGTCTTTGAGCCCCTGGCCGCTCTGGACCGGTATCCTCTGACCGAAGGTACTCTGCAGGTCATCCGTCAGGCTATTGAACATGCTCGCGGCGTCCATGCCCCTGTCTATTATCCGGACCTCTAGTCCCAAAATCCTTCTTGAGCCTTTCTTGAAGCTTCCTTTGATGGTGCAGCTCATCTCAAAACGTGGTTCATCGATCAATTGCGCGGCATTGCTTTTTCGGCTTTTCCGAGAACTCTTTCTTGACTTATCCTTTTTCGTGTGCTTTATGACGGACCAGTCCGTCAGGACATGAAATGAAAGGATAGATGAGTGATTCCGGAGCGCAAACAGCAAACCGCACGCATGATACTGAAGAAGATCCTCCAGGGAGGCGATGAGCCCGAGGCGATTGCCGCCCTGGTAGAGCGGCGCATCCGCGCGGATTGCTCCCAGGAAGAGCTACTCGATGAGATCACCCGATGGTTTTTGGCTATGCGGGATTCCTTCAAGCAAGGAGCTTTCCCCGCCCATTTTCCCTTTTCCAAGCTGGTAGCGGCATTCCAGAAAGTGGCGCAGAAGAGAAACATCAGCCCGGAGCAATTCTATCCAATCTTGATGGAAAGGATCGTCATGGAAACGGGGTCGGACGACCCGCTTCGAGGTCCGGCCAAGTATTCCACCAAGGAAAAAATCCTGGATGCCGCGCTGGAAGTCTTCTCCGAAAAGGGATTTCATCCGGCCACGGTGGATGAGATCGCTGATCGCGCAGGCGTCGGCAAGGGGACTCTGTACCGCTATTTTTCCAACAAGGAAGCGCTCTTCAATGAACTGGTAGGGTTGAGGCTGGAAGAGCTCGAGGGAAGCGCCAAAGCCGTTCTGGACGGGCACGACGACGTGCTCACCATGATCGCTAAATACTTGCGCACCTACTTTGAATTCTTCGATCGCAATCAGCGTCTCTATCGGCTCATCGTGCAGGAACGGCTTGACGTGGGCGAGCAGGTACAGGATCTCTACATCAAGAAGGTTATGAGGCGCATACCTCTCTTGAAGCGAAAAATCCATGAAGCCAGCCAGCGGGGTGTGCTGAAGGACGTGGATTTTCAGATGGTTTTCTACGGTGTCATGGGATTTATCCACGGGGTGATCCAGAAGTGGTTGGCCTGTGATTGTTCTTATCCGTTGGTGGAGGAACTGCCAACCGTGATGGAAGTACTTTTTTATGGGTTTGTCAAAGGCTCTAAAACTGAAAACGAATGAAACCGGACCAGGAGGAAAAGATGGATTTGAACGCGATGAGAGGCAAGATTATAGACATTATTGCGAATCAATTGGGAGTGGACAAAGAGATTATCACGCCGGAAGCTAACGTTGTGGACGATCTGGGCGCTGATTCCCTCGACGTTGTGGAGTTGGTGATGGCCCTTGAAGAAGCGTTTGATCTAGAGATTCCCGATGATGACGCTGAAAAAATTCGCACGGTGAACGACATTTACGACTATCTGGCACAGGCTGCCTAACCTTACCGAGCCTTACGGGGGTGGGCTTGAAATCCGCCCCTGTAATCCTTGGTGTATCCTCGGGTCAGATGCCGCACTTTCCGGTCTTCACGACCGTCATCCTCATTATATCCAGGTACGATCCAATATATATCGACTGAGTGCTCAGAATCGGCGACGGCTACCGGCATAAAACGGGACATGCCTAAGGCGGAGCTTGTGTGTTCACCGCGGAGGCGCAGAGGACGCAAAGAAAGCGCAGAGAAGATTTAGAGATTTCCAAGAGCTTTTCTCTGCGTTTCCTCTGCGCCTCCGCGGTGAAAAAAGCTCAGCCGCTATTCGCTCAGAGTATATTGAATCGAAAGGGAAGCTGTGCTGCCGGTTATTTGCTTTCAGGCTCTTCGCCAAGGAGAGATCTTGGATCCAGGTCGGGCAGTTGAGCGTCCACGACGGTGTTCTTTACAGTCCAGTAAACGCTCTTGAAATGAGCGTCGAAGTTGGTTGGTGAGACTCGCCCCAGCTCAATGAACTTCACGATGATCTCTTTGGTAACCTTCAGAATTTTCTCGTCATCCGGCAGCATGGCATTCTGATTCCTTTTTCTGGGCTTCATAAAAAAAGCCTCTGCTCTCTGGAGGGAAGGCCATTCGGGTTGAAGCAGAGGCTTTTTGGGGGCACTGCGGAATACCCCGGAAGGCATCCCATTACCCATATGTAACCTAACATATCTCTCCACGTCCATGCAATGGAAAAGGGCTGCAGTCAGGGATGCGCGATACGGGGTTGAAGCGCTGTGCGCAAAGGTTGAGATACATTTCACTATCGCTTCCATTACCGGAATTGAATTTGACATAGTGCATGAGGGGGTGATAAAAGTCGTTAAGTGGGAAAATGTGGGAATGTGAGGTAAAAAGTGGGAGTTTTAGGGAAGCCTTATTTCAGAGGACAGTCGGTACATCGCCTGGACGGAAAGGGGCGGCTGAGGATTCCTACAAAGTTTCGCGAAGTCTTACAGAGCCATTATTCAGATGCTTTGGTGATCACGATGATGGAGGAATGTCTCGTGGCGTATCCTCCGGAAGTTTGGGAAACGATCGAGGCCAAGGTTCAGGATTTTTCTCAAGTTCAGCCTCAGCAGCGTGCTTTTATGAGGTACTTCATTTCGAGTGCCGTTGAATGCGAATTCGATAAGCAGGGAAGGATATTGATTCCACCCATGTTGAGAGAGCGGGCCGGGCTGGATCAGGAAGTGCTTTTGGCTGGGATACTCACGAGCTTTGAGATCTGGAACAAGGCTGCCTGGGATAAACATCTGGAATGGAATAAAGAGCACTTTCAGCAAATCGCCGCGGATATTGCCGGGGCGGGGCTGTAGACCGCCATGGATCTGCGTCCCCCCTCCCGGCGGCACGTGCCGGTCATGCGTGATGCTGCCATCGACCTTCTCGGATGTCATCCCGGAGGGGTCTATATAGATGGAACGATTGGAGGAGGAGGATACGCAGAGGCGATTCTTCGGGCGAGCGCTCCCGATGGGATCGTGGTGGGACTCGACTGGGATGCCGAAGCGATAAAGCGGGTCCGCCTGAAATTGTCCTCATATCGAGATAGGCTGTACCTGGAAAATGCGAGCTTCTCCGAGGTGCCCGCCGTTCTCGCACGGTTGGAGCTGGGACCGGTGGACGGCCTTGTGATCGATCTCGGGGTGTCCAGTTTTCAACTGGATGATCCTGAGCGCGGTTTCAGCTTTACCCATGACGGGCCTTTGGATATGCGCATGGATCAGCGTTTGCCCCGGACGGCGGCTGATCTTGTCAATTCGCTACCCGAAAGGGAGTTAGCGGATTTGATTTTTCTTTTGGGGGAGGAGAAATGGTCCCGGCGCATTGCTCGCGCCCTTGTCGCTCGCCGGAAAGCCGATCCTTTTTCCCGTACGGGCGAGTTGGCCGATCTGATCCGGGCCGTAGTTCCCAAGACACGGGACAGCCGACGAATCCATCCGGCCACTCGAACCTTTCAGGCACTACGCATAGCGGTCAATCGGGAGCTGGAAGCCCTCCAGAGCCTGCTCTCCCGTGCTCTCGACAGCCTGAAGCCGGGGGGGCGGTTTTGTATCGTTGCCTTTCATTCCCTGGAAGACCGAATGGTCAAGCAAACATTCAGAGGATGGGCCAAGGCGTGCCGGTGCCCTCGAAACGTGCCGGTATGCGAGTGTGGAGGAAAGCCCCTGGTGAAGCTGCTGACCAAAAAAGCATTGCGTCCGACATCGGAAGAGATGGAAGAGAATCCGAGGGCCCGAAGCGCGCGACTTCGGGTTGTGGAGAAATGGTGCTGAATTACGAAGCGAGCATATTGTGAAGCGCATGCATTGTGAAACGAAAATGCCGTGCTTTGCCTGCTTCCTGAATTCGTGATTTCTAATTCAGCACCCTTGTGCGGTGAGCGATGCGATGGATAAGCTTAGACCCGGTAACGATTTCGATAAGCGAAGCGGCGGGACTTCCGAAGTGGCCCTGCGCGTGTGGCTGGGCTTCATCGCGATATTGGGAGCCACGTTCGTCCCGGGTTGTATTCTTTACGTGTGGCTGTACATTCAACAGGTCCAGAATGGCTACCACCTGGCGAAGTATCATGAAGAGCATGAACAGTTGCTTGCCGTTCAACGCAAGCTTCGCCTGGAGTGGACGCGTTATCAGGACCCTATTCAGTTGGAGGAGATGGGGCGTAACCAGTTCGGCTTGGCTCCGCCCAGGCAGGATCAGAAAGTGTTGATGCGCTGAACTTCAGAAAAAACTAAAAAGGGGCTGTTGTTGGAGAGGCGCAATTCCGCGAATTTTCTGAATGCTCGTTACTGGTTTTGCTGCAGGGTCTTCAGGGTAATCGTTCTGGTGGGTTTTGGCTTCATCCTCTTCAAAGCCTTCCAGTTGCAGGTGCTGGAGTATTCCCTGTGGCTGGAGAGAGAGCGCGCTCAAACTGAAACCTCTCTTCAGGTGCCGACCTACCGGGGCTCCATCTATGACTGCCAGGGGCGTTTGATGTCCTATTCCGTGCCCCAGCGCTCTCTTTATGCAGACAGCGACCAGGTGGAGAATTCCAAACAGTTGGCTGCCCGGTTGGCGCCCATTTTGGGAGAGCCCGAGCCCGCCCTTCAGAAAAAGCTTTCCTGCGGCCGTCATTTCGTCTGGATCAAGCGCCACCTGAGCGATCAGCAGGCTCTTGCCGTCGAGGACCTGAAAGCGCGAGGCCTCAACCTGGCGACCGAATTCAAGCGCTTTTATCCCTATCGGCAGGTAGGGGGACAGGTTGTGGGCTTTGTTGGGATGGACGGGACCGGCCTCGAGGGGATTGAAAAAGCCTTTGACGACGTTTTGCGACAGAAGTCCAATACAGTCGATCAATTCAGGGACGGAGTCAGGAAGTGCGTGTGGCTGGGCTCCACGCCACCGCCCCAATCCAGGGAAAGCTACGGCGTGCGTCTCACTCTGGATGGCTTTCTCCAGTACCTTGCCGAGCTGGAGCTCGAGAAGTGCATCAGCCATTATCGAGCGAGAGCCGGGGAAGTGGTCATTACAGATCCTCAAACGTTCGAGATCCTGGCCGTGGCCACCTGGCCCTTTTTCGATCCCAACCTCAGCGACAAGAAGAACGCTGACTCGTGGCGAAACCGGGCCATAACGGATTCCTTCGAACCGGGCTCCACCTTCAAGGTTTTTCTCGTCAGCGCGGCGCTGGAAGAGAATACTATCAAGGAGCGGGATCGGGTGTTTTGCGAAAACGGAAAGTGCTCCCTTGCCGGACATACCATTAACGATACTCATTCGTACGGCTGGCTGAGCATTCCGGAAGTGATCAAATACTCGAGCAATATCGGGGCAAGCAAGCTGGCGCTTCAACTGGGATGCGAGCGTTACTACAATCGCATCCAGGCCTTCGGTTTCGGCTCGCTCTCGGGAGTGAATCTTCCCGGCGAGGTGAAAGGGCTTGTACGCCCATGGAAGAAGTGGCGTCCCATCGACCTTGCAACAGCCGGTTTCGGACAGGGTATCGGGGTGACGGCCCTTCAGTTGACCATGGGCATTGCTTCCATCGCTCACGAAGGAGAGTACGGGCAGCCGCAAATTGCGAAAGAGATTGTGGATGAACAAGGGCAAACGGTGAAGCGGTTCCAAACCACGAGCTTGCGCCGGGTGCTCCAGAAGAAAACGGCGAATCAGGTCCGGGAAATGATGAGAGGTGTCACCCTGGAAGGCGGGACTGGAGTCAATGCGGCTCCGGAAGGATACACGGTTGCCGGCAAGACGGGAACGGCCCAGGTGCTCGACACGCAAACCCATCGTTATGCGGCTCACAAGTATACGTCGGTCTTTACAGGATTCATACCGGTGGAGCATCCCCGGCTGGTCATAACGGTCGTTATCCACGAGCCTCAGGGCGCCATCTATGGAGGTGTCGTGGCCGCTCCCGTCTTCAAGAACATTGCGGCCAAGGCCCTGCCGTACCTGGGGGTTTTGCCTTCTTACGAAGGAGGCGCCAGGCCTCCGGTGGAGCTTCGCCTGGTGAATGCCACGGCCCGTGAGGTTTCGAAACCTTCCGTACCCGTTATAAGTGACAAGAGCAACGACAATAACAAGGACAAAGACAAAGACAAGAATGCGTCCGTCATGCCGGACCTGTCCGGGCTGAGCCTGAAAGTGGCTTTGCAGCGCCTGGCGCCTCTGGGAGTTCAGACCAAAGTTCAGGGGAGCGGGAAAGTGGTAGGACAGCTTCCGCAGGTGGGAGCACTCTTGAAGCCCAAGGCTCCCGTCGAGCTCGTGTTGAACGAAGTCCGTTAGATATCGGCGCGGATGAGATGGCAGAGAAAAGAGTGGTGTGAGATTCTTCAATGGTTAAGAATTTAGCGGCATTACTTCAGGGATTGGAAATATTGGACATTCACGGAGACCCGCGGAGTGCCGTGGAAGGGGTAGCCTACGACAGCAGGCGGGTGGGAGCGGGGGACCTGTTTGTGGCAGTTCGTGGAACGCGAGCGGATGGAAACGTGTTCGTGCGGGATGCCATAGAGCGGGGAGCCCGGGTCATCGTATCGGAGAGTGAATGGAGCAACGGTGGAGGGGCGTTGACTTTCGTGCATGTTGCGGACAGTCGTAAGGCATTGGCCCGGCTGGCTGCCAACTTTTTCGAAAATCCTTCCGAGGATTTTCAACTGATCGGCGTTACCGGCACCAACGGGAAAACGACCACCACTCTGCTTCTCGAAGGCATCCTGAAGCGGGACGGACATTCCGTGGGAGTCCTGGGAACGATCGGGTATCATTGGGGAAACAAAAGGAAAGCCGCCTCCATGACGACCCCGGAGTCTTTGGACCTCCAGCGGTCTTTTCATGAAATGCGCCGCGATGGGGTCACCCACGTGGTGATGGAGGTTTCTTCCCATGCGCTGGCTTTGGGAAGAGTCGAAGGTTGCGCGTTCAGGGCGGGAGTATTTACGAATCTCTCCCGGGATCATTTGGATTTTCATGTCTCGATGGAAGACTACTTCCAGGCCAAGGCATCGCTCTTCAAAAATTTCCTGTGCTCGAGGCAGGGCGAGCCCGCTGCCGTCATCAACGCGGACGATCCCTATGGAAAACGGCTCATGGAAATGACGATCAAAAACACCTGGAGCTATTCGGTCGCTCATGACCAGGCTGACGTCTGGGTGAAAAATGCCGAATTGACTCATTCGGGCATAGTTGCCGACCTGTGTACGCCTCATGGAGGCCTCAAGCTCCGCTCGTCGCTTGTGGGACGACTCAATCTCTACAATTTGCTTTGTGCCGCAACCACTGCCCTGGCTCTGGACATTCCAGGGGATGTCATCTCCGAGGGACTGGAAAGCGTCTCTTTTGTGGATGGGCGTCTTCAGCGCGTTCCAGTGCCGCGGGAGTGCGGTTTTGAGGTCGTTGTGGATTATGCCCATACACCGGATGCCATGGAGAAAAGCCTCGGTTGCCTTAGGGAGATAACACGAGGGCGTCTGTTGGTCGTGTTCGGATGCGGCGGAGACCGTGACCGCGGAAAACGTCCCATCATGGGAAAGGTTGCAGGACGGCTTGCAGATGTGGTAATCCTGACCAGTGACAACCCACGCAGTGAAATCCCCGAGAAGATCATCGAAGAGATAGAGCCCGGAGCTCAGTCGTCGGGGCTTGTCGTTCTCGATCGCCGTGGCTCGGCGCCCTCGCAAAAGGGATATACCGTAGAAGTTGACCGGAAGCGTGCCATCGAGCTGGCTCTTGAATGGGCCGGCCCGGGGGACGTTGTTTTTATAGGAGGGAAGGGGCACGAGACCTATCAGATCATCGGGGGGCAGGTGCTTCCGTTCGATGATCGCCTGGTCGTCCAGGCGTACGTTCAATCCGCGTATAAGCCGTCTTGAAGGCCCTTATCGTTAACTCGTGGATTTATTTTTGAAAGACAGACGGAATGCACTGGACCGTTGCAAGATTGATCGAGGCCACTCGAGGAGAGTTCCTGTGCGGAAGCTTCGATGGTCCGTTGAACAGTATTTCCACGGATACACGCCAGATCCGGCCCGGAGACTGCTTCGTGGCTCTTCCGGGAGAAAACCATGACGGGCATGCCTTCGTTGCCGGGGCTTTGACCGCGGGTGCCGGCGCGGTAATCGTGTCCCGCCCGCTTCATGATCTGTCCTTGCCCGACGGGGTTGAAGCCTCCGTGATCAGGGTGTCCGATACGCTTTATGCCCTTGGCGAGCTGGCGCGTTATCATCGCCGGCGGTTTTCCATTCCGGTGGTAGGTATTACGGGAAGCAACGGCAAGACGAGCAGCAAAGAAATGGTGGCGGCCATTCTCGGGCAGAGGCGGCAGGTTCTCAAAAACAAAGGAAACTTCAATAATCTCATTGGGGCACCCCTTACGCTTCTCTCCCTCGATCCCCATCATCAGGTGGCCGTGGTGGAGATGGGTATCAACGTGCCCGGTGAAATGGCCCGCCTGGTTGAGATCGGCAGTCCTACGGTCGGCCTGATCACGGGAATTCATCCGGCCCACCTGGAAGGGCTCCACTCTCTTGACCTGATACTCGAAGAAAAGGGAAAGCTGTGGGCCGGTCTGAGGCAGGAAGAGCTGGCCGTGGTGAACCTGGATGACGACCGGTTGCGCAACTTTTCAAAAAAGGTGAAAGCCCGCAAGATTACCTACTCGCTCAAGGATGAGGCCGCGGATGTGAAATTGACGAGTGGCGTCGATATCGACGGGAGCGCCAGCATCTTTCAAATGGCTCTGGGGGGAGCGAACATTTCCATACGGCTTCCCGTGCTGGGACTCCACCAGGTCCAAAACGCCCTTGCAGCAGCGGCGGTGGCCTGGGGGATGGGAGAATCTCCCGAATCCGTTGCTTCGGGCCTTTCCCTGCATCGGCCCGTACGCCAGCGGATGGAGATGCACCCACTGAAAGATGGGGGAATGATTCTCGACGACACCTACAACGCTAACCCCCGATCCATGCTGGCTGCTGTCGAGACAGCCCTTGCGGCGAGCCGCGGGAAGCCGGTTATGGCAGTTTTAGGGGAAATGAGAGAGCTGGGTCCGGAGGGTGCCTCGTTGCACCGCGAAGTGGGGCGGCAGGTTGCGGCCCTGGGTGTAAGCCGGTTGGTCGCGCTGGGAGAATTGGGCGGGGAGATTATCAGGGGTGCCCGGGAAGGCTCGTTTGCTCCGGAAGCCTGTTTTCACGCGGGAAGCCATGAGGAAGCAGTGGCGTGGCTGAGCAGACAACCCATCGGAAATGCCTGGATTGTTGTCAAAGGATCACGGGCCATGGCGATGGAGCGTGTTGTGGAAGGAATTCTTGGGGCATGAAATCCAGGAAGAATATAGAAATGCCCCGAAAGGCACTCGTGGTTGGAATGGGGGTTTCCGGACAGGCCGTCTGCGAAGGACTGCTGGACCGGGGCGTTCGGGTTACGGCGACGGATCTGCGAGATCGAGAGCAGTTCAACGGGACGCTGGATTCCCTCGAAGCCAAGGGATGTTGCTTGCGACTGGGGACCCATCGTCCCGGCGACTTCCTCTCGGTGGATCAGATCATCGTGAGTCCTGGCGTCCCCCTGAACCTGGAGCCCTTGCAGGATGCCCGCGGGAAGGGAATCGAGATCCTGGGGGAGCTGGAGTGGGCGTGGCGGCAGGTTGCCCGACCCGTCGTGGCCGTGACGGGCACCAACGGCAAGACCACCACGACGACTTTGATCGGAGAGATACTCAAGGCCTCGGGTAAGCGCGTCTTCGTGGGAGGCAATATCGGGACGCCGCTGAGCAGGTGGCTGCTGGATGGAGCGGAAGCGGATGTTCTCGTTCTCGAGGTAAGCAGCTTCCAACTGGATACCGCCTCCCGGTTCCGTCCCGATGTAGGGGTTCTCTTGAACGTAACCGATGACCATCTGGATCGCTATGAGAGCTTTTCTGCGTATGCGGATTCGAAGCTCAGCCTTTTCGCGCGTCAAGACGGCCGGCACACGGCCGTCGTCAATGGTGACGATCCGGTGTGCCGTGCCAGGGCTCAAGAAATCTCCTCCGGACAGGTTCTGATTTACAGCCGGACCGACGGCCCTCTGGCTTGCACCACCCTCGGAGAGCGCATGGCCACGCTGCATATTCCGGGAATGGCTCCTTACAGCATCAATCTGGAGCGTGCCGCCCTGAAGGGGGTTCACAACGAAGAGAATATTCTGGCGGCGAGCCTTGCCTCTGCTGTTTGCGGTGTGCTGCCTTCCGTCACTCAGGAAGTGATCGAGCGCTTCGGTGGACTTCCCCATCGGGTGGAATGGGTGCGGGCCTGGCGCGGAATCGATTTCTACGATGATTCGAAGGGCACTAACGTGGGCGCCGTTCTGAAGGCTCTCGAGAGCTTCGACCGGCCGGTGCTTCTTCTCCTGGGAGGGCGGGATAAGCTGGGCTCTTATGCCTCACTGGCGGAAGCCATGAGAGCCGGAGGAAAAGGGGCGTTCGTTTTCGGTGAAGCGGCTCCGCGAATTCAGGAAGCACTCCAACAGGCGACCCCGACCCGCTCCTTCAAAGACCTTGAGGGTGCATTCCATGCGGCGGTCAGCCAGGCGGTGGAGGGAGACGTAGTGTTGCTTTCACCCGCCTGCTCTTCCTTCGATCAATATGAAAGCTATGCCCGGCGCGGAGATCATTTCAAACGGCTTGCCGACGGGCTGTGCTGATAAATGTGAGTAAAGGAGAGATACTTCATGTCCAGGGCCATCGCTGATACTCCTTCGTTTACGGGCGAGCCCGCCGCTTCGAGGGAGAAGTCCAAGGGGGGTCGCCACGGCCTTCCGCTGGAAGTTCAGTTGTGGATTGAAATAAGCCTCCTCATCGGACTCGGGCTGATCATGATCTACAGTGCCAGCTCCATTATGGCTCTGAGGAAATTTTCCGACGGCACCCACTACATGAAGCGCCAGTTCGTCTGCATGGGGTTGGGGATCGGAGCCATGCTCGTGACCCGCCGCATTCCTTACCGGTCCTACAAGGCTTATGTGCCCTGGATGCTCATCGGAGCTCTTGCGGCGTTGTTCCTGGTTTTGATTCCAGGGCTCGGTGCCGAGATCAACAATGCCCGGCGCTGGTTTCAGTTTAAAATTTTTCTTTTGCAGCCCGCGGAATATGCCAAGGTGATCTGGGTCATGTACCTGAGTGTCTCCCTGAGCAAGAAGCAGGAGAAAATCCGGAAAATGGGCGTGGGCTTCTGGCCCCACGTCATTCTTTGCGGCATGATCAGTATGTTGCTGATGTTGGAGCCGGATTTCGGCACCACTTTTATGATAGCGTGCCTGACGGGCCTCATGCTGGCGGCTGGAGGAGTTCCCTTTGGCCATCTCTTCATGTTAATACCCTTCGGGGCTTTGGGGTTCTATCGATTTGTATATCACGTGCCTTATCGTTGGGAGCGTGTGACCGCCTTCCTGAATCCCTGGACCGATCCTCTGGATTCGGGATATCAGTTGATTCAGGCATGGATCGCCGTTGGATCGGGAGGCCTTTGGGGGAAGGGACTGGGCGCCGGACAGCAGAAGCTGTTTTACCTTCCAGAGGCTTATACGGATTTTATCCTTGCAGTGGTTGGAGAAGAGCTTGGATTCATCGGGATTTTGGTGGTCAGTCTGCTGTTTTTTTCCTTGTTTTGGACCGGCCTTTGTGTGTCCCGTAATGCTCCTGACTTCATGGGGACCTTGATGGCCCTGGGATTGACGATGTTCCTCACTTTGCAGGCTTTGCTCAACATGGGAGTGGTGCTGGGGCTGATGCCCACCAAAGGCTTGCCGCTTCCTTTTATTTCTTACGGAGGCAGTGCCTTCACGGCAAATTGCGTGGCTATGGGGATTCTAATGAACATTGCCCGGAGCGGCGAGAGCCGCATCGCATAAATCGGACAGATCGGACAAGCTCGGATAACATGTACAAGCGCTATCAACACATTCATTTCGTAGGAATCGGCGGGATCGGCATGAGCGGTATTGCCGAGCTGCTGCTGAATCTTGGGTATCGGGTGAGCGGCTCCGATGTGAGGGAGACGGACATTACCCGGCGGCTGGCCGGACTGGGAGCCGCGATTGCCATTGGGCATCAAAAGGAGCACATCCGTGGGGCGGACGTGGTGGTGCTCTCTTCCGCCATTTCCGAAGACAACCCGGAAGTCCAGGCAGCCAGAAGTCTTGGAAAAGTGCCCGTCATTCGCAGGGCTGAAATGCTGGCCGAGTTGATGCGCCTCAAGTATTCCGTGCTGGTGGCCGGGGCTCACGGAAAAACAACCACCACCTCCATGATCTCGACCGTGCTCGCTCGCGGCGGTCTCGATCCCACCGTCGTAATCGGAGGGAAGCTGAACGCCTGGGGCACCAATGCAAAGCTCGGCCACGGGGACTTCATGGTGGCCGAGGCCGACGAAAGCGACGGAACCTTCCTGCTTCTTCCCCCTACCATCGCCGTTGTCACAAATATCGATCTGGAGCATCTGGACTACTACCGGGACCTCGACCATATCAAGGAAACTTTCTTGCAGTTCACCAACAAGGTTCCTTTCTACGGGCGGGCGATCCTTTGCCTGGAAGACGAAAACATTCAGAGTATCCTGCCGCGTATCGCAAAGCGTTTTGTTACCTATGGCTTTTCGTCGCAGGCCGACTTTCAGGCCAGGGACATCCGGACCAACGGTCTAAACACGTCCTATCGAGCGTTTCAGCAGGGAGAAGAGCTCGGGGAGATCGAAATCCGCATTCCCGGCCGGCACAACGTCTTGAATTCTCTGGCGGCGGTGGCCGTCGCGCGGGAGCTCGACCTCGAGTGGCCGATGATTCAAGCCGGGCTACGGGACATGACCGGAGTACAGCGCCGGTTTCACATCAAGGGAGAGGCTCGTGGCATTCTCGTTTTAGACGATTACGGGCATCACCCGACGGAAATCCGTGCCGTCCTGGGAACCCTTGCCGACTGCTTTCCCGACCGCAGACGCATCGTTGCCTTTCAGCCTCATCGCTACACCAGAACTCAAGGTCTGATGGATCAATTCGCCCGCTGCTTTTATCATTCGGACATTCTTCTCCTGACGGAGATCTATGCGGCCAGCGAGAAGCCTATTCCAGGGGTTACGGGAAGCAAGCTCGCGCGGCAGATCGCCTCTCATGGACATCATGATCTGCATTTTTGTCCCACCCGCGAAGAGATGCTGGATAAGCTCCTGTCCCTGGTGCGGCCCGGTGATGTGGTTATCACCCTAGGAGCGGGAAACATCTGGCAGCTCGGAGAAAATTTTCTCGAGAAGATGAAAAACGAGCATGCTCCCCGGGCGAGAGACTGATATGTTTGATAAGATAGGCATGCAAAGAAGCATAAGTAGTATACCGGATATTGAAATGCGCTGGAGCGAGCCGCTTGCACGCCATACGACGTTTAGAGTGGGCGGTCCCGTAGCCTGTCTCGCGCGTCCGCGAACCGAGTCGGCACTGGCTGCCTTGATGCTGTCGGTTCGCGAGCAGGAGATTGCTCACGTTATACTCGGGGGAGGAAGCAATGTTCTTCCACCCGATGAACCCTGGGATGTTCTGGCTGTACAGCTCACCCTGTCCAGTTCGAACATCACGCTTTGCGGCGAGGAGGCGGGAGGAAGGGTACGTGTGTACACCGGTGCCGGAGTGCGCCTATCCCGTTGGCTGCGCTTTTGTCTCCATAACGGTCTTGGAGGAGTCGAAGGCCTGGTGGGCATTCCGGGGACGGTGGGCGGCGCTCTCGTGATGAACGCGGGAACGAAGGATGGCTGTATCGCGGACACACTGCTTTGGGTTGACCTTATCGATTCCGAGGGCAGGAAACAAAAGCTCTTCAAGAGTGATTTGCCGGCAGGCTATCGATCCATTGGATTGCCGGAGAATTGTATGATTACCGGGGCCTGCTTCGAGCTCACGCCTGTTTCCTCGCTTTCTCTCAGAAAATGCCTGGGCGAGCGGATGCGGCGCCGGAAGGGAACGCAGCCGCTGGCGTGGCCATCCGCCGGCTGTGTTTACAAAAACCCTCCCGGTATGTCCGCTGGGGCTTTGATCGACAAGGCGAATCTAAAGGGATTTCGCATCGGGGATGCCGAGGTTTCACCGATGCATGCCAACTGGATCATAAACCGTGGCAGCGCCCGAAGGGGAGATATTCTCACCCTGATGCAGCATATCGAAGAAGAAGTGTTCAGGAGCTTTGGAATTTGTTTGGAAAGGGAGATACGGTTATTGAAGCCTTGAGGCTCGGTTTCTTCCGTTCCCGGGCCGGAGCCCGTGAATGGGGAATGCCCGTGTAGTTGCGAAGATCAGAGCATGAGAAGGAAAAAGAACCGTTACCGTTCCGATAGAACGAGGGGACTGAAGATCGTAGCAAAGTGGATCAAGTCCGCCTTTGGTCTTGTTGTAGTGCTGGCCCTGGTGGTGCTGTTGAGTGCCGCTCTGGCTTATTCCTATCACGCGCTTTTGGATGCTTCGTGGCTTCAGGTTAACGAGGTGGAGATCACGGGACTGAAACATCTTGAACGGAAAGAGATTCTGAATTTCCTGGGAGTCCCGCGCTCGACCAACATATTGACGATCAAGGTGTCTCAGCTTGCGAAGAACCTGGAATCCCTGCCGTGGCTGCAATCGGCCGTAGTGAGACTGGATCCTCCGGGTCGCATGGTGGTGGAAGTTACGGAGCGGGAGCCTTTGGCAATCGTTTACACGGATACCTTCTTTCTTCTTGATAAAGAAGGAAAGCTTTTCCTGGAAACGACTCTCGAACAGAGCCCGGGGCTCCCTCTTCTGACGGGATTTGGCGGATTGGGCCTCCACGAGGGGGACTCTCTTCCGTTTGAACCGCTCGAAGCCGTGAGAAGCCTGTTTGAAGCCCTCGAAAAAGTGAAGGGCTGGCTGCCTCTTCATCTCATTTCGGAATGCCGCTGGCGGGGTGATGAGGGATTTGTACTCTTTACCGCCCAGCGAGCCGTTCCCGTCCAGCTCGGACTGGATGATTACGATCAGAAGCTGAACCGGCTTCAGCGTGTTTTCGCCATGCTGATGGAGCGCCAGTGGCTGGATCTGGTGACACGGATCGATCTGGACTACCCGAACAGAGCATATGTCGAGGGGAGCTTCCCCACCCCGAAAGGCATTTAACCAGAGTTAGACGGTGAAAGGGATGCGATGGGAAAGAGAGAGGAATTGATCGTCGGCCTTGATCTGGGGACCACCAAGATCTGTGCCGTGGTCGGAGAAGTGACCCCCGAAGGGATCGATATTGTGGGAGTGGGGACGTATCCTTCTATCGGGCTGCGAGGAGGAGTGGTGGTCAATATCGACCAGACGGTGCATTCCATTCGCAAGGCTGTGGAAGAAGCCGAATTGATGGCAGGCTGCGAGATATCCTCCGTGTACGCCGGTGTGGCCGGCACTCACGTTCAAAGCATGAACAGCCATGGGGTCATCGCCATAAAGAGCCGGGAAGTCAACGAAGCGGATACGGACCGGGTCCTGGATGCCGCAAAGACCGTTGCGCTGCCTTTCGATCGGCAGATTCTTCACGTGCTTCCCCAGCAATATATCGTCGACGACCAGGAAGGCATCCAGAACCCTCTGGGCATGGCGGGGGTCAGGCTGGAGGCCAAGGTGCATATAATAACGGGAGCCGTCAGTGCGGTGCAAAACATCATCAAGTGTTGCGAGAGGGCGGGCCTTCAGGTGCAGGACGTGGTCCTGGAGTCCCTGGCCTCGAGTGAATCGGTTCTGGATACCGACGAAAAGCATCTGGGGGTGGCCCTTGTGGATATAGGTGGAGGAACAAGTGATCTGGCCGTCTTTCTGGACCACGCCATTCGTTATTCGAGTGTGGTGGGATTGGGAGGCAATCATATTACTTCCGACATTTCGGTCGGGTTGCGCTCCTCGATGGACGAAGCGGAAAAAATCAAGAAGAAGTATGGTTGTGCTCTTGTGGAATGGGTTAATCCTCAGGACATGATCGAAGTGGGCTCCGTGGGAGGCCAAAAACCACGGCAATTGGCGCAGTCGGTTCTGACGCAGATCATTGAAGCTCGCGTGGAAGAGATTGTGAAAATAATCGAGTGGGAGTTGGTGCGCTCCGGTTACGTGGAGTCACTTCATGCAGGTGTGGTCCTGACGGGCGGCGTGGCATTGCTGCCCGGAATACGGGAGCTGGCCGAGAAAGTATTCGATTTACCTGTTCGGATCGGTGTGCCTTATCGTTTCGGTGGGCTGGGGGACGTGGTCAAGAACCCCATCTACGCAACGGCTACGGGTTTACTGCTATATGGCAGAAAACATGGAAGCCGAGGCCCGCTGGAAGAACCCGGCTTGCTCAAGAAGGTCGTTACGTCCATGAGGCGCTGGTTCAAAGAGTTCTGGTAGTGAAACCGTATGGTCCATTCGGATGGTCAATCGTGTGAATGATGTTAATTACGTTTTCGACGGAATGGAATTTTTATATGCAAAGGATCCGCTAATGAGGGGGAAAGTCCAAGACATGGAAGACACAATGGTAAGCAGAGCCAAAATCAAGGTATTGGGGATCGGTGGCGGGGGTGGCAATGCCATCAACAACATGATCAGCGAAGGTCTTGAAGGCGTGGAGTTTATTGCTGCCAACACGGATTTTCAGGTGTTGGACAGGAGTCTTGCGCCGACCAAGATTTCACTGGGAACCAACCTTACGAAAGGTTTGGGGGCCGGAGGAAACCCCGAAGTAGGAGGCAAGGCGACTCAGGAGGACGTGGAGAGCATTCGCAAGGCCATCGATGGCAGCGACATGGTCTTCATCACGGCCGGGCTGGGGGGAGGCACAGGGACGGGCGGAGCCCCCATAGCCGCTCAGATCTGCAAGGAAGCCGGAGCTCTTACCGTGGCCGTGGTCACGAAGCCCTTCGCCTTCGAGGGGAAGGTGAGACAGCGTAACGCCGAAGAGGGCCTCAAGGCTCTCCAGGAGGTCGTGGATACCCTCATTACCATCCCGAACAATCGCCTTCTGTGCCTGGCGGACAAGCGAGCGACCTTTCTGGAAATGTTCAAGCGGGCGGACGATGTCTTGTTGTACGCCGTGAAGGGTATTTCCGACCTCATCGTGAATCCCGGTTATATCAACGTCGACTTTGCCGACGTGAAGACGGTCATGGGCGAAATGGGGCTGGCTCTGATGGGAACCGGAGTGGGCAAAGGCGAGAACCGCGCCGCGATAGCCGCGCAGCAGGCTATTTCGAGCCCGCTTCTCGAGGATATTTCCATCCACGGGGCCCGCGCCGCTCTTATCAACATTTCCGCCGGACCGGATCTGGGAATGCATGAATTCGAAGAGGCTTCTTCCATCATCCAGAAGGAAGTCGATGATGAAGCCCATATCATTCTGGGTACGGCGATCGATCCGAGCATGGGCGACGAGATCCGGGTAACGGTAATCGCGACGGGCATCGGCCGGCTGGATAAGCAGCCCCAGGCCGTGAGCCCGTCCGCTCGTTCGAAGCGGATCAAGGCCGAAGGGATCGTTCCCGAGCTGAACTACGATTACCTTCAGATACCCACGGTGGTTCGCCATCGCTCGACCAGGGAAATGGCTCCGCAGCCGGAGCCCCCGAAAAAGAGGACCTTGTTGCAGAAATTGACTGGATCCACCCCTGAAGATGAGGATCTCAATATTCCGACCTTTATCCGTCGCCAGGCGGACTGACTATTGACCCGGAGGACCGTCCCGAGGATCGTGATCGGCCCGGTTTTTGACTCGGACCTCCGGGTTTTGCACTGTGCTTATGTATGCCTTGGAAGTTGAAGCAGCGCCAGCAGCAATGGCTTGCTGAAGAACGGGGAGCCATCCGTAAGAGTTGGAATGGGAAGCTGCGCGTTGCACTGGCTTTCCCCAATCGCTACGCCGTGGGTATGTCCAATCTCGGATTCCAGTCGGTCTACGGGATGCTGAACGGGCTGGAAGAGGTGGTTTGCGAGCGGGTCTTCTATCCGGAGCCCGAAGACCTCGGTATTGTGAAGCAACATCCCGGACATCTTCTTTCCGTCGAATCGCAGCGTCCCGTTCGAGATTTCGATCTGCTCGTCTTTTCCATCCCTTTCGAAAACGACTACACCCATCTGGTCGAGATGCTGGCACTTGCCGGCATTCCTCCCCGGAGCGAACACCGCACTTCCCAACACCCCTTCGTGGCGGCCGGGGGAGTGGCCGTCTTCCTGAATCCCGAGCCTCTTGCGGTCTTTATGGACTTTATGTTCATCGGGGAAGCCGAGGCTCTCCTGCCGGATTTTTGGAGCTCCTGGAAAGATCTCAAGCAAAGCGATCTATCTCGCCATGAATTTCTGAGCTTCCTCGCTCGAAGTGTCCCCGGGATTTATGTTCCCTCCCTTTACCGGATTTCCTACCGGCCCGATGGAATCCTGGAATCGATCGAGCCTCTGCCCGAACACGGTCTCCCCCGAAGGATAAGCTACCGACAGGCCGATCTGGAAAAGAGCCGGCCCTGCCGGACGATCATTCTCACCCCCAACACCGAATTCAGCGACGTGATGCTCATGGAGATCGGGAGGGGCTGTGGCCGCGGCTGCCGCTTTTGTGCGGCGGGCTATGTCTATCGGCCGGTGCGCTATCATTCGGGGGAAAAACTGATCGAAGCGGGCGAAGAACGGCTGTCCGAGACCTCGCGGCTGGGCCTGGTGAGCGCGGCCGTCTCCGACCATCCACAGGTGTCTTTCTTGTGCCGGTCCCTCCTGGACCTCGGTGGCTCGCTTTCCTTTTCTTCCTTGCGTGCGGATAGCATTACTCCCGAAATCGTCTCCGTCCTCCAGACCAGCGGGCATCAGGCCGTGGCTGTTGCGCCCGAGGCGGGATCGGAGCGTCTCCGGCGCGTGATCAACAAGAACCTGAGCGAGGAACAGATCTACAATGCCGTCGAGCAGTTGACGGAAAAGGGCATTTTGAGCCTGAAGCTCTACTTTATGATCGGGTTGCCGACGGAAACCCTCGATGATCTCGAAGCCATCGTGGACCTGGCCAAAGGAATCAAACACCGCGTACTCAAGATCAGCCGCGGCCAAAAGCGGCTCGGTACCATCACCTTGAGCATTCATGCCTTTGTGCCCAAGCCCTTCACGCCCTTCCAGTGGGTGGCCTTCGCGGGGGTGAGGGAGCTCAAGGATCGTGCCCAATGGATTCAGAAGGCACTTAGGAAGGTTCCTAATGTAAGAGTCCATTTTGACCTGCCCAAATGGGCCTATGTACAATCGGTGCTTGCCCGTGGGGACCGCCGTGCAGCTCTTTTCCTGGAAAAAGTTGCCCTGGAAGGCCTCTCTTGGAATCAGGCCCTGCGCAATGTCCCTTTCAATCCGGATTTTTGGGTGATGCGTGAGCGTGGACAAGACGAGCTCTTCCCGTGGGAGGTGATCGATCACGGCCTGAAGCGCGATTATCTGTGGGCGGAATACCAGCGCGCCCTTCAAGAACAGGAAAGTCCCAAATGCCTGCCCAACGAGAACTGCCGGCGATGCGGCGTTTGCGAGGCTTGAAAGGCTACCGGCATAAAACGGGACATGCCTGAGGCGGAGCTTGTGTATTCACCGCAGAGGCGCAGAGGACGCAAAGAAAGCGCAGAGAAGATTTAGAGATTTCCAAGAGCTTTTCTCTGCGTTTCCTCTGTGTCCTCTGCGCCTCCGCGGTGAAGAAAGCTCAGCCGCTATCCGCTCAGAGTATATTGAATCGATAGGTTGTTCCGGCTTATGTTGGTGGCCGCTTGAAATATCGTGAGTGTTCTTTCGAGAAAGGAGGAGAGAGTCAGGAAGGAGGAGGAGGGACCTGACTCTCTCTCGAGGAGGAAAGAGATGGTCTTTCCGTTCTTTATTCTATCACAGTGGTCAAGAGGGTATGGGACCGGGGGTTACACTTCGACAGTTGACCGCTGAACGCTTACAAAGCTCCGATGGCCTGCCGCTCGTCCAGTATCTTTCGGACCAGCTCTGCAAGCTGCCTTTGCCTGAGAGGTTTGGTGATATATGCTCGGATGCCCATTTGCTGCGCTTTTTCGGGAGTAATGGCTTCGCTGAAGCCGCTGCATAAGATTATGGGAAGTCCCGGCCGAAGGCGCAGAATCTCCATGGCAAGCTCCGCACCCGTCATGTGAGGCATGGTCAGATCCGTTATCACCAGGTCGAACGCCTCTTCGGCCGGCTGGTTGCGGAAGGTCTCCAGTGCGTCCGTACTGCTCGTCTTGAAAACTACACGGTAACCGAGTCTTTCCAGCATCTGCTTGCCCAGTATTGCAAGTGTGGGCTCGTCATCGACGAAGAGTATACGTTCAGTGCCTTTCGGGAGGATCATGGCGCCCTCGGTCGTCTGCACCGGGGCTTTCTTCAGCCTGGGAAAAAAGACCTGAAAAGTGGTACCCTTTCCCGCTTCGCTCTTCACATCGATGAAGCCACCGTGATTCTTGACGATTCCATGGACCACGGCAAGCCCCATTCCTGTTCCCTCACCCGGTGCTTTGGTAGTGAAAAAGGGATCGAAAACCCTTACCATGATGGAAGGGGCTATCCCATGACCGGTATCACTTACGGTCAGTCTGACATAGGGTCCGGGCTTCACATCCGGATCGGACGGAATCGCCTCAACATCCAGATCCACATCGGCAAGGCCAACTTTCAAAATTCCGCCTTTATCGCGCATGGCGTGGGACGAGTTGGTGCAAAGGTTCATCAGTACCTGGTGGATCTGTGTCGGGTCGCCCAGCAAGATACCTGTGGTTTTGATTTCCTGCTGTATTTCGATGGTCGCCGGCAGGGAAGCCCTGAGCAGTTTGAGAGCTTCCTTGACGATGAGACTGATTTGCAGCGGCTTTCGCTCCTGTTCACTCTGACGGCTGAAGGCAAGAATCTGCTTCACCAGCTCTTTGGCACGGTCGGTAGCTTTGAGCACTTGCTGCAAATAGGCCTGCTGAGGAGCTTTCTCGGGCGTGTCCAATAGAGCCAGCTCCGTGTAGCCGATGGCGGCTCCCAGGATGTTATTGAAGTCATGGGCGATCCCACCCGCCAGGGTGCCCAGGGCTTCCATTTTTTGTGCTTGTCTGAGCTGAGCTTCCAGATTTCTATGTTCGGTCACATCATTGCAAAGACTGGCCATTCCCGTGACCTTACCTCCGGGATTGCGCAGGATGGTGTTGTTCCACACAACGAGGCGCCTGGCGCCCCCGCGGGTAAGTATCTCGTTCTCGTAATGGATGGGAACATCCGCTTCATGAATTCTTGACAGGTACCCGGATTTCATCCGGCTCCTCGATTCCTCGGGGATAAACATGTCGAACCAGTTGGCTCCCAATACATCCTGTCGTTTACAGCCCGTCATCTCCAGCAGAGACTCATTGCAAAAGGTCACGTTACCTTTAAGATCCAGCATAACGGATACGAGATCGATGGTCTCCAGGATATCCCGAAATCGTCTGTCCGATTCCCGCAGAGCCTCTTCTGCTTGCCTCCGCTCGGTGATGTCGGTGAAGGTGGCGATAGCTCCCAACAACCTCCCCTCGGAGGTCTGAATCGGGGCCGCACTGAAGGAGCCGTACCTGGGCTTGCGGTCGGACTCCGGGTAAAAGCCCAACACCTTGTTCCTGGTTGTCTTACCCTGAAAAGCCAGCATTATTGGCAAATCGTCAATGGGAATGCTCTTTCCGTCAACGGCGTGTATCCCTAACGACGTTGCTTTTTGCTCGATGTTCAGGCTTTCTCTACCCCCGTAGCCCAGGTTCAGGATATCGGCAGCCACGGAATTGACGCGAACGAGCTGTTGGTCTGGTCCAAAAATCAACACTCCGTCGGCAATCGAGCTTATCGTTGCATCCAGTTCCGCCGCTTTCTGCTCGGCATCGTTTTTTGCCCGAGTCAAATCCTTTGTACGTTCGGCCACCAGATCCTCAAGCCGTGAGGTGAGCAGCCTAAGGCCCGTTTCCGATTCATGGAGCGCGGTTTCCGCTCTCACCCGGGCGAGAGCCGTACCCAGTCCCCTGGCCGCTTCTTCCAGTATCTGAACGATATCGCGCGGTACTTTGTTTTCCTCGGTATCGGCGAGATGAATCAGGCCGAGGATACGATTGGCCAGACGAATGGGCACCAGGGCCACGGATTCGTACCCGACACGGTTGCACTCATTGCGGGTTTGCCCTTTATCTTCTTTTGAGACGGTGGCGAGGAATCGTGTGGTCGCATTGATATAGAAAGAGCCGCCTTCCGTGTAGAATGGAAGCTGAGGATTGGTTGTTCCCTTGACCACATCGATGCACATGCAGTGATCGGATTTGACCGAAAGTGGACTTTCCCGTTCAAAGAAGCTCCGGCTGAAGCCCTTGTAGGCTGCATAGGGAATATTGCCGTCCTCGTCGAGAATGCGAATCCCTATGGCCTGACAACCGGTCAGGTACTCGACTTCGGTGATAAACTCCTCCAGCAGAGGCTTCATTTCCGAATGGCGGTTCGTGATTTCCAGAAAGCGCAGGGCTACCTTGAGAACCTTCTTCGTTCGCTCTTCTCCGGTAAGATCACGGAGGCCGGAGATCGCCGTATCAAAAAGTTCGTGTTCCAACATGCTTTTCCTAGATGGTTTTAAAAGCTGGTGTTCCATTGTTTCTCGTCCCGGAGACTGATGACACGAATGATCTTCTCCCTTTTGTGTACCCTGATTGGACAAAACTAACCAAATATAACTTCTTTGGCAAGAATATCTTCACCGAGATGGAATCGACTCATCACCGAATCAATTCATTCGCCCGTGCTGGACAACCCGCACATACCCGGATGCCCGTCAATATGGCTGGTTCGGGTCTCGGTCATTCCGGTTCGCCTGGCTTCAATTACTTCCTGAACTACGATCCTTTGCCGAGTCATGGTGAGCTCATGTAAATCTCTTGGCTCTCGATGAGCCGTTTGAAGAGGCCAAAGTGGGTGAGACCGGAGCGGAATTTGGCTTAATAGCGGATGAGGTGTATGATTTCCTTGTGAGAGCCGCGGAGCCGGCAAGAAGGACGATTGACCGATAAGCCGGACGGTCGGATTTGTCGAGGAATCAACAGGAATCAGGAAGGACAGAGAAGGGATGATCGGACGCTTTTCAAAACTTGGAACCTACCGGGAGCTGGTCCAATCAAAACAATTCGTGCGAACGCTCCTCGCCGGTGCCCTCGCATTGGTGAGCTTTCTTTGGGACGATGGCTCGGGAGCTATGAGGAGCGCCGTACTGGCCCTTATATCCGTGGCCATTAATGGTCTTCCCATCATTTGGGGCGCGATCAAGGGTATTTGGGAGCACAGGGTGAACGTGGACGAGCTGGTGAGCATTGCCATCATTGCGAGTCTCATCCAGGGGGAGTTTCTAACGGCCGCCGTGGTGAGCTTCGTTATGGTCATGGGCTCTCTTATAGAGCAGGCGACAAGCGATTCGGCACGAAAGGCCATTCATTCCCTCATCAATCTCTCGCCTCGGACAGCCACCGTCCTGGCCGACGGCAAGGCGGTCGTCAAGCCCATCTCGGAGGTGGTGACGGGGGAGATTCTCGTCGTCAGACCCGGGGACAGGATTCCGGTCGATGCCGTAATCAAGAAGGGAAAATCCGCCGTGGACGAATCTCCGATGACGGGTGAGCCCATTCCTCGCGACAAGGTCGAAGGCGACTCCGTGTACGCAGGGACACTCAATCTCAACGGTTTGATTGAAGTCGAAGCAACGAAGGTGGGGACGGATACGACGCTTGGAAAGGTGATACGACTCATCTCGGATGCCGAGGCCCATAAGCCCCGGGCAGTGAAGTTGGTCGACCGTTATGCACGATGGTTTACTCCGTTGATTCTTTCTTGTGCCGGTGTCGCCTGGCTGCTGACGGGAGACGTGAGTCGCGCGGTGACGGTTCTCATTGTGGGCTGTCCTTGTGCGCTCATCCTTGCTGCCCCGACCGCACTCGTTGCAACCATCGGGCGTGCGGCAAAGTCGGGCATTCTGGTTAAAGGCGGCCGATACCTGGAGGAAGCCGCCAGGGCTGACGTGGTGCTCTTCGACAAGACAGGCACCCTGACGGAAGGAAAGCCTCGGGTCAGTGAGGTCATTCCCGCTGAAGGAGTGGATGCAAGGGACGTCCTGATGTCCGCGGCCTGCGTTGAACAGCACAGTACTCATCCCCTCGCTCATGCCGTTCGGGAGGCTGCTCGCCGTGCCAACGTCACCCTGGTCCATACCGAGGGTCTGTACACGGAGATCGGCTTCGGGGTGAGCGGGCGTGTTCAGGGAAAGCTGACCGAGGTAAAGAGCGCTTTTTATGCCTGCAAGGAGGAGGGCATGCCCTCCGTTCTGTATCAGGCGACCGAGAGGGCAAGGGAGAGAGGTGCGACACCGCTCCTGGTGTGTGAAGATGAGCGGCCCCTGGGAATCATCAACGTCGCCGATACCGTTCGGGCCTCGGCGAAGGAGACAGTGGAGCGGCTTTGCTCCATGGGCATGAAGCATGTGGGCATCCTGTCCGGAGATCACAGGCAATCTGCATGCCTGGTGGCCGATTCCCTCGGGTTGACGGATACCTGGGCCGAGCTCAAACCGGATGAGAAGCTCTCCATCATAAGGGATTTCCAGTCATCCGGAAGAGTGGTGATCTTTGTCGGGGATGGCATAAACGACGGCCCGGCGCTGGCGTCCGCCAACGTGGGGATAGCCATGGGAGCAGCCGGGACGGATGTGGCTCTGGAGACGGCCGATATTGTCCTCATGCACGATGATATCTCAAAGGTACCGTTTCTCCTGGGACTTAGCCGGAGAATGGTTCGTGTCATCAAGTGGAATATCGCTTTCGGCCTGGTATTCAATACCGCGGCGGTGCTCGCGAGCGGTGGCGGATACCTAAGTCCTATCATGGGTGCGCTGGTTCATAACATAGGGTCCGTTCTCGTTGTGCTTTCCTCCGCCAGCATGGCCTTTATCCATGAGCCTCCGCCGCGGAGCTTCCATGATGGCCCGTGAGCAGCCGGGCCATGCTCCGGCATGGCTGCGGCGAGTTGTTTACTTGCATTTTCTTCGAGTCGCAATATAATACGTGATGAATACGTATTGGGAGGACACTCATGCAGAAGAAGCTGACAATCACAATGAATGAACAGGTCTATGAAGGGCTGCACCGGGTGATTGGACGCGGAAACATCAGCCAGTTTATAGAATCTCTCGTGCGACCACACGTTTTGGAAAAAGATTTGGAAACCGCTTATCGTCAAATGGCACAAGATGAGCTCCGTGAGTCTGAAGCTCTCGAGTGGGCTGAAGCAACCATTGGAGATGTCAGTGATGAACCGAGGTGAGGTATGGTGGGTAAACTTCGATCCATCCATAGGTGGAGAGACTCGGAAGAAAAGACCAGCGGTTATAGTCAGTAACGATCCGTCCAACAAATTCCTCAACCGGGTACAGGTCGTACCACTCACGAGCAATACCGACCGCCTCTATCCCTGCGAGGCTTACGTAGCCGTCGATGGCAAGCAAGGCAAAGCAATGACGGATCAGCTCACCACTGTTAGTAAAGCCCGTTTAATCGACATGATGGGGCGATTGTCCGGTATGGATGTGGGAAAAGTAGAGCAAGCAATCAGAGCTCAGCTTGCTTTGAATCCATAGCCCAAAAGTAGCTTACAGAGCGGAGTCAGTGATTGGGGGGAGTGGCACCTCAGGCACGAAGAATTTACCTTATGAAAGCAGTGGCGCCATCAATATTGCCCCCCCCCGACAGTCAACCGCGTCTCATGTACATCCATGGGTTCCCGCTTACGCCATAACGAAGAGGTGTGGTTGTGCTCAGACGTCCTACTCCTTGTGTTTTGAAGCCTCGTCTATTGCCTTGACTCTTTCCTGTCCCATTTGCTGTGCGGCGCGCGCCTTATCGATGGGTCTTTTGCCATATTCCTGCACGGCCTCCGTAGCCTTCTCCGTTGATGTCTTCTTGCTTTCTCCGGCTTTGTCGGTGTCTTTGCTTCCCGAACAGCCAGGGAGAGCCAGGCAGAGAAGGATTGAAGCGGCGGCAAGATAAAAGCGAGTACTTTTCATACCTACTCCTTTTAAGTTGGTGGGTGCTTGCAATTCTGATGACCCCATGCCGCAGGGTCGCCCTCGTATAACCCGAAAGCTGGGTGCCGCCTCCACATGGCATCAGGAAGTCGCACAAACACTGCTCCTTTTCAACTCCGGGCCGGAGTGAATTGTACTCCGTACAAGTGAGGATATGAAGACGAAAGATAGCGTCCCCTGGACTCTCTTCACCGAGCTGCGGTAGAAAATGATTTCTTTGGCAAGCTATCTGGGCTAAACTATCTAAACTGTGACGGCCATATGGGATTTTGGGTGATGCCGTAGTATTGGTTGCTGGCGGATTTCAGAGGTGTCGGTGTCGGGGTGTTGTGGCTCGTCTTGATGGCCAGCATCCTGGAATGACCATTATAATGCTATCCTCATTTATACCATGTCATAAAGAAGAAAGAATGGCTAAAGAAGAATCTGATGGCTTTTGACAAAGAGAAAACCATTCGATACTGGGCTGACGGTGCGGCCTACGATCTTGAAACAGGCAAAGCTCTTTTGGATGCCAAGCGACTCCCGTATGCTCTTTTCTTTGCTCATCTGGCCATTGAGAAGTTGCTGAAAGCAGTTGTTGTAGAGGAGACTGCGGAACATGCTCCTTATACACATTCTTTGATAATTCTCGCCAAGAAGGCAAAGGTCGACCTCTCGGAGAAGATGTACGAACAATTGGCTGAATTCATGGAGTTTCATATCGAAGCAAGGTATCCGGACGAGAAAAAGAGCTTTTACAACAAGTGCACGGAAGAATTCGCTCGGCAGAAATTCGCCGAAGTGGAGGAATTCTACTCATGGTTGGTGAAGAAGTTAAGAACATCGTCAGAGAGCTTATAGATGCCCTTTCAAGAAGGGGGCTGAAGGTTGACAAGACCATCGTTTACGGATCCTGTGCATCGGGCCGGATGCATGACGATAGTGATTTGGACGTTGCGATCGTCTCGCCTGGTCTTGGGAACGACCGATTTGAAGAAGGGAAAATGCTGTTGCAAATCGCTTGGCGAATCGATCCAAGACTCCATCCGGTACCTGTGTCTTCGGATGCCTTCGATAATGATACATGGGTACCGTTGATACACGAAATAAGAGAGCACGGCATCGAAGTTGACAGAGTCTTCACTGATCTGGATGACATAGTGCCTCAGGCTTTGCCAACGTAACCTTCGCCTGTGGTGGTGAGTCTCGATACCTAATTCAAGATGGAGAAGAATCTTAAGAGCGGAGTTGGGTTATGATGACCTGGAAGGAATCTTCCTTTCTATTTGCCGTGAAAAGAAAACGGGTTGTCCTTTCAAAGAGCATCGTGCTGACGTGTCTCGTTGTTTTGTGTTGCGGTATGACGGGATGCGTCGTGTCCTCGCTCAAGGCCAAATCGGATCGGCCTGTTCATTGCGAGCCTGTTCAGGCCTACGTTTCTTCCGCTGCAGGCAGCTACAGGGTGGGGAAGATGGGCGTATTTCCTGCCGTCATGCCCGAGTATGCGGCAAACGCGCGGGACGAGGTGACTTCCGCCTACCTTGGGAAGCTTCTGGAGAGCGCGGCGTTTGCACGCAGTACCATGCTTCCGCACACTGTGAAGTCCGATGAGGAGGCCATCTGGTGGGGGCGTCGTGATAATTGTGATCTGGTCATGAGACTGACGGTCTTGTACCTTCTGGATGGATCGGGAGCCATGCCTACCAAGCTGCAGCTCGGCGTCAGGATATTGGATGTGCGCTCGTCGAGACCCCTCTGGGATCTTCGCCAGGAGGCCTATTCCGAACCGGGGCCGGACATCGATTTCTATTGGAATACCGTCTCCGGTAGTCCTGCGCAAAAGTATGGAATCCTTGCAAAAGCTCTGGCGGACCAGTTCTCTCGGTTTCTCCGCCCCCCGGACGAGAATGGCGGCTGGTGCATAAAGAATTTCATTAAAGATAATTAATGGCGATGCCGATGTACCTGAGGGTAGGAAGACAATAATTTTGGCATTGACTTTTGAATGGGAGGAGCTCTCATGGAAACCAAAATTGGTGAAATCCAGCCAATAGTATCGGAGCCTTTGAAAAGGAATGATCCCAATTTACAGGATATTCCCCTGATTCAGCCGGCGCCGAAGGGTGAAAAGGGTAGTCAGGTTAAAACGGGGGCGGAGGGGCATTCGGGGCAGGACGCCGGTAAGGGACTTCCGAATCGTGGCAAGACCGAATCGATGGTTGAAGCCGTGCAATCGCACCTCGAGGACTTGAATATTCAACTCCATTTCAGCGTTGAAGAGAAGACGGGAGACTACATCGTTCGGGTAATGAACCGTGAGACCGGGGAAACGATCCGCCAGATCCCTCCTGAAGATCTAGTGACGCTGCATCAGAAACTAGTGGAATTGCGGGGAGTGCTGTTTAATGGTAAAGTATGATTAGCAGCGTGAATGGGTTGGAGGATCGTGCTTCATAACGTGCCTCGAAGGGATGGCCTCAAATTGTTGGAACATGCTCACCTGATCACCCCGCATATTCTCGCGATTATCATCACAGGATACGACAGCGTGGAGACACTCTCCAAGGCGATTTTGAAGGGAGTACATGAAACGTCTCGGTAGACGCCTCGAAAGAGATGGAGGAATTGGAGCATCTTAAAGAACCGATATGCGAGAGGGTGATCGAGGAGAGGTAATTCTCCCGGCGTAAGAAAGCTATTATCAACGATTTGGGGTCAGATCAGTCATGAAAATCCTTATTGTGGAAGATGATCCGGTTCTGAGCGAGCTCCTGGGAGAATACCTGCAGCATCTCGGTCACGAAAAGGTACAGGTCTGCCTGACGGCTCAGGAAGCGCTGGTGACGGTCAAAGACGAGATCTATGACTGCGCGTTCGTCGACCTGAGACTGCCGGACATGGACGGGCTGCAACTGCTTGGGATCACGAAAAGTCAGCATCCCACCCTCCCCGTGGTCATGATGAGCGGGTATCCGACAATGGGCTACACTATCGAAGCCATGCGGAAAGGAGCCTGTGACTTTCTGACCAAGCCCTTCACTCTTCAGGATATGGAGCTGACCCTCGAGCGAGTCACCAAGGAAAGAAACCTGCTTCTCGAGAACATCGGTCTGAAGCTCGAATGCCAGGCACGCGACGAGCTGAAAATCGTGAACCGGGAGCTCAAGGAGAAAATTCAGGAACAGACCACTCTTTTTGAGATCTCCAAGCAAATCGATGAGATTCGCTCCAGCGAGGATCTCTATCCGCATATCGTGCACCTGGCCTCACGCTTGACCGAGGCCGAAAAGGTGGGCTTTTTCATCCTTCCTCCCGGCCAGAACAGGCTTATGCTCATATCCGAGCGAGGGATGGATGGCTGCTCTCCGGGGCATCGCATGGTCGAGGTGCGCAACGATCGGATGAAGGAGATTTTCGACTCAGACCGGAGCCATGTTCTGATTGGCTCCGAGGAGCTGGTGGATGATGCCCTCTTCTGGAGTGCCATTGCCGGCTCGGACCTGTTGTCCTGCTGGCCCCTGCGTATTCGGGGAGAGCTTTTCGGCTTTCTGACCACTTCCTATAACGGGGAGCCCGGGGCCTTCCCGCAAACGGAGGTGAAGCTTCTGGATTTCCTGATGAAAAAAGCAGCCCTGGCGGTCGAGAACATGGCGCTCTACGAGAGCATGATCAGCAATTTCTACGGTATCCTCAAGTCCCTCGTCAACGCCCTTGAAGCAAAGGACCTCTATACCGGCAAGCACTCCGAGCGCGTGACGAAATATGCGCTGCGTATCGCCAGAAGAATGAAATGCTCCGTGACGCAGATCGAAGCGCTCCAAACGGTGGGTTATCTGCATGATATTGGTAAGATTGGTATTGCCGACGGAATTCTGAACAAGCCTGGAATCCTGACGCCCGAGGAATATGAGCTCGTGAAGAAGCATCCGGCCATCGGAGAATCCATTGTGGCGGAGCTGGGACTGAGTCCCGAAGAGCGGGCTATCATCCGCCACCACCACGAAAGATGGGATGGGAGAGGGTATCCCGACGGCCTCGTAGGAGAGGAGATCCCAATTCTTGCGCGCATCGTGATGGTAGCGGACGCCTTCGATGCCATGACCTCCAAGCGTGCCTACCGCGATGCCATGTCGCTGCCGGAAGCGATCGAGGAGCTGTGGAAGAATCGGGCGAAGCAGTTCGACCCTGAACCGGTGCACGCTTTTCGGGAAGCGCTGGAAGACCCTGAGGAACAATAGGCGATGGAAGAACGGGAAAGATCCGAACAGATCGGGCAGTTGTCGATGCCGGGGGAAGACGAGCGATACATTGAAGCGTTGTTCGAAAAAGATCGCTTCAGTCAGGTCGGGAAGCTTATTCGGGGACTGATCCACAACATCAACGGCCCCCTCCAGAACATTTCCATGCTGGTGGAGATGTTTATCAGAGGGCAGGATCAGTTGGACCATCTGGTCCACAAGCACAGCCACGACGAGGAGCACGACCCGAGCCGGGAATTCCTGAAAGAGTGGGAATCGCTTTTCGGCAAGCAACAGCAGCGGTCTCAGCGCATGATCCATCAGATCTCCGCCATGACGGAAATCCTTCGAGACCTCATGACTGTGATGGAAATGGAGCGCAATGAGCCGGAAGTGGATTTGAACCTGGCTTTGAACAAACTGGTTCGGGTCTTTCAATCGGATCTTTTCTTCAAACATCACGTCGAGCTGGAACTGCGGTTGACGGAAAGCCTGCCCATTGTACGCATTCCGGGACGCAACCTGATTCCTGCCTTGATCCACCTTTTTCAGAATGCGCTCACGGCCATGAAAGAGAGCCCCAGGAAGAAGCTCATCATTGAATGCAGGAAAGATCTGGAGGTGGGGTGCATTCGGATACTCTTTCAGGATTCGGGCTGTGGCACGGGCACGTGCGACGGGGAGGATGTTTTGTTCGATATTTTCTATTCCAACTGGCCGCAGTCGATTGCGAAGCATGAACAAGAGGAGAAGCATTTCGGCTTTGGACTCTATGCGGTTCGCCGCCTCCTCGAGCCCTACGGCGTGAGAATCCGACTGGTGAGGGACGGGGAGGAAACAAAAGCCATGCTGGAAATCCCCATTCCCCTTTGATTTTCCGACAGCCACTCGGAAAAGGAGCGCCGGGGAAGCAGTTTCTGCCCTGAGCCCGGAAATTCTTTCCTCCTCACTTCACCAAAGTCGGCTCTTTCCTTTGATTTCGTGGGGGATATTTTTCATGAGCTGCCGGGAGAAATGGCTTGGGTTTTTCTCTCGGGTGGCGGCAGCTCTCGCCTGGTCGATAGGTCCAGCACGGCGGGGCTTTCGAGAGGATGAAAAAACAAGGGGAAATTTCCTTTTGGCAAGGGATTTGCTTTTGTTATCGATCACACGGATGGCATCATTCCCGGCAGCCTGAGCGTATTGCCCATCGGTGTTTGATCCTGACCCCGGAAAGGCTGCTGTTTTGAAATTGCCGGGGGCAAACAAAATGCTTACTGATAAAAAGAAGTGAATAACCGTTTTATCGGAGGTCTACACATGAAGATCGGACAAATCGCCGGAAACCAGGCCGTTCAGGGATCGGACGCTCCGAAAGACAAGACGTCGATTAAGTCGGATGACTTCAAGAGCTTTTTGGCTGAGGAGATGAGCTCGGGGGGGAACGATACGAGTAACGCCGCCACGTCCGTCGGCACCGATAGTCTGATGTGTGCCCCTCTCGCCATGTATTCCGCAATGGACGTTAGCATGTACAACAGTACTCAAGGGGTAGTGGAGGCAATCCAGGCCACCACGGACAAGCTGGATCAGATTGCACAGACCGTTGGGGACGGGAATGTAAGTCCCCGGATGGTGGACAAGATGATTTCCATGCTCGGCAAAGAAGCCGACACGTTGCAGCAAAAGCTGAGCACCCTCCCGGAAGGCCATCCTCTCAGGCAAGCCGGAGACGAGCTCGGGGTTCTGGCTTATGTGGAATCCGTCAAGCTGCAGCGGGGAGATTACCAGTAAACATCTCCATGAGGACGGTGTGGATATGGTAGGGCAGGGTTGCACGCGTCCCCGCCTTACCATGGATACTCTTTATCTTTCCAAAAGATCCGCACCCAAAGTGGCTTACACTCTTTTCCCGTAAATTATCCTTTGTTTTCCCCTCGTTCCCGCTTTTTTCGATTTAGTCGAACCTTCCCCATTGATTCCATAAACTTCCGGATTTCGTCTCCATCCCCGGTCCATGCCGAAAAAACGCCGTCGGGACTCAATATAGTTTTGTTCGGAAGAATCGACTTGCCAGATTGTATCGGTCTAGATTATCTTGATGTTTAGAGATTCTCTTTTTGAATTGCAGGTTGCGAAGTGTGAATCGAGGGTTTGAATTGGCTGTTTTTCGTTGAACATTGCCTGTGTTGTCACGCGGGCGCGTGGGGAAGTTTGAATCCTTGAGGAAGCGGGATTCAGAGGATTTTGAATTATGCGGGATGGAAGGTTTTGAGCATGGGGTTGTCGGATAGCCTTTTTCATAAATTCAGCAACTTGGTTTATCAGGAATGCGGAATCAATTTGCATGAAGGAAAGAAGGCTCTTCTGCAGGCCAGGTTGAACAAACGCATGCGAGCAGTGGGGTTTTCCTCGTATGAGGAGTATTTCCAGTACATCACCGCGAAGGGGAATGCGGGTGAGCTCGTTCATTTCCTGGATTGCATTTCTACGAATTTGACCTACTTTTTCAGGGAGCCTCAGCACTTTGATCTGCTCGATCAATTGTTGCCCGAGCTGCTGGAGACCAAGAAGAGGGAGAGGAGCAACAGGATCAGGATCTGGAGTGCGGGATGTTCCACGGGAGAAGAGCCTTACAGCCTTGCCATGTGTGTTCTGTCTCATCTGGAGAATCCTCAGAGGTACGATTGCAGGATACTGGCCACCGATATTTCCACGCAGGCTCTGGGTGTCGCCATGGGGGGAGTCTACAGTGAGGAAAAAATCCAGAAGGTGCCGGATGCCTTGAGAAAGATCTATTTTCGCAAACACGCCGGCAACAGCGACAAGGTGGAGTATGAAGTGATGCCGCTCCTCAAGAGCATGGTGACCTTTCGCCGTTTGAATCTGAAGGATTCGTATCCTTTCAAAGGTCCCTTCGATTACATATTTTGTAGAAACGTGATGATTTACTTCGATAAGAAGACCCAGGAAGCCTTGATACAGAAGTTGGCGGGTTACATGAGCTCTGGAGGGTATCTATTTGTGGGCCATTCGGAGAGCCTCATGGGTCTGGAGCATCCCCTCACCTATGTTCGTCCGGCTGCTTACAGGAAGTAGGATTTGAGCTCATAGAACCGAAGACCGAGGTCAGATGAGAAGAGTTATCGGTGTTGCAGACATGGCGGTGAGCAACCAGCCCGGGGAGGTCCTGATCACGTACTCTCTGGGTTCGTGTATTGCGGTGGTGATCTACGATCCCGTGGTAAGAGTGGGGGGGATGCTGCACTACATGCTTCCGGAGTCCGAGCTGGATATCGAGAAGGCCAGGAAGATTCCGGCAATGTTTGCCGATACGGGGATACCCAGCCTGTTCAAGCAGAGCTACCAGTTCGGGGCCAAGAAGGCCAACATCACCGTAAAAGTTGCTGGTGGGGGCCAGATACTGGATGAGAATGGGGTTTTCAATATAGGGAAGCGAAATTATCTGGCCTTGCGAAAAATATTTTACAAAAACAATGTAATGATTGCGGCGGAACATGTGGGGGGCAACGTCAACCGAACGGTGCGCCTGGACATGAACACCGGTCAAGTATTCTTGAAAGTTTCCGGTGTCGGTGATCTGGAGTTGTAGAATAAAACTTTTCGGATACATGGCGAGGCGAGGATGCCGTACAATATTTTGATTGTGGATGACTCCAAATCGATGCGCAGCGTGATCAAGAAGGTTTTGAGCGCCTCGGGATTTCAGGTGGGGGAATGCCTCGAGGCGGCCAACGGGCAAGAGGCACTGAATGTGCTTGAAGAGCATTGGATCGATTTGATTCTCTCCGATATTCACATGCCGGTGATGGACGGCTTTGGCCTGCTTAGAGCATTGAGAGAGCATGACGACTGGCGTGACCTGCCAGTGGTTTTGATCACCACGGAGTCAAACCAGGAGCGTATACAGGAGGCAATGTCGTTGGGGGCCAGGGGCTATGTACGCAAGCCCTTCCGACCTGAGGTGATTCGCGCCTATTTACGTCAGATTATGGGAGAAACGGATGATAGCTCAGTGGCGGCAAGTGATGAGGAGTGCGATTTCTGAAGTGTTGGAAACCATGTTTTTCGTGATGGTGGATTTCAACGCTCATGAGCCGGCGCCCCGGACGTATTGTTGCGGTTCGAGAATCTGCCTGGCCGGCGATGAGCGGAATATCGAAATCACCTTCCGTACCACGGAGCCCTTTGCCAGAATGATCGCCGCCAATTTCCTGGCCAAAGAGGAAGAAGAAGTGACGAGAGAAGAGTTGGAAGACGTCGTCAAAGAACTGGCAAATATGGTGGGTGGGGACTACATAGGCCGGCTCGAGGGAGAAAAATGGCAGCTTGGAATACCCTCTTTCCTTGCACTCGAGGGAGAAGAAACGGATACGGCTTCAGGACTGCTTTTCTCGTTCATGGGAGATCCGGCGGGAATGGCCTCGATCGAGGCCGAATCCTCCCAAAGCAAAGCAACGACCTGTTAGCTCGGGGAGGTGTGATTTGCAGGAGCCAACGCCGCCTACCTTTCATGAGTATTTTTTGAAACCGGGTTACATTTACATCTCTCGAACGCCGACACTCATTTCCACCGTTTTGGGCTCTTGTGTTGCCATTTGCCTTTGGGACAGAAAACGAGAATATGGAGGCATGAATCATTTTCTATATCCGTTAGCTCGTGAGCCTCGCGAGGCCACGGCCAGGTTCGGCAACGTGGCGGTCAAAGCACTGTTTCGTCTTCTGATCGAGGAGGGAAGCCGGGAAAAGGACTTGGAAGCCCAGATCTTCGGCGGAGCTTGTTTGTCGGACAGTCCCCGGGAGACTATGGAAATCAGTGAAAAAAATGTGCTTATCGGTCGAGAAGTCCTGGTGCGCAACAAGATCCCCATTGTTTCGGAGGATGTTGGAGGGAGCAAAGGAAGAAAGCTGGTCTACAACACTCTCACCAACGAGGTGGTCGTGCTGCGAGTGGAAAGGCTTCGAGACGGTGATTGGTATCCTTACACCGAGAAACGCTGAAACGAAACAATGAGACGGAACAAATGACTAAGCCGATCAGAGTCCTGGTAGTTGATGATTCCGCCATCGTGAGAAAAATTTTCACCCAGGAATTATCCAAACATGAGGATATCACGGTGATCGGGACAGCACCCGATCCCTATGTGGCACGCGACAAGATTGTGCGTTTGAAGCCGGATGTGATAACCCTCGACATTGAAATGCCTCGAATGGATGGGTTGAGCTTCCTGAGAAAGTTGATGAAGTATTATCCCATTCCCACCATTATCGTGAGCTCCCTCACTCCGAAAAACAGCGAAATGGCGCTGGAAGCCATGGAGTGTGGCGCCGTGGAAGTGCTGGCCAAGCCCGGAGGGGCCTATTCGGTAGGGGATATGAGCGTTCAGCTCGCCGAAAAGATTCGAGCCGCCTCGCAGGCCCGGCTATCTACGGCCGTCCCGGTGGAGCGCTCGGCCGCCTCCGTCGCTGAGATCGGTACTCTTTCGAGAGCCCTCAAGCGTACCACGCACAAAGTCGTGGCCATGGGGGCTTCGACGGGCGGCACGGAAGCCTTGAAGTCGGTGCTTATCCAACTGCCTTCAAACAGTCCCGGCATTGTCATCGTTCAGCATATGCCTCCTCGCTTCACCACCGCCTTTGCCAACCGGCTCAATGGGCTGTGCCAGATCGAAGTTCGGGAGGCCAAGGACGGAGATACGATTCTACCTGGAGTTGCCTTGATTGCTCCGGGGAATTACCATATGCTGCTGAGGCGCAGCGGTGCCCGCTACTACGCGGAAGTCAAGACGGGACCGCTTGTGTGTCATCAAAGGCCTTCCGTGGACGTGCTTTTTCATTCGGTAGCCCAGTATGCGGGGGCCAACGCTCTGGGAGTGATCATGACGGGCATGGGAAGGGACGGAGCAAAAGGCATGCTCGAGATGCGTAACGCCGGTGCCCATACCATTGCCCAAGATGAAGCAAGCTGTGTTGTATTCGGAATGCCTAAGGAGGCAATTCGCCAGGGAGGGGTTGAATTTGTGGTCTCTCTCGAAGAGATTCCTTCCACTGTATTGAAGGTTCTCTCGTCCGATAGTGCGAGTAGTTGATGAAAACTAACCCTCAGTTGTCGCTGACGGCTCTGACCATGCTGAAGTAAAGGAGTGAAACCATGGCGTATAAGGATATGACCGCCCTGGTAGTGGATGATTTTTCGACCATGCGCCGTATCGTGAAGAATATTTTGCGGGATCTGGAATTCAAGAACATACTGGAAGCTGAAGATGGAACTGCCGCCGTGCAGGTGTTGAGCACTCACAAGGTGGATTTGATCGTTTCTGACTGGAATATGCCCAAAATGAGTGGCCTCGAGCTTTTGAAATATGTACGATCCAACAACCACACCAAGGATATTCCTTTTCTGATGGTCACCGCGGAAGCGCAGAAGGAGAATATCCTCGAGGCGGTAAAAGCTAAGGTGAGCAATTATATAGTGAAACCATTCACAGCAGCGACCCTTGCTGAAAAGTTGGCCAAGATCATTCCTCAAGAGTAATTTCGGGACCGAGGGAGAAGGATTTGGGAAGGGACATCAGAGGAATGCAGGAAATCCTTGATAAATTGAGCAATGGAGTGATTGGCGGACCTGATGACCTCATGGGGATTGGAGAATGCCTCAATCTCCTGGAAGAGCTGGAAGCCTCCAGCGAGTTGACTCCACAGCATCTGGAGAACCTGAATCAGCTCAAGAAGCTTTTCAATCGTATCGTATTGGAAGAATCCAAGGATGTTGAAAACGATTGGCGTACCGTGCGCTACCTCATGAGCGAAATCTGCGGCGAGGAGCACGAGGAAGGTGAAGGCTTCTCCGCGGCACTGCTCCCTCAGGTCAATGCGGACTGGCAGGCCATCGAAAAGCTCATGGACGAAGTGTGCGAGGAAAAGCCCGGGAAAGACGCCGTTACGGCCTCTCTTTCACCTTCGTCCCTTTGTACTCCCTCTCTTGCCGATGCCGACGAGATGGATGAAGGCTGGGACACTGGAGCGTCCGCGCCCGTGGAGGAAGAGGAGCCATCCGAATCTGTCGAGCTTCAGGACCCGGAGCTGCTAAAGGATTTCCTGGAGGAAGCCAAAGAGCATTTGTCCTCTATTGAATTGAACATTCTTTCTCTTGAAGAGAACCCCGGAGATCAGGAAGCCATCAATGCCATCTTCAGGCCTTTCCATAGCATCAAAGGGGTGGCGGGATTCCTGAATCTCAAGGATATCCATTATCTCACTCATGAGGTCGAAAACATCCTGGATGAGGCACGCTCCAACAAGCTGGAGGTCACGGACGACGTCATAGACCTCATCCTGAAGTCCCTCGATATTCTGAAAGTGCTGCTGGGAGATCTGGAAAATTCTCTCAGTCAGGGCTCGGTGCTTTCGTCCTCCTCTCCCGTTGTGGCAGCCTTCACGGAACGGCTGCGGAGCTTTCAGAAGAAAGGGTATGTCGAGTCACCAGCGGTTGGCGTGCGCAAAATCGGTGAAATCCTGGTTGACCGGGGCGTGGTGGATACCGAGGTAATCGAAAAGGTCGCCGTCGACAGCAAATCCAAAGGCAAGAAGCTGGGAGAAGAGCTTATCACCGAAGGCGTGGTGAGTACTCGAGAGGTTTCTTCCGCGCTGCGCGAGCAAAGGGTCGCAAAGGAGAACGCGGCTTCCGTCCGGATCGACACTCATAAGCTCGACAACCTGGTGGACATGGTGGGCGAGCTTGTGATCGCCCAGTCCATGGTTCTTCAGAATCCCGAAGTGCTCGATATCAAGGATCAGAAGTTTCAGAAAGACAGTGTACAGCTCCGCCGTATTACCAACGAGCTCCAGCGTATCAGCATGTCCATGAGGATGGTTCCCATCAAGGCCACTTTTCAGAAGCTGATCCGCCTGGTTCGTGATCTTTCCAAGAAATCCGGGAAGGACGTGGTTCTCGAGATGAAGGGCGAAGAGACGGAGATCGACCGGAACATGGTGGAGGAAATCTACGAGCCTCTGGTTCATATGATCCGTAATGGAATCGATCACGGAATAGAAAGCCCTGAAGAAAGAAAACAGGTCGGCAAGAACCCCCGTGGGACCGTCTTGTTGTCCGCGGAACAGAAGGGCGGCTACATCGGCATCGATATCGAAGATGACGGCAAGGGCCTGGACTCGGAAAAGATACGAGCCACGGCCATCCAGCGCGGAGTGATTTCGCCTGAAGAGCAGCTCGATGAGCGTGCCGTTTATGATCTCATCTTTCACCCCGGCTTTTCCACCAACGAGAAGATCACGGAGATCTCCGGCCGGGGAGTGGGGATGGACGTGGTCAAACAAAGCGTGGAGCGTCTCAGGGGAAAAGTGGAAATTTCCAGCGTCAGGGGAAAAGGAACCCATTTTCAGCTCAAGCTTCCCTTGACCATGGCCATCATCGACGGAATGATCATCAATGTGGGCAATGAGCGTTACGTTGTTCCCACCATCGCGCTCAAAGAATCTTTCAGGCCTTCCAGAAACGCCTACATGACGGTTCATAACAAAGGCGAGACGATCAAGGTTCGAAACACTCTGATGCCCCTCATCCGGCTACATCAGATGTTCGGCGTGGAGCCCAGATCCCGTGATCCCTGGGACAGCCTGCTTCTGGTTGTCAGTGAGGACAACCGCTCTTATTGCCTTCTTGCTGATGAAATCGTGGGGCGTCAGGAAGTGGTGATCAAGAGCTTGGGCTCATCCTTGCGGAATGTAGTGGGAATTTCCGGAGGAGCTATTCTTGGGGACGGCAGAGTTGCATTGATTATAGATGTAAAGGGTGTCGTGAGCCATTACGAAGGGAATATGAAATGATGTCATCGGTTGAAAATGAGGACTGGGCCGAGCTGATACAGGCGTTGGTACAAGTGGAAAAGAGCATTTGCTCCCTGGGTGGTGAAGATGGCACCGCCGAGAAGATCGAGGCTAGCCGCCAGGCTTTGAAGTCCTTCCATACAACGGCTGCCATGCTGGGGTTGAGTGAGCTCGAACAGGCGGGTCTGAGTCTGGAGCAGTGTCTGAACCAGCAGATTGCGCCGAATGCGACCCCGGAATCCATCTATACCTTCGGCTTCGCTCTCAATGCCTTGATCGAGGAAATGAAAAACGTTGCAAGCGGCAAGATCGAGCAGATCAATTTGGGTGAAGTCCTGAGGATTCTGGAAGGGGGCGCCGCTGAAGGGAAGGGAGAAAACCCGCGGCCGGAGAGTGTGAGCGGCGGAGCCGCTACGACGGTCTCTGACGAGGTGTTGTCCGATGAAGAGGCCCTGAAGGAAATAATGGGCTCGCCTCCCCAGTTCAAAGCTGCCGATTATTCCCGGTTGGAGCGTATTCTGAACAATCTGGGCGGGAGGCTGGTCGTTGCCGATGGGGGAGGTGTACGCACACCGTGCTTTCAGCTCCATTTCGATGCCGCGCCGGGAGTCGTGGAGCAGATAGAAACACTTCTTTCCCCGAGCGATCCCGACGCCATGCTGGCTCCCGAGTTAATCGGTCAGGACACGCGCATTCAGAAGATCGTCGGTACCATCAAGGAATTCATGCTCGCTCTTTCGTCCGGGGACGTGGTGCGCTCTCAGGAAATACTGCTGCTCCTGGCGGAGCAACAGCACCAGGCGGGCCTTTACAAAGAAATCGGATTGCTGGCGAGGGAGCTGCACACGTCTCTAAGGGGCTTTGCGGAGACCCTGGACCCCGTTCTCAAAGAGATGGTGGAAGACAAGATTCCTGATTCCGGAACCCGCCTGGAGCATATCCTCGAGATTACGGAGAATGCCGCCAACACGACGCTGGATCACGTGGAAAAGATGCAGTTGAGAAATGTGGAGGATCAGAAAAAGCTGAAAGATCTGCGGGAGATGGTGGAGAATCTGACGGCCATTGGAGAAAAGGCCCACAAGCAACTGGCGACTGGCCGGCAAAGGATGGATGAGCTGTTCGAATCCGTCATGCAGACGCATGAAGACCTGATCACCGTCTTGACGGCTCAGGATTATCAGGACCTAACGGGGCAGGTCATTCAGAAGATCATCACGCTTCTCAAAGACCTCGAGCTGAAACTGGTAAACGTCATTCGTGTGTTTGGTGTGAAGCTCGAGAGCGGCAAAAAAGCAAAACCGGATGAGCTCTACGGGCCCGCCCACAAAGGCAAGGTGGATGCGCTGCATTCGCAGGACGATGTGGATTCCCTGCTGGCCGAATTCGGCTTTTAGCAGCCCAGCGCCGCCTTCCACGGCGGCGCCGGCCCGTCCTCCGGCCAACAGTTACAACTATACCGCCTTATCCATGAGCGAGAGCTCACGGGAAGTGAGCACGCGATCTATATCCAGCAGTATTTTGACCTCGCCGTTCGTCTTGGCCATTCCCAGGATATAGTCCGTATTGAGCTTGGCTCCGAAAGTCGGCGTGTCCTCGATGTCGTCATTGCGGACATGGATCACTTCCGAGACTGAATCCACCACGATTCCCATCATAACGGAGCCGTTCCCGCTTGCGATTTCCACGACAATAATACATGTACGCTCAGTGTAACCCATGGCTTCCATACCGAACTTGAGCCGCAGGTCGACCACGGGAATCACCTTGCCCCGGAGATTGATGACTCCTTTGACAAAAGGCGGCGTCTGGGGCACGAGCGTGATGGGCATCATCCCGATGATTTCCTTTACTTTGAGAATGCCGATCCCGTATTCCTCGTCAGCCAGGCTGAATGTCAGGTACTTCCCACTCCTATCGACAACAGATGCTCTTCCTTTCTCTTCCGCTCTCAGCACTTCTGCCATAAAAGATTCCTCTCGCCTCGATGGTTATGGTTTCAGGGACAATTCATCCGGATAGTCCGCGAAAATATACCCGCCACTCCCTTGCCTGACCGCAGCTCGGTTCATACAATATATTCACGTGAAGAGCAGTGTACAGTGGAATGCAGCCGGTTCGCGCTTTTTCATGTGGGACGGCTTTGATTATTGCCTGGACCTACCGAAGAGGCCAGGGAGCGAAAAGAGTATCAGGCAAGGATCAAGAAAACTTTCAGCCGAAGCACACCCTTTAGTTGCACCTGACCTGCATTTGTGTTATGGCCGAAACGATGATCAAATGCAATGAGATTTTTTTTGGAAGCATCCTGAGACGGGGTTCCCGAAGCTTGCTTCTGCCGGACAGGCGGCGGTGTCGATGTGCCGGAAGACGAGCGAGCGAAAAAAGTACTCCTGAGCGCATGTTTTTTTCTCAAGTTTTCAATTAATCTGGCCGATAGGAAGGATGAAGGAGAATCTACCATGGTTATCACCGACTATCGTGTCCAAAGTGTGTTGCGCACTTACAGCAAACAGCTTCAGAGATCCAAACTTTCGCGCAAGCTGGATGCGGTGGAGTCAAAAGCACCTGACGAGAAGGTGACCATCTCAGAAGAGGCGAGGCGCCGTTTGATCATGGAGCGTGTGGCATCGCAGGCCTTCGAGCAAGCCTACCCGAAGCAGGAGGAAGGCTTGGAGAAAGCGGATGTGAAGAGCGAATAGCCAGTCTTCCGAGGATCGAGTGGAATTGAGAAGCTAAAACCTTTTTTCGAAGTGGACGGTTTCGGTAAGAAGAGTGTGAGGTAGTCAGATGGAAATCCCAAAAGTAAATGCGTACGCGACACAGACGACCCAAAGGTCCAAAGAACAGAGCCGGCGTATTTCGGGAGAAGAAAAATCCCTTCCTTCGAAGCAGACAGCCAAGGAATCGGATAGCGTGAAGCTGTCCAGCGGCTATCAGGAAATGGCTCAGGTAAAGAAGGTTATGATGAGCAGGGAAGATATTCGCGCCGAACGGGTTGATCAGTTGCGCAGTCAGATCGAGAGCGGCAGCTATGTAGTCGAGCCCGAGAAAGTCGCCGGGAAGATGCTTGAAGATGCTCTGTAAGCTTGCCGGTTGCAGCTTCTCCTTCGGCTGCGCGCTCGTGGCTACAGGTACTGAGTCAGGTTCAGGCCATTGAGCATCGACGTGGCTTTCAGTGCAGCCTGAAAGGCGGTTGTCGTCTGCTGGAGCTGTGAAATCGTTGCAACTGCATCCGCATCCTCGAGAGTCGAAAGTCCTTTTGTCCGGTCTGCTTGTACGCTCTCCAAAGCATCCTTCCTGTTGCTCAAATTCTGAAGGCGAGACCCGACCATGGACCGCTGAGCCAAAATGTGCTCCTGGGCGGCGTAGAGAGCCGTCGAAGCCGTTTGAATTCCCGGCTTGTCTTCCGCCTGAACCGCCGCCGTCAAATCCTGTATGGTTTTCAAAATATTCGTATTCGGATCGGTAGGGTCCGTCTGGAAAACTGTCTGTCCGTCCAGATTGATCGTAGCGCGAAGGTTCTTCCCCACGCGAACGTCAAAAATCTGTGTATCTCCTTGATAGGTAAAGTTAGGATCGTTGGCCTGAAACGGAGCGGTCGAGGTGGCGCGGCCGCTGAAGAGGTATTGTTGTCCGTTTTGGGCGTTGGCGATGTCCAGTGCTTCCGTGGACAACTGCCCCAACATCTGAACGAGTGCATCCTTGTTGGCGGGATACTGTGCGCTGTTTGCTTGAGCCACGATATCCTTGGTCTGTGAGAGGATATCATTGAACTGTCCCAGTGCGTTGTCCGTTGCCTCACCCCATTGAGTAGCGAAATCGATGTTTTTCTGAAACGCGTCCATCTCCCTGAGGTTCTGTTTGACATCCATGGCCTGCGCCCATGCCAGCGGGTCATCGCCGGGAGTATTCAGACGCTTTCCCGAATCCACAGTGCTCGTGAGCTGATCGAGCTCTTCCATTTTCTGACTGATATTGTGCGTGCCTTTGTCATAACTCATGGCAAAGCTGATTCTCATGGCAAGCTCCCCCTTTCCTGCCTACACCATCTGAATAACGGAATCCAGGAGCGTGGCTGATTGATGTACAAGCTTGGCTGCTGCCTGATATACCTGCTGAAATTTCAACAGGTCGATCATTTCGTCATCGACGGACACTCCCGATACGGACTGTTGACCGGCTTGAAGCTGCTGGTAAAGAGCATCCTGAAACTTTCCCCGTACCTGGGCGTTTTGTTGATCCATGCCGATTCTTTGTTGGATGTTGCTCAGATACTCACCGAAAGTGGAATTCCCCAGGTCCGGATCACCCGGCTGCGCCGGAAGCTTCAGATTCTGCAGGTCCGCAATGTTCGAAGCCTCGGTAGCATCGGGAGTGAAGTTTGGGTCTACCTGGATATCGGAGGCTTTGAAAGTGGAAACAAGGACGCCGGCATCAAATACATCGGACGCTCCGTTCTGTGTATGAACGCCGTTCACCTGGGTGATGACGGCGGCGGCAAGAGTGTTCAGCCTGTCCAGATAGGTCATGGTAGGATCGTTGGGACTGGACAGAGCGAAAGAAAGGTCATGAGAAACCCCTGTCGAGCCATAAACGTCCAGCAAGGCGCCCAGCTTTCCCCCCGAGAGCTCATTTCGCGGCGGCGGATCGGGCTCCGGTGGAATGGGATAGGCTGTGCCGGCGGAATCGGAGTAGGTCATCCGGTGATTGACGTCGTCATAGACCATGCTTCCCGCCTGGTTTCCCGAGACGAGAGTGACGTTGCTGGAATAGTCGGAAAGGGAAATGGTGAGCGTGCCGTCCGCCTCTTCCTGAGACTTGACGGGAGCCAGCTCGGAGAGCTTCGTCAGAGCCTGATAGCGAAGGTCCCTGAGGTCATTGGCCGTCTGCCCGTTGTATTCGATTCTCTTGATTTGGTCATTATAGCTTGCGATATCGGTCAGTAAGGAATTGGCGCCGGGTATGGTGTCCTTGATCTCGTTTTCCGTGGTTGCGGCAAAGTCCGTAACGCTGTTGTAAGTCTGTTGAATGGTTGTACAAAGATCTTTCGTTGCCTGAGTCACCCCGGTCTGTTCCGCCAAGCCGCCCGGGTTCTGGTTCAATGCCTCCCAGGCGTCCCAGAATTGACCCAGTGCCTGGGAAACAGCATGCTCTCCGTCGTCGGCGAAATAGGCACTGACCGTGGAAAGACGGGCTGATTTAGTGTCGTAGTAGGCTCCGCTCGAGCTGCTCCCCATGAGCTGCTGTTCAATGAACTGATCCCGCTGTTGCGTGATACGGTCCACTTTCGCACCCATTCCTGCCCAGCCGGCATTGTTGACCGGAAGCACGGGATTGGTAACCAGAACAGCCTGCTGACGAGCGTAGGTCTTGCTGTCCGCATTGGAAATATTGTGCGAGGCAGTCTGAATTTGGATCTGGTTGTTCTGGAGCGTGCGCTTTGCAATATCCAGAATTGCGAAGAGGCCTCCCATGTTAGATCTCCTTCCTGAATCCCACCCCTTTGAGGGCGGCGGACCGCTGAAGGTTTTGCCCCGCCTGTCCATACCCATGGCTGGAGGGATAGAGACATTCCATGAGGTCTTGAAAATAGGTAAGCGAGCCTTCAATGAAAACCCGATTTGCCCGGTTCAAGTCCTGAATCTCTTTCAACAGCCCCTTCAAAACCGTGTATTGGGGGGCTTCGGGAGCCTCTTTTTGTACGTCCCTGGACTGCTGCCCGCGCGAGTCCTTGAGATTTTTCAGGGCATGGATCTTCTTGAGGAATTCGCCGGTCAGGAATTCTCTCCGAGGAAGAATCTCCATAAGCTCCCGGTTGTTGAAGCTCCTCAAAACCTCGGCTTCACGCTCGAGCAGCTCGACCAGCTCTCGTGCTTGAGCAACGCATGCCTCACGGAGCACCTCCTCCTGTACCTGTGTCACAACGGCTCCTGAAGCATGCCCGGCTCCGGGCGTATAGTTTTCTTGAGGTGACATAAGAAGATCCTCTCAAAGCGTCAGGACTTCAAAGCGGCCTTGACGTCCGTAGCGCTCTTGTTGTTTGATCCATCCTTTTTAGGATGAGGGCTCGTATTGAGGAGAGGCCGAAGCTGCCGATACAGGATTTCGGCCGGCCCGTGTGTATCCTGCTTGCTACATGCCTCGGCCATCGTCTGGTCCATCATGCCCTCATATACTTCCCGCGCCGAATCCGGCTTCTCTGCCCGCAGCACGGTCTCGTGCATACTCTTGAGAAGGTAGCCCGTCATGATGGCCTCGAATTGCTGACAGGCTTCCTTCAAGCGGCGCTCCTTCGCGTCCGCCGGCTTCGAAGGGGAACCGGCTCCCACGCTGTTGGAGATTCCCGAAATCATGGTCCTCACTCCCTTTGCCAGGTTTACGGCTTGTCTTAGATGATGTCCAGATCCGCATGCAACGCCCCGGCAGCCTTGATGGCTTGAAGGATGTTGATCAGGTCTCTGGGGGTGGCTCCAATGGCATTTAGCCCCTGAACAACCTGAGCGATGGTCACGCCGCCTCCGATGATGTTGAGGGCTCCCTTTCCTTCCTGCACTTCGATTTTGGTCTGCGGTGTCACCGTTGTCTGTCCCTTGCTGAAAGGAAGGGGCTGGGAGACGGCGGATTGCTCGCTGATCTGTACGGTCAGGCTCCCGTGAGCGATGGCAATGGGTGAGATACGTACGGTATCTCCCATTACGATAGTGCCGGTCCTTTCGTTGACCACGACTCTTGCTACGGCTTCGGGCTCCACCTGGAGGTTCTCGACTTGTGTGATCATCTCGATTGCGCGGTCACCGAAGAGTGGCGGGACATCGAGCTTGATCGTCGCGGCGTCCACGGCTTTGGCATAGGGACCTCCGAGAGAGCTGTTGATTGTGGAAACGGTTTTGGAGGCCGTGGTGAAATCCGGCGAATTCAAGATGAGGTCCAGACGCCGCACGTCCGTGTAGTGAACGGGTATTTCCTGTTCGACGGCGGCACCGCCGGCTATGAAGCCTACCGTCGGGTGGTTTTTCTGTGCGGAGCTCCCGGACTTTCCCGAGACCGCGAAGCCGCCCACCGTTATTGGACCCTGAGCCACGGCATAGGGCTTGCCGTCGGGACCCTGGAGCGGAGTCATGAGGAGGGTGCCGCCTTCCAGGCTCTTGGCGTCGCCGATGGAGGAAACCTGTACATCGACCTTTGTTCCGACCCGCGAAAAGGGAGGAAGCTTGCCCGTCACCATAACCGCGGCGACGTTCTTGACTTTCACCTGGGACGGATCGACATGGATGCCCACGTTATCCAGAAGGTTGGCCAGGGTGTTCACTGTAAATTGCGTCTTGTCCTTGTCCCCCGACCCATTCAATCCTACCACCAGGCCATAGCCGATCAGCGGGTTCGATGCGGTCCCCTTGAAGTAGGCGATGTCCTTGATGCGAACCGCTTCCGCCCCCGAGGCGAGCAGCAGCCCGAGCACCGGCAACAGGGCTACGGTCCGGGCCAATATTTTGACTTTCCACATTTTTCGGTTCATATGCGCCTCGCTGGATTCGTTAGAATGGAGAGACAAAGTCCAACAACTGAAGAAACCAGCCCGGCTTTTGGTTCTGAGCGACCGGGCCTTTTCCCACCAGGAAAATCTTGGCCTCGGCAATATCCTGGGAAAGGACCGTGTTGTCCCTGGTAATGTCCATGGGGCGGATCACGCCTTCCAGAACGATCTGCTGCATCTCGTCGTTCACCTTTGTCCAGCGGGAGCCACGAATCACCAGGTTTCCCGAGGGAAGAATGTCCACGACCGTGGCAGTCATATAGGCCGACATGGTATCCTCCCTGGTGGTGGCGCCGTTTCCACTGAAGTTGTTCGCGAACTGCCCCTGATACGGACCCAGGGACATGGAGCTGGTGGGGTTCTTCACCCCTGCCGCCCCGACTCCGATGCCGCTAAAATTGAAGGACCCGCTAAAATCCTTGCTCTTACTTGTTTTCGTTGTGCCTGTCTTCGATCCTTTGGCCGACTCGTTGACGGTGATGGTGACAACGTCTCCCACCTTTCTGGCCTTGATGTCCTGGAAAAGAGAGTTATTACCGCCGGCCCACAGAGAGCCGCTCGGGACTTCCGGCTTCGATTCAGGAGGCGGGGGAGGCATGGGGGTGAAGAGTGTAGGGTTTGGCTTGGCCATGGTAGGCGTGACTGGAGGAGCCGTGGCACAGGCGGCCAAGCCCAGAAGCGTCAGGGAGAGAATCAAGTGCAGTCCTGAAATATGACGCCTGGAGCTTCCACATACGCGGGACGGGCCGAATGAATTACCGGTTGTTGCTCTACGTTCTTCAAACATGGGTTCCCCCCTTTCTTCCTCTGTCACGGGACAGCCTGAACGGTGGTGGCGTCAATAACCCGACATGGGATGGTCCGGTTGGTCGTAACGTTGACGATGCGAACGGTATCTCCCACTCCGGCATCCTCGCGCGCCTGGCCCCTGGCAGATAGTTCCAACCCCGGTTGGCGATAAACGATGGTAACGACGCTGTTGCGCCTGATAACCAGTGGATTGTCGAGATCCGCCAGGAGAATAGGCTGGTGAAAGCCGACATCTTTCAAAACCCTCTTTCCGACCACCTGATCGTATTGGATGGCAAAACGGTCCATGGCATCGGAAATATTGATTCTTTGAAATTCGATGTCCTTTTCCGAGATGACGTCATTTCGTTTCAAGGGATGTACGGAGTGGACAATGTTCTGGAATAGATCCACCTTGCCGGTCACCCTCACGGCGCGGTCTTTCTGTCCATCGATCAAAAACTGAATCGTCAAGACGACGTTTCCAACATAGCGTTCTCGAGGAGAGGCACTCACCTCGTAGGTCATGTTTCCCACGGGCAGATCCACCGGTCCCGAGGCATACACGGCGCGAATCGCCATATCCTGGGCATCCCAGGGGGCTTTCGTCTCGACGAAGCCCCGGTAGATAGCTTCGAGCTGTTCTCTGGATACCTGGATGGATGGGCGTTTGATGACGATGTTCTGCGGCATGACGATGTCCGTCCGGGAGGCATCATAACCCTGAGAGGCAAAGAATCGCTGGAGATAGGCCTGAAGCTGCCTGGGCTGAATGATCTTCTCCGCTCCCGGAGCCGGAGCTTCACCGATGTCCACGCCGGCCATGCTGTTTTTCCAGTCCTCGGGAAGAGAGCCGGCATCACACAGATCCAGGAGAGAGACGTGTTTCCTCTCTGCCTTCACCTCGGAAAGAATCTCGAGCTTCGGGAGCAGTGTCATAGCCTGACAGGAAGAGAAAGCTCCTCCTTCACCCCCCCGCCAGGGAAGCAAGCACAGGCTCACCAACACAGCCACGCCCGATAGCAGAGCTCCAGGTTTCATAGGTCTTCGGCCCTTCTCTTAAGCCTTCACGTTGTTTGCCGTCTGCAGCATCTCATCCGCCGCCTTGATGATCTTTGAATTGGCTTCATAAGCCCGCTGCCCCACGATCATGTTCACCATTTCTTCAACGACGTTGATGTTTGAATTCTCGAGATAACCCTGGAGCAAAGATCCGAAGGCGTCCGTTCCGGGTTGTCCCGTTTCGGCATCGCCCGAAGCCTCGGTTGGGACGGCGTAGTTACGCCCTACGTTGAGCAGGCCCGTTTCATTGGCGAAATTATAGAGAGTGAGAGTCTGTGTCGCGAGGCTCTGTCCGCTCTGATCGAGGGCGGTGAGCGTTCCTCCGGAATCGATGTTGATCGTTACCGCTTGTTTAGGAACGCTGATCTCGGGTTGCAATCGGTTGCCTTCGGAATCGCAAAGTGTTCCTTCCGCATCGAGCTTGAAGGCGCCGGCGCGGGTGTATACTTCTTCCGTGCCTCGCAGCACCTTGAAGAACCCTCTTCCCTCGATGGCCAGGTCCAGGGGATTGTCGGTCTGGCTGAAGTTGCCCTGGCTGTACATCTTCTGAACCGAAACCGTCTTGGCCCCCATACCTACCTGGATTCCCGAAACGACCTTGGTGTTGTTCGAAGTCTCGGCTCCAGGCGGAACGATGGTCTGATACATCAGGTCCTCGAAATTCGCCCGCCCCTTCTTGAACCCCGTTGTGTTGGCGTTGGCAAGGTTGTGAGCGATGACGTCCATATTGGTCTGTTGCGACGACATGCCCGTGGCAGCCGTCCAGAGTCCCCGAATCATATGTCATTCTCCTTTCCCGAGTCTCGATCCTTAAGGATTGCCCAGTTTGGTTATGATCTCGGAGTCCTCCTGCACGAAAGACTGCAGGACTTTCTGGTAGCTTTCAAAACTCCTCGTCGTATCGATCAACTGGGCCATTTCTTCCACCATGTTGAAGTTGGCCTGCTCGAGGGCTCCCTGTTGAACCGTGCAATTTGTAGCCTGGACCGGTTGTTCTCCTTCGGGAATCTTGAAGTAGTTGTACTTAACCTTCTCAGGCACTACTCCTTCGGGAAACACGACAACGTCGATAGTGTCAATGGGACCCTTGTCGTCAAAGATTTGACCATCTCTGTCGATCCGAACATTGGTGTCCTTCAACTGGATTGGCCCGTTGCGGTTCAATACCGGATAACCGTCCTGGGTCACCAGGGTGCGATCCTTGCTCAAGGTGAGATTGCCGGCCCGTGTATACAGGATTCCCTCGGCGGTCTGCACGCGCAGGAAGCCGTTTCCCTGGAGACCGATGTCCAGAGGATTTTCCGTCGTGCGGAGTGTTCCCTGGTCCATCCGGGTGTGAGTCGTGTGGTAGATGAAGTCCTTGAAGCTCATCGCATCCTTTTTGTAGCCGGGAGTTGCCGTGTTCGCGATGTTGTTGGCAAGGACGGCAAGCCTTTTCTCCTGCTGTTGGGATGCCAGTGCCGATGCATAAAAACCGATTTTCATGACTTCGTCTCCTTTCGAGGCATCGTGAGATGCAACGAAAGTGCCATGCGATCTCTCGATGAGGAAAGAAGAAGAGTGAGGTTTCCAGCGCATCTGGTGATTTTATGGGGAGGCGGCTGAGCGCTTTTTTTGTGAATGAGGAAAAACTTGCCCTGTGTACAAGCGGACTTTGCCGAAGAGTGAGTCGATCAGGGAACGTGGGGCGCATTTGAAAAGGGGGTATCGAAGGATATAACCTCAGCCTGACACTGCGCAATTGGTCGCTCCGAGAGTTCACCTGCGGCAAGCTCCGTTCGAACTTCTTCGGGACAGATAAAAGTGACGCTCATATGGGCAAATAGATGAAGCGAGGAGCCATGAGAGCTCTTAGGAATTGATCGGTTACTCGCTTGAGATTGTGTGCCCACTGGAACATGGTAACGTACTGTGCGAGATATTTCTTGTGTACACGCCCCGGAACGGCCGAAGGAAGTTGCGCAGTCCCGTCCAAGCACCCTCCATGGTGTTGCAATGCACCTCGCGGGCTACCCACATAGGGCGGGACAACCTATCGATTCAATATACTCTGAGCGGATAGCGGTTGAGTTTTCTTCACCGCAGAGGCGCAGAGGACACAGAGGAAACGCAGAGAAAAGCTCTTGGAAATCTCTAAATCTTCTCTGCGCTTTCTTTGTGTCCTCTGCGCCTCTGCGGTGAACACACAAGCTCCCCTTAGGCATGTCCCGTTTTATGCCGGTAGCCCACCTCGCGGATGCCATCCCCGTCATCGTCCCTGGCGTACATCCGTTTACCGATATGAGCGGAGCGAATATTGCAGGTGCCATCGCCAAAGGGGGTCTGTCCGAAAAAATCAGACCGGATCTGGCAAAAGCGGATTCCATACGCTATACTGTAATCCGTTTGGCGGAAAAGGGAATTCCAGTTATCCACGGACAGAAATACCGGGCGGGGGGCGGGTTCGGAGAGGACTATGCCGAGAGTTCTTATCATTGATGATGATGAGGCCATGAACCGGGCGCTGGCTTATGCAGTCGAGCGCAAGGGCTATGACGTCACGGGCGTGCTGACTCTCCGGGAGGGTTTGGAGAAGGCTCTTTCCGGAGTGTTTGACGTCGTCTATCTGGACGTGCACATGCCCGACGGAAACGGACTGGTTGTGGTGGATTGCGCAGCCCTTCCCGAGGCCCTCGTGGAGACCATTGTTCGTGGATGCTTCCGATTCGCATGTTGCCGTTCTTCTGCCGGCCGACCGGCGGGGTCTTTCGGACATCTATTCCTTGAGTGACTGGCTCTGGGATACGCGCATCATTCTCATTTTACCCGACAGAGATAGAGAAACGATTACAAATGGACTCAAACTGAGGCCTCGCTTTTTTACGTATGCGGATGAGGATTTTGGGGAAGTGGCTGCCGTGCTTGCCAAAATGCTTGGAGTGGCGTTTATTGCCGGAGGGACGGGACGCTGATTTTCATGATGCGGGTGATGAGGCCCGGGAATGAATAGACAGGCAGGACAAACATGAAAAGGGTCACACCGATGGCCGCAGACCTGTATGAAGATCAACAGACGCTCCCGGCAAACGATCCGGGAAAAGAGGTGCAAGTGGAGAGCTCTAACGTGGCTCGCTCACAGGGCGTGGACTATGAGGAGAAGAGAAGATGGCTCCGGTTGGAGCTCTTCTTGTCATTTATTGAATGGGCTCGGGGGAAGCTAGGAAGACAAGCGCTTCCGTCCATTGTCGAGCCGGACGGAGAGGGAGGCAGGGACGTCGGTCTGCCCCGGACACAAACAGTGGAGGGATGGGAAGACTGCCTGCGCCTCGTTGTCGAAGAGCTCCGTGCACTGGGCGGCTCGACGGAAGGGCAATTCCTGGCTATCGGTTCGAAGTTCCAGGATTTCTATCGGGATGCCAGGGAAATCTCCAGGATGTCTTCCTCTGTATCGAGCCTGATGTCCGGTGAGGAGATCAGTACAACGATCAACGGATTGCAAAAGATTCTCAACGGGATGAAAGGGCTCGATGGTGAAACGAGGCGGAGCGCCGAGACGCTGAGCGGGATTCTGGACATTCTGGGTAACATACACAATTCCCTGGCCGGTTTTCAGAAAGTGGTTCAGGTGTTGAACGTACTTTGCATCTCCACCAGGATCGAAAGCGCCCGCTTCGGAGAGAACGACACGGGCTTCGATACCCTTGCGGATGATATAAAGAAGCTGGCACTGCACATCGAGGCCAAATTCGCCAATATTCTGAATCAGTCGGAAACCTTGAGCCTTCTGATCCGGGATGCCCTCTCCAGGGTGGTGGGTCTTGAAGCCCGGCAGCGCGGACAGGCCCAGGCGATTCTGGATCGCCTGATGGAAGGCCTGGGCTCCTTGATGGAGAAGCATGAGCTCTCTTCCCGCGCGGCGAGAAATGTCTCGGCGCGCTACCAGGAAATATCGGGGGGCATCGGGGAAATTGTGGCGTCCATGCAGTTCCATGATATCACGCGCCAACAGATCGGGCACGTCGAGCAGGCTCTGGAGGATCTGGCTCCGGTCGCGGCGGGGGTCGTGGAACGAGACGGGCGAAAGGGATGGAGCCGCAGGCTGAAAAAGCGGGATGAACATCGTCGAGCAATCGAGGCCGGAGCACAGCAGGCTTCCGAGCTGGAATCACCTCTTGAGGCCGATATCGGCAAGGTCGGCGACGTTTGTGAGCTTCAATCGATTCAGCTTGTTCACGCCAGGGATAAATTGAGTGGAGCTGTGAACAGGATCATCCACAACCTGCGGGCGACCGCTTCCCATATTCAGGGGATGTCGAAAGAAATACAGGAGATGGCTGGAGCCGCCGGCGAGGCCGGGGATTCGTTCCTCTCGGGAATGGAATCCGGGCTTTCGGTGGTGACGGCGGCTCTTGCGGAATATACCGGCGTCAACGCCGAGCTGTCTGCCGCCATCCGCTCGGTGACTTCCACGATCGTCAACATGTCAGCGTTTGTAAGCGACATCGAGAGGATCAGCCTGCAGATAAAGCTCATCGCCCTCAATGCCATCGTGAAGGCCGAGCATATCGGTGAAACGGGGGTGGCGCTGGGAGTTCTTGCGGATGCGGTTCATCGGCTGTCGGTCGAAACACGGGATCAGACGGCCTCTGTTTCCGAGGTTTTCAGGGCCATCAACGCTGCCGCGGAAGAATTGTCCTTGAATGTGGATGTTGAAAAACAGGGAGGAGGCCTGGAGACCGGGCACATGGCCGAAGAGCTGAAGGCCCTGATCGCCACCCTCCATGACGTGAACCAGCGGATAGTCGGCCTTCTTACGAGAATCGACGAATCGGGGCGAAAGCTGTGGGAGGATATCGAACAGACCGTCTCGGAGGTCACCGTTCACGAACATGTGACCGGCGTGATCGACCGGGTTGTTCTCGGGCTCGATGCCGTCGTGGATCATTCGCGGTTTCTGGTCCCTTCCAGCAGTACCCTCGAAAGGGCTGATATGCTGAAAGCCCTCGAGTCTGCCTACACCATGCATAGCGAGCGTGAGGTGCATGAACTGGTTCTGGGAGGAGCCCCATCGGATAGCGCCGGCGGGACTGTTACCGGGGAACGAGCCAAGGATGCCGTTTCGGGGAGCTGCGGGAGTGAATCCGACGCCGAAGCTTCGGAAGAAGATTTAGGAGATAATTTCGAACTATTTTGAAGAGAGTGAAGACTGACTTCCACTCGACGGATCTTTGTGTTTTCTCCGCGTTCTCTGCGGTTATGTTTGTCATTGGAACGGATCAGGGAGGATGGTATGCATTATAAAATGGAGCGAACAGGCGATGCGGGGACGCTGATCCTTGGCGGTGAGCTTACCCTGCAGGCCGCGAATGAGCTGAAAGAGGTTCTTATCAAAACACTGGAGGCCGACAACGACGTGATTCTCGATCTGGAAGATGTGGTCGAGGTCGATCTGTCGTGCCTCCAGTTGCTCTGCTCGGCACATCGTACCGCGATGATGGCCAACAAGCGGCTGTCCCTTAACTGGGCCGGCTCTAAGGTGTTTCAGCGGGTGATGGAAGAATCCGGGTATTCACGGCACATAGGCTGCAGCCTGGATCGCAAAAGGAGTTGTCTGTGGGTGAAAGGAGGAAAGGATGTCCAAGATCATCATGACCGTGGATGATTCGGCCAGTGTGCGCCAGATGGTAAGCTTCACGTTGAAAGATGCCGGCTACGGGGTAGTGGAGGCGGTCGACGGCGTCGATGCTCTCTCCAAGTTGAATGGCACTCCCATCCACATGATGATCACTGATCTCAACATGCCGAACATGGACGGTATCGAGCTGATTCGCAACGTGAGGGCCAATCCTGCGTACAAGTTCATACCCATCATCCTGCTCACTACGGAATCTCAGTCTGAAAAAAAGCAGGAAGGTAAGGCCGCCGGCGCGACCGGTTGGATCGTAAAGCCTTTTAAACCCGAACAGCTTCTTGCGGTGATCAAAAAGGTGCTTGGATGACCGAAGACTATAGAAAAGCCTTCAAGGAAGAGGCGCGCGAGCTGCTCGTCGAGCTCGAATCGTCCTTGCTGGAGCTCGAGGAGACTCCGGACGACCGGGAGATCATCGGACGTGTGTTTCGCGCCCTGCATACCATCAAGGGCTCCGGAGCCATGTTCGGCTTCGATGAGATGGTGGCTTTCACTCATGAGGTGGAGACGGTATTCGACTTGGTGCGCAACCAGAAACTGCCCATAACCAAGAACCTGGTGGATCTGACCCTCTCGGCGGTAGATCTGATACGCTCCCTGGTCGAGGCCTCCGATGTCGAGGGAGCGGTGGATGAAGCCAGGGTCAAGGATCTGGTGGGAGCTTTCAGAGCGTTGATTCCTTCCAGCCGGCCTCGAGCACGCAAGGTCCAGGAAGTGGATGTCGATTCCTCACAAACGGTCGGGAAGCTTTTCACCTACCGCATACGTTTCCGTCCTCACCGGAGTATGCTCAAGAACGGCACCAATCCGATCCTCCTGTTGAACGAGCTGCGGGGGCTCGGAGAATACAAGGTCGTGGCGCATCTGGATGCCATCGAGACTTTGAAGAGCTTGGATCCCGAAGTCTGTTACACCTCCTGGGATATTATTCTGAGCACCGGGCGGGGGCTCGATGCCATCCAGGACGTTTTCATCTTCTGCGAGGAGGACTGCGAGCTGGACGTCGAGGTCATCGACGGGGACTACGACCCTGAAGACCGGCAGCCGTATAAGAAGCTGGGAGAAATTCTGGTCGAGCAGGGCCACCTCTCGCGCGAGCAGTTGGTGGAGGTATTGAAAGGACAAAAGCGGATCGGGGAGCTGCTGGTGAACGCCGGGCTGGTCGAGCCGAGGAATGTGGAGTGTGCACTGGTTGAGCAGCAGCATATCCGCGGGATTCGTGAGAGACGACTGAAAGAGGAAGCAGCCTCGACTGTTCGAGTGCCGGCGGACAGGCTGGACGTCCTGGTGGATCTGGTCGGAGAGCTGGTAACGGTTCAGGCGCGGCTGAGCCAGACGGTGATTTCGCAGAACAATACGGAAATGCTTTCCATCGCGGAAGAGGTGGAGCGTCTGACCGTCGAGCTTCGTGACAATACGATGAGTATTCGTATGCTGCCCATCGGAACGACTTTCAACAAGTTCAAGCGCCTGGTCCGGGATCTTTCCTGCGAGCTGGGCAAACAGGTCGAGCTGGTCACGGAAGGCGCGGAGACAGAGCTTGACAAGACCGTGATCGAACGTCTGAACGATCCTTTGGTGCATCTCATCCGCAACAGTATCGACCACGGAATCGAGCCTCCTGACGTCAGAGCGGCTGCCGGAAAGCCGATGCAGGGAACGATACACCTGTCGGCGATGCACAGTGGGGCCAGCGTTCTGATCCGGATCAGGGACGACGGGGCAGGACTCAACGTGGAGAACATCCGGGCCAAGGCCCTGGAGAAGAACCTTATCGCACCGGATGCGGATCTCTCGGAAAAGGAAATTGCCTCCCTTATCATGGCACCCGGATTCTCGACGGCCTCGAAAGTGACGAATGTCTCGGGTCGAGGCGTGGGGATGGACGTGGTCAAGCGCAGCATCGACGCTCTTAGAGGCTCCATAGATATCGGCACTGAACGGGGGGCCGGGACGACCATCACTCTCAAGCTGCCGTTGACTCTGGCTATCATTGACGGCCTGCTGGTTAAAATCGGAGAAGGCAGCTTTGTGCTGCCCCTTTCGATCGTCGAGGAATGCGTGGACCTGACCGAAGAGGACGTGGCAAAAGCCCATGGCAGGGATATGACCAGCGTACGGGGAGAAATCGTTCCCTACATCAGGCTGCGCGATCAATTCTCCATAGACGGCGCTCCCCCCGAAGTGCAGCAGATCGTTATCACGGAGGCCATCGGGGGCAAGGTGGGCTTCGTCGTGGATAAGGTCATCGGGGAGTATCAGACGGTGATCAAGACGTTGAGCAAAATCTACAGGGATGTTAAAGGAATATCGGGAGCGACGATCCTGGGTGACGGGACGGTTGCTCTTATTCTGGATATACCGCAGTTGATTTCGTCCGAAGAGTCGGCAAGGCAGCTCCACTATTGATTGTTTCGTCATCGAGAAGGCAGTGCCGGTCCGAACGAGAGCCGTATGGCTCCGGACAATGGATGAGAACTGAACGGAAAGACTCGTGCAATGGAAGGATGAGCCAATGAGTGTAGCCTCGATCACTGAAGCGAGTCAGTACCTGACTTTCAAGCTTGGCGAGGAGGTGTTCGCGCTGGACATCTCCAAGGTCCGTGAAGTGCTGGATTTTACAACGATAACCAAGGTGCCCAAAACACCCGAATTCATGCTGGGAGTTATCAACCTTCGGGGCAGCGTAGTGCCCGTTGTGGACATGCGCATTAAATTCGGCATGACGCCGACCGAAACGACGGTAAATACATGCATCATCATCGTGGAGATCGATCTGGACGGGGAAGCGACCATACTTGGCGCTCTTGCGGATTCCGTGCAGGAGGTGATGGAGCTCGATCCCGACCAGATCGAGCCGCCCCCCCGGATTGGAACACGGCTGAAGACGAAGTTTATCAAAGGCATGGGCAAGCGCGATGGTCAATTCATCATCGTTCTCGATATCGATAAGGTGTTTTCCACCGACGAACTGGCTATTGCACAGGACGTGATGGAAGAAATGACCGCGTAAGGTATTGATTCATAAGTGATGAATGCGTAAGCGATGAATGGTTGACAGCCGGAATGCCGAATTTTTTTCATCAGACAACGCACTTCGAGTATCTTGTCCGGACGGCTCTGCCGGAGCTGATTCGATCCTATGGCTATGGCATCGGAAAGAAGCTGATTGTCTGGAGCGCCGGATGTTTCAGTGGGGAAGAGCCCTACACCCTGGCAATGATCCTGAGTGAGTTTGCGAGGAGATATCCAGGACTTGGCTTCCATTTCCTCGTGCTTGCCACCGATATTTCAGCGGACCTGCTTGAAATAGCGAAGCGGGGGATTTACGATGAAATCAGCATCGATCCGGTTCCCATGGAATTGAGAAAAAAATACCTCTTGAGGAGCAAAGACAGAGCCAAGCGGCTCGTGCGAATCGCCTCCGAGGTGAGAGAGCTTGTCAAGTTCCGCAAAGTCGATCTCAGGGAAGAAGAATTCAGGTTCCGGGAGCCGGTGGATATCGTGTTTTGCCACAGCGGCCTGGGCCGGATGGGAAAAGGGGAGCGTGAAAAACTGTTGGATCGGATGTATCATCAATTAAGTCCCGGAGGTTACCTGTTCTTGCAGCCGGCCGGGCCGGCGGATGGTCCGGATGTGCCTTGGACGCCGGTCGCGCCGATGGTCTACCGAAAACTTGAAGTCTAAAGCCCTGGATTTGTGACGATAAGAGAGTAATGCCACTGGAGCGTTCCGAGAACCTGCCTGAAAAAAATGCGTTCGCGCCCGGCCTGTCCGATAGGGGCTTCAACCGTCTGAGAGACTTTATCCATGACGTTTGCGGCATCGATCTACCTCTCGCTCACATTGCCACGACGGTTTACAGGAAGCTGTAATGGATTCGAGCCAGACGAAGTTGCCCGTTGTTTATCTAAAGCCCGGCGAAATATACGTGGGACACAAGCCTTCCCTGGTGACGACCATCCTCGGATCTTGTGTCTCGATAGTCTTCTTCAATCGCCGCTTTGAGCTGGGCGCCATTTGCCACGCGCTCCTTCCTGCCGGCGACTGCAAAAACGAGACATACCGCTATGTGGATTGCTGTATAAACCGCATGTTGGAAAGCTTCAATGCCTACGGCCTCGGACCTTCCGAAATCGAAGTGAAGCTCTTCGGAGGCTCGGATATACTCCAGGTAACCAGAGAAAGCGGCGACAGAAAAACAATCGGACGACAAAACATCGAGGCTGCCCTTGAAGCCATAGACGCCATGGGACTCCAATTGACTGCGTCGGATGTCGGAGGATCCACCGGACGGAAGATCTTTTTCTACACCCATACCGGCGAAGTTTTCCTGAAGAGACAAAGAAAGATGGCGGATCTCGATCCGGTTTCGTAGAGACCGTAATGGATTGCGGGACCGGCGTCGATGACGATCCTTGTTGATAATAAGAAGATAAACGCTGCTGCCGCTGATCCTGAAGGATAGTGAATGGATAAGAAAATCAAGGTGCTGATCGTCGATGATTCCGCCCTGGTCCGCCAGACCTTGAAGGAATTGCTCTCTTCGGACCCGGCCATCCAGGTCATGGGGACTGCCGCGGACCCGTTTATCGCGGCGGAAAAGATGCGGCACGAAGTGCCCGACGTCATCACCCTCGACGTCGAGATGCCGCGTATGGACGGTATCACCTTTCTTCAGAAGATCATGAGTCAGCATCCGATTCCGGTGGTCATCTGTTCCAGCCTCACGGAGAAGGACTCGGCAACCACCTTGAAATCCCTGGAATATGGAGCGGTGGACATCATTCAGAAGCCTCGGGTCGGGACCAAGAAGTTTCTCGAAGAATCAAGGGTGCGCATATGCGACGTGGTGAAAGCGGCTTCTCTGGCCAAGGTCAGAGCTCTTCCCATCCCTTATCGGGTGGAGCCGAAGTTGACTGCCGACGCCGTCATTCAGAAACCGACCTCGAAAGCGATGATCGAGACCACTGAAAAGGTGGTGGTCATCGGTGCGTCCACGGGAGGGACCGAAGCCCTCCGGGTATTTCTCGAAGCCCTTCCTCCCGATGCGCCGGGCATCGTCATCGTTCAGCACATGCCGGAGCACTTTACGGCTGCCTTTGCCAGGCGTCTTGACGGCATCTGCCGCGTTTCAGTCAAGGAGGCGGAAAACAACGACACCGTCATTCGAGGCCGTGTTCTCATCGCTCCGGGCAACCGCCATCTGCTCCTCAAGCGCAGTGGAGCCCGGTACTATACGGAAGTCAAAGACGGCCCCCTCGTCTGCCGGCATCGTCCCTCCGTGGATGTACTTTTTCGATCCGCCGCCCGTTATGCAGGCCCCAACGCAGTCGGCGTCATCATGACGGGCATGGGGGATGACGGAGCGAAGGGAATGCAGGAAATGAAAGAGGCAGGCGCCACGACTCTCGCCCAGGACGAGAAATCCTGCGTTGTCTTTGGAATGCCCAACGAGGCTATAAAGCGCGGATCCGTGGACAAGATCGTCTCTCTCGAAAATATAGCGACCGAAGTGTTGAAGCTTTGTGGCTCATGACGGATGGGATAATGGGAGAGGAGAGTATCGCTCAGTGCACCGCGCGAGGTAACCGGCGATGAAAAATGAGGACACTAAACTGCTTATGGGTAATACATGGCTTGTTTTTTCACTGCTCGCCTTAGTTTGTTGGGGATTGTGGGCGCTTCTTCCGAAGCTTGCCGTACAGTATCTGAGCCCGAGGAGCGCTCTGGTCTATGAGACTATAGGAGGACTTCTGGTTGGCGTCGTGGTGTTGAGCACGGTGGGTAGCGATCTGGAGTTCAATATCAAAGGGGTTTTGCCCTCCATCGGTACCGGCATAGCCGGCTACCTGGGATTGCTGTTCTTCCTGTACGCAGTACAGATGGGAAAGGTTTCCGTCATTTCCGCGGTGACTGCAGCTTATCCGGTCATCACTGTCCTGCTGGCAGCCCTCTTTCTGAAGGAAAAGGTCAATCCCGTTCAGTGGGCGGGAATAGGCCTGGCGATTGTCTCCGTTGTTCTCATGTCGCATGAGTGAACAGACAATCCCGTTCACCTGATCCTATTTCCAGACCTGTTCCCAGTCGATGGGATATACATAAGGTCTGGTCGCTATTTCCCCGGGCCAGACCATCTCGAGCTTTCCTTCGATCCACTGGGCCAGATAGGTGGGGAGGTTGTTTTGGTTGGTCATCTTGCCGTGGGCAACGAACTTGACCGGGCCGAAAATGGTCATGAGGTCCGTGGCGGCAAGGGCCTGGCGGATGTCCTGGGGAGATGACGATTTGGTGCGCTTCAGACAGTCGCCAATGACGCAGGCGGCGGCGTAGCCTTCCGCGCCGTGGTATTCCGTGGGTACGCCGTATTTTCTGACGAATTTTTCATAATATTCCATCGCCCCGGGATAAGGAAGGGATTGGTGCCATAGAGTGGCCGAGAAGACCGCCTCCGCGGCCTTCCCGCTGTTTTTTTCGAATTCCGGAAGAGTGAAGCCCGCCCCACCGCCCACGAAAAGCCTGGGAGAGAGACGAAGCTCCATGGACTGGATCATCAGGAGGGATGCATCCGTAGCATAAGAGATCATGTAAATGAGGTCCGGTTTGGCTTCCTTGATCTTGGTGAGAAGTGGCTTGAAGTCCATGCCGCCATGCTCGTAGACTTCGGAAAAAATCACTTTGATTCCCAGACGCTCACAGGTCTGCTGGAATTCTTTGGAGCCGGAAGAGCCGAAATTGGTGTTTTCGTACAGGATGACCGCCGTTTGTGGTTTTACCACGTCGGTGAGGAAAGATTCGAGACCTCTGGTATAGTCGCTGACGGGGGGATTGAGGCGGAAAACATACTCCCAGCCCTGTTCGGTGATCTTGTTGTCCGAGCCGGTGTTGACGAGGAAAGGTATTCGGTGTTGCTGGGCCACCCCCGCTATGGCAAAGGTTTCGGAACTGCCGTAGCCTCCACCGAGCATGAGGACTTTGTCCTTGGTGATGAGCTTTTCGGCTGCTGAGCGAGCTACATCGGGGCGTCCTGTATCGTCTTCAAAAATCAGCTCCAGCTTCTTTCCGTTAATACCACCCGTTCCGTTGATTTCCTCGAGGGCCATTTCGAAGGAAATCTTTTCTATTTCTCCGAACTTCGCCTTATCACCAGTGATGGGAAGGATGATTCCCACCTTGAGAGCCTCGTCCGCCCAGGTGAGTGGCATCGTCAGGATGATGGCCAATGCCAAAACGAGGGCCACTACCGTTACTCTCTTCATCTCGTAGCATCCTTAAGAAAAGTTTGACAGCTCACTTTGCACCGATACCCTTTACGCCGAAAAAAATCCATTTCGTTCAAACCAGTGCTGAAAAAAATGATTATTGAGATAGTGAAGAATTTGGGATCAATACGTAAGCTTAAATGTAAAAACACCGCAGGAGAAGCAGCGTTAACGTTTGAAACCGGCGATGTCATCCGAAACGAAAGGAGTGTAGTATGGCTGAAAACGCTGTGTTTGTCGAGGGGAGAACGCTCGCGATTCACCGTTGTGCCAACGGATGTCGTCTTGACATTCACCTTGTTTTTCATGATAATCCCTATCTGGCTTTCCAAGGGATGTGGAAGGGCGCGAAATCGTGCGTGATCCGAGGCTTTGCAAGCTATTCGGAGTCAGGGTGGCTCGTCGAAAATTCACCTGCTGTGGAAGCGATGTAGAAGTACATGGCTATACGTCTCATGACAGTGTGGGTTGAGAAGTGCTTTTTTTTTGCTCGCTGAGCCGGTTATATTTACAGGAATACTGGTATCTACATGCCTTGCCTCTATGAGGAGCTTTCTTTATGGTGTCGAAGATCAGATTTGTTTGCGTGGGGTTGATGATCTGCTGCCTTATCTTCGCAGGTCAGGCATTTACACAGGAAGTCCAGATCGTTCCGGTTCAGTCCGCGCCGGCTGCCCCAGCCGCTCCAACCGGTGCCGCGGTAGGCCCGGCTGCCCCCGTGGCGCCCGTTGCGGCCGGCGCACCCATGGCTCCGGGTATTCCAGGACCGATGGGTGCCCCGGGATCTGTTGGCGGGACGACGGCTTCCACGGCTCCCGCCGCTCCTTTTGTGACACAAGGCGCAGTTCCTCCGGGGCAGGCTCCCGGTGCTCCGGCCCCGGTGTCCACGATGCCGGGCTACATTCCACCGGGAGCCACTTCAGCAGCTCCTGCCGTTCCACCTGCCGCTGCCGAGGCTCCGGGTGGAGGAGAAGGACTGTCTTCCTTCGAGCAGTACATTTCCGGGAAAGCACCTACCACCATCTCTTTCGATATCAAGCAATTCGGGTATGATTTGTTCAAGCTGCCTGCGCCTCCCGCATCGACGACGCCGGGTGTGCCGGCTCCTGCCGTTCCTCCTGCCGCTATTCTGGATATGCCGGTGAACCCCGACTATCTGATCGGACCGGGGGATGAAGTGCGGCTGAGCATCTGGGGAAGCTTCGAGACGTCCCTGGCGCTGCAGGTGGACCGTGATGGAAACATCACCCTTCCCAGGGCGGGCGTTCTGCCCGTGGCCGGCCTTACCTTTCAACAGCTCAAGGAAGTCATCCAGAAGGAGCTCGCAAAGTACTTCACCGACTTTCAGATGAACGTAACCATGGGGCCGCTCAAGACCATGAGAGTCTACCTGGTGGGAAATGCCAAGGCCCCTGGATCTTATACTGTATCGTCTCTTTCAACCGTTATCGGTGCTCTGGTCGCGTCCGGGGGACCGACCAAAACAGGGTCGCTGAGGGATATTCAGCTCAAGCGGGATAACCAGGTCATTACCCACCTGGATCTCTACGACCTTTTGCTGAAGGGTGATAAATCCAAGGATGTGCGATTGATGCCGGAGGATGTGATCTTCATTCCCCCTGTCGGTCCCATAGTAGGTGTGGCGGGCAACGTGGAAATACCGGCAATCTACGAAATGAAAGGCAAGATCAGGTTGTCCGAGGCCATTAAGATGGCCGGTGGGCCGATGGCAGACGCCTATCTTTCGCGAGTGCAGGTGGAGAGAGTCTTTCAGAGCCGAACCAAGAACATTCTGGATCTCAACCTGCAAAGCGTGAAAGGGAAAGAAGATATAACGCTAGAAAACGGGGACATCGTCAAGGTGTTCCCCATTGTCTCGATGGTGGTCAATAAGGTGATCCTCAAAGGAAATGTGCAAAGACCGGGAGATTATGAATGGAAGCAGGGCTTGCGAGTGAGGGATATCATCAAGTCGAAGGAAGCTCTGCTCCCGGATAGCCTCCTCGATTATGCCGTTATCGAAAGACTGGCTTTGCCGGACTACCATCAGGAATACAAAACGTTCAGTTTGGACGGCTTGTTGTTCAAGAACGACGAAAAGGAAAATATTCTTCTTCAGCCTTACGACACGATCACCGTGCTCAATAAGTGGGATATCATACAAAAGGAGAGGGTCAGGATCACCGGCGCTGTCAATAAGCCGGGGGATTTTGAATACCGGCCCAATATGAAGTTGTCGGACCTCTTGAAGCTTGGCGGCGGTCTGAGAAAGTTTGCCTTCACGCGTACAGCGGAGCTCACGCGGGTTACTCCCACCCAGGAAGGTCCCAAGACCGAGCAGATCTATGTCTCCCCGAGTGAGGCTCTTGCCGGGAATCCCCAGTACGATATTCCTCTGAAGGAAGATGATTATCTGTTTGTCAGGAGCGTTCCCGACTGGCAGCTTTATCGTAAGGTCAATGTTTCAGGTGAGTTTAAGTTTCCAGGTGACTTCGCTCTCCAAAAGGGCGAGAAGCTCTCTTCTCTCATCTTGCGCGCGGGCGGGTTTACGGATAAAGTCTATCTGAGGGGAGCGACTTTTTTCCGGCAAAGCGTGAAGGACCTTCAGCAGAAAAACATCAACGATATGATCGACCGCCTTGACCGGGAGATCATGGCCACGGGCTCCGCGGATGCAAGCAGTCAATTGACACCGGATGAAGCGGCGATCGATGCAACGGCAGCCAGGCAGAAGAAAATTTTTATAGACAGCTTGCGTCAGGTTAGGGCTCAGGGCCGGATGGTCATCAAGCTCGACGAGCCGGACAGGCTCAAAGGTACCCCTTATGACCTCGAGCTGGAAGATGGGGATATGGTTTTTGTCCCTTCCAATCCTCATACGATCCAGGTGCTGGGAGCCGTGAACAATCAGTCGAATTTTATCTATCTCTCCAAGAAGGATTATTCTTACTACGTGAATCTGTCGGGAGGCTACACCGATACGGCGGACAGCGGCAAGACCTATGTAGTGAAAGTTGACGGGACCGCGCTCAAGCCCGGTGGAGGCTTCTTTTGGAACAGCGGCTCTCACACGTGGGGGGATGGAGCGTCCAGTCTGTTGGAGCCTGGCGATACCATCGTTGTCCCTTATCGATTAGAGAAGACGGCATGGCTGCGTAACGTCAAGGATATCACCCAGGTACTTTATCAGATCGCCACAACGGCAGGCGTGGCGATGATAGGGCTCAAGTAAGAAAACTATGTCAAGAAATGCACGTCTGTCCTTTTTGTTTTTGTTTTGGCTTGGCTTTGCTTTTTGCCTGGCCATGAATACCAGCCATGCCGCTGAAAAAAAATCCTCGGAAGGCACGACGGAGGCCGGCGCGGCCGGAGCCGCCGCTCCCGAAGAGATCGAGAGCTTGAAACAGGCGGTTCGGGCTAATCCGAACGACGTCGAGCTTCAGTTCAAGCTCGGTAACGCCTATGCAAGGCGAGGGCGGTTTCAGGAAGCGGTCGATACCTTGAATCTGGCCAACGCGATGAATCCCAAATATGTACTGAGCCATCCCAACATGCTGGGATTGTCCTACGGAGTTTTGGGGCGCTACGAGGATGCCGTCGCAGCCTACAAGCAGGCGGTAAAGGCCAATCCGAAGGACGCGGAGGCGTTCAGCGGTCTGGGCTGGGTCAGTGCCAAGCTGGGGCAGTATCAGGAAGCGATCAAAGCCTATGAGCAAGCCGTCAAGCTCAACCCGAGGTTTGCAGAGCCGCATCTTGGGCTTGGATTGGTCTACGGGGATTCCGGTCGCTATGCGGATGCGGCGGTTCAACTCGAGCTCGCCGTGAAGCTCGACCCCAAAGATTCTCTGTCGTACAGCGGCCTGGGTCTGGTTTATTCCGGGATGGGACGCTTCGATGAAGCAGAGCGTGCCTTCGATCAGGCGACCCGTCTCACTCCCGAGGATGCTCTTCCCTACTATGGCCTGGGAGCACTCAACATCAAACGAGGCCTCTATCAGAAGGCCATGAACGCTCATATCAAGGCGTTGCAGATCAACCCGAATTACAAGTCGGTATTCAGAGTCCGCGGGCTTGTTTACGGTGGCCTTGGCCGATATCAGGAAGTAACGGAGCTTCTCAACCTCGTGCTTAAAATGAACTACCGCGATGCCGATGCCCACTGCAACCTTGGCCTTATCTATCTGGCAGTGGGAGAGAAGTATGCCGCTCTGAACGAATACAGGATACTGAAGGATATGGACCCCGGTCTCGCTGCCCGGCTCTTCGATGTGCTCTACAGGTAAGGACGCGGGAAGGATGAGCCGAGGTATGCCATGCGGGCTATGATTCTTGCCGCCGGACTGGGAACCCGCCTGCGTCCTCTAACGCTGGTCCGTCCCAAGGTGCTGGTTCCCCTGAGAGGTGTCACGGTTCTGGATTTCTGGCTGTGGCAGCTCCATCACGCGGGCTTCGAGGCCGTTGTTGCCAATGCCTGCCATTTGCATGAAGCGCTGCTCGCTTTCGCCGGAAAAAAGACAATCCCCCTTCCGGTGGAGGTGCGCGTAGAGCGCGGCCTTCTCGGTACGGCGGGAGGCATTCGAAATGTTCTCGATTTCTTCGATGATGAGCCCTTTGCCGTCGTCAACGGCGATATCATCTGCGATGCTCCGATGCAAGAGCTCTACCGGGCGCATTTAAGCTCGGGCAGCCTGGTGAGCCTGCTCCTGCACGATTGTCCGGAATTCAACAATGTGGCTGTGAGCCGTGAGGGCCTCGTCGTCGGTTTCGGCCGGGAAGCACTTCATGCTGCCGAGAAATCTCCGGATGTACGCCTTTTGGCCTTCACGGGTATCCATTTCATCCATCCATCGATCCTGCGAGGTCTGCCCCCGGGTCAATTCGAGGAAATTGTTCCCCTCTATCGCGATCTTATCCGAAAAGGCCGGCCACCCCGAGCCATTCTTCAGCCAGGGCTCTACTGGCGGGAAATGGGGTCTTTGGAAAGTTACAGGCGGCTCCACGAGGAGCTCTCCCGTCTTGATGAGAATTCCCTTCCGCCTCTTCCCACCGGGAAGGCGGTCTGGGTACATTCCGGGGCTCGTGTGGCGCCTGGGGCTCGCATGCAGGGATACACCATAGTGGGAGAAGGATGCCGGCTTATGGAAGGCGTTTCGATAGAGAACACGGTATTGTGGGATCACGTGTGCGTGAAAGAAGGCGCCAGCTTACGCGGGTGTATTGTAACTGATGGAGCCGTTGTTGAAGGCGAGCATACCGATGAGATCCTTATCGGGAAAGAATTATGAAGATTCTGGGTATTTGTGAACCGGAGCTGTCTCCTCTACTGAGCGGGGCCATGGCGGAAACCGGACTTCCCCTCGATGTGGTGGAAGCGCGGTTGCTCTTCGGAGACGGCTCAGACCGGCGTTTTTTTCGTGTCCGCCGGGGAGCCGCCCATTTCATCGCCCTTGTTTCCCCTGGGCGGAAACGGGACGGAACGGATGAAAACGATTCCTACTTCAGGATTGGAAGGCACCTGGAGCGGTGCGGGATTCCGGTGCCGCATATTCTGTGGGCCGATGTAAGCCGGGGGCATTTTTTGCTGGAAGATGCAGGGGATATGCATCTACAGAGATTCGCGCAGCGGGGTGTGGCCGACGTTTCCAGGCTCTATCGAAGTGTGCTGCATCTACTGGCTCAGATGCACAGGAAGGCTCCCGAAGGCTTCGAGCCCGGTTACTGCTTCGATACCCCCCTTTATGACGCCCCCTTCGTATACAGTCGGGAATTGGAGTATTTTCGGAAGGCTTTTCTCATCTCGTATCTCGGCCTGGAAGTTCCCGAGGAGGATCTTCGCCATGATTTCGAAAATCTTGCCGAAGCGGCAGGAGCTCATGAATGCCGGCAGGTGATGCACCGTGATTTTCAGAGTCGAAATATCATGGTCTATCGGGGTAATCTGAAGCTTCTGGATTTTCAGGGAATGCGCTACGGCCCTTCGGCCTATGACCTCGCCTCTTTGCTTATCGATCCCTATGTCGATCTTTCGGTCCGCTTCCAAGAAGAGCTAGCACAGTTCTATTGGTCGGCTGCGGCGGGATTCCTGGGCTATTCTTCCCGTGCTTTTCGGAATTCTTTCGCGGTTACGCGCCTGTGCCGAAATCTTCAGGTGCTGGGTGCCTATGGCTATCTTGGGAAGGTCAAGGGAAAGAAGCACTTCCTGCAATACATCCCACGAGCCTGGAAGCAGTTGCATGCATGGATAAACGGCCCATGCCGCGGGCGATACCCTCAACTGCAAAGGCTGGTGAACGGGGCTCGCGAGGTCGGTGAGTCGGTGAGTCGGTGAGTCGGTGAGTCGGTGAGTCGGTGAGTCGGTGAGTCGGTGAGTCGGTGAGTCGGTGAGTCGGTG
>Ga0209749_1000095_pt1 | contig 151573 bp, 138 predicted proteins | sample EPASupsiteSAE347_FD_187267 | JGI IMG/M metagenome (GOLD analysis project Ga0209749, IMG submission 187267) | Bioremediated contaminated groundwater from EPA Superfund site, New Mexico - Sample SAE3-47 (SPAdes) (version 2) | ecosystem: Environmental > Aquatic > Deep subsurface > Groundwater >... | reverse complement strand
TGAGACCTTTGAAAAATGGCGTTTCAGCCTCCCTACCGTCATTCCGGCGAAAGCCGGAATCCAGTATTTTCAACATGTTCTGGATTCCGGATCAGGTCCGGAATGACAGAAAAGGGCGTTTTTCAAAATTCTCAATATGACGTCGCTCTTATATCACATCTCCGATAGCCTTTAACATATCAAATAACGGCACGGAACGGTCGCTGAGATTCGCCTCGTCCACAGAGCGGGGCATGCCGTAAACAACACAGGTCTCCTCCGCTTCCGTGAAGATCATCCCCCCCTGTGATTTGATCCACGCCGCTCCCTCGAGGCCGTCGCTTCCCATGCCTGTCATGACGATTCCCAAGGCGCCTTTCCTGTATGTCTCGGCGGCGGAACGGAACAGGACGTCCACCGCGGGCCGATGGGGGGTATCGAAGGGGCGGGTGTCCAGGTGGATACAGACGCGGCCGTCCGCCTCGCGGTGAAAGAGCATGTGTCTCCCCGCCTGGGCCAGGATTACGGCGCCGGGGCGGACCTCTTCCCCCTCCTTTGCCTCCATGACGTCGAGAGGGGAAATTTCATCGAGTTTCCGGGCGTACATCTCTGTATAGCCAACGGGCATGTGCATTACGATGGCGATGGGAACGGGGAAATCCTCCGGCAGGAGCGGGATGAGGTATTTCAGGGCCTGGGGCCCACCGGTGGAGATCCCAATGACAATAGCTTCGACCCGGCGGGGACCCTCCCGGAAAAGAATGGGCGAGGCAGGTTTCTCTGCCCGGACCGGTTCGATTTGCAGGCGGGCCAGCGGGACCCGGGCGGCCATCTTCACTTTGTCGATAAGGCTATCCGTGATCTCCATGATACGTTCCGTTGCCAGGGCGGTTGGTTTCTGGATAAAGTCGATGGCCCCGGCGTCGAGGGCCTGGAGGGCGAGATCGCCGCTTTCGCTGGCAATGCTGACGATCACGACGGGGAGTGGTTTCCGGGCCATCTGGGCCTTCAGAAAGCCCACGCCGTCCATGTTCGGCATCATTAGATCCAGGGTCACGACGTCGGGATTGAGCTCTGCCGCCTTCTCCAGGGCATCTTCTCCGTCCCGGGCGACACCGACGACCTCGATGAACGGACTCCGGGAGAGCATCTGGGTAACCACCTTCCGTATGTAGGCCGAATCGTCAACAACAAGGACACGAATAATTTTTTCCATTTAACCTCCCTTTTTCACGTACACGAACGCGCCGCCGATTTCGCAAAGTTCGAAGTCGGCGGTGATCTTTAACAGCGACTCTGCGGCGGCGACAAACAGGTAACCCGGCGTGGGCATCCGCTCGTAGAACATCCTGACTACCTTGCGGATTGTCGGCGCCGCAAAATAGATGAACAAGTTCCGGCAGAAGATCACCGGCGCCCGCGCCAGGAGCGCCGCTGCCGTCTCATCGAGAAGATTCATGGCGCCCCACTTGATGCGGCGATGCAGCTCCCCGGAAACTCGCCACAAATCGCCTTCCCTGGTGAAGTATCGTTCCCGCAGTTCCGGCGGCAGGTTCCGGAAAGCCCGTTGCCGGTAAAGACCCCGGCAGGCCGCGGCGACAGCAGACGGGCTGATGTCGGTGGCAAAGATCTCGATGGGCCATCGTTCGAAATACCCCTGCTGATCCAGGGCCATGGCGATGGAGAGGGGTTCCTCCCCCGTAGCGCAGGGGACGCTCCAGATCCGCATGGTCTCCCGGCTGTTATTGCTGAAATAATCGGGGACAAGGATATTGGCCAGTGCGCGGATTTGATCAACCTCCCGCCAGAAAAAAGTCTCCTGGACGGTGAGGGCGTCCATGACCCGCCCCCATTCCTCCTGAGCGTTTTCGTCGTATTTCAGGAGATAGTAGTAGTCGAGGAAAGTCCCGAATCCCCGCTCGATGACCAGAGGGGAAAGCTTGTCCGCCAGGATGTCTATTTTTTTTTCTTCAAAGAACAGCCCGGTGCGCTCCTGGATCAGATCCCGGAGAATCAGGAAGGTGTTTTTCTGGAGTTTAAGCGCTTCCGAGTAGAAATTCATAATATCATCAATTATTCGAGTAAACAAGGGCAACAACATATCAAGATTTCAGCTTTTTCTGAAAACCGGACGAAGATCGCACCCTCTCCATAAACCAATAAAAACAGAATAATTTTCATTAGGTAAGTGGCCTTGCCCCAAAGTTTCCTCCCCCTCAGGGGGAGGATTAAGGCGGGGGTGGGGTCTAAGGGGTTGTTAGATTCCTTTAACCTCATCCCCACCCCAACCCTCCCCTTGAAGGGGAGGGTGATTAACTGAAGTTACATATTTCCCAGCGCTTTCCGGGCGGCCTGACGGACGTCCGGGGAGATGTCCGTGTTTGCCATGGCGGTTAGCCGCCGTTCCGCCCGGCGGCTGCCGAGACGGGCGAGGGACTGGACAGCCACGAGGCGGACCCTTGCTTCCGGATCTTCGAGGGCCTTGACAATCATTTCTGTTGCAGCGCTCCGCTTCATGCGCAGCAGGACCTCGATTACCGCCAAACGGATCTCGACCTGGGGCTGGGAAAAACCATTAACAATCCGAGCCAGTTGTTCTTCTCCCATCCTCACGAGGGCCTCGATGGCCCCTTCCCGCCGTCCCCGTTCCTGGGTAAGGCCAAGCAGAGCGGCGATGGCCTCCGGTGTGGCCGCTTCCGCCAGCATCTCGATAGCGGCGCGGCCGACCTCTTCTTCCTGGTCCACGGCCGCCGTCCATTGCAGCGTATTGGCTACCGCCAAATCACAGCGCCTTCCCAGGCCGCGGACGGCGCCAATACGACGGGCGGAATCGGAAGAGCGCAGGGCTTTGAGAAGCTGCATACGCGCTTCGGGTTGATCGCTGTGGCCGAGGGCGGCCAGCGCCGCCCCGGCTAAGTCTTCTTCCGGGCTTTCGGCAAAAACGGCCAGGATGGGAACCGTCTCCGCTCCGTCGATCTCGCCTATGGCCTTGACGGCGGCGATGCGAACATGTCCCGCCGTATCTTCTTTAGCCATGCGGGTGAGGGTGGCGATCGCCTCGTAATTGCCGTGGCGCCCGACCGACCGGGCGGCAAAATAACGGACCCAGGGGTCAGTGTCGGCGAGGGCCTGAAGAAGCGCGGCCGCCGCCCCGGGATCGTCGAGTTGGGAAAGGGCCCGGGCCGCCGCCGCCCTTACCCGGGGAGTGTCCTCCCGCAGGGCGCGGCCGAGGACCGGGACTACCTGTTCATGCTCCAGGTAGGGCAGATGCTCGACAGCGGTGCGGCGGACATTTTCATCCCCGTCTCCGGTGCGGGCGAGGAGAAGTTCATGACACTGTTCATAACCGAAATAACCGGCGATCCGGACGGCCGATTCCCGGATCAGGGGATCGGGATCAACAAGGAACGCCTCCATCCTTGCCCCCATCTCTGGGTGGCCGATGGAGTTCAGCGCCCCCACCGCCGCCTGGCGGATTGTGGCGTTGGCGTGGCCGAGGAGACCGATGAGGGCGTCGAAGGCCTGGCGGTCTCCAATCTTGGCCAGCGCCCCGGCGGCAATGATCACCAGCTCATCGTCATCGGTCAGGATTTCCGTCAGTGCCGGCACGGCCCGGGCGTCGCCGATCCGGCCCAGGGCGATAATAGCCGCCTTACGCGTCTCAAGATCGTCCATTCCGAGTTGCTCGATAATGAGCTCCACCACCCGGTTTCCATACCGGCTCAGGGCCTCCACGACCTCTTTACGGAGGGCGGGGTTGCCGAGAAGTCTCGTCATGGCCCGTTCCACCGCCGGACCTTCCAGCCAGCCCATGACGACGGCGAGGGGCCGCAATTCATCGACCCCCGCATCCTGAATGGCGTCGATGAGGCGCTGCGCCCCGGCGGCGCCGATGGCCGCGCGGGCGGAATCGGCGATATGACCCCCCTCGCGGTAGCGCCGTTCATAACGTTCATAGATGACGGTCAGGGCTTGGGCGATGACGGTAGCAGGCGTCTCGTGTTTGTTCAGCAGCTCCGCCAGGGGGGCGATGACGTCGCCTTCGCCGATATGACCGAGGGCGTCGGCGGCGGCGGGGCACAAGAGGGGATCTTCGAGAAGGGGCACAATCCGCTCTGCCGCCCGTGCGTCGCCGATCCGTCCCAGGGCGTCCAGGGCGGGGAAGGAAAGGAAAAAATCCCTCGTTTCCGCAACCGCCAGCAAAGCATCCACAGCTTCGGCGGCCCGAAGCTTCCCCAGTGCCTCCACAGCATGATACCGGACGTTGACGTCGGGGTCGTCAAGGGCTTTCATCAAGGCGGGTGCGGCCCGGTTATCGTGCTTTTCCCCGAGCAGCAGGGCGGCGTAGGTCCGCAGTTCCACATCCGGATCCTGCAGAAAATCAGTCAGGGGCGTCAGGGTGTCCAGATCGGAAAGGGATAGAATCTGCAGGGCGCTGTTGAGGATGCTAAGGTTGTTGTGCTCCTCCCGGAGGGACCGTAATAAATCCTTGATCGTCTCTTGCGGGGTGCGGCGGGCGAGGGCGTCCACCGCCGCCCGGCGGACCCGCCAGCTTTCATCGCCCAGAACCGCCACGAGCTGTCCGGAATCATCGCTTGCCGCTAGTCCTTCCGCCGCCCGGAGCCGCCGCTCTTCTTCCGGTCTTTTCAACTCTGCCGCCAGCTCTTTTTCCCGGCTCCGTCGTTCCGTTACGTCCTCGACAGTCACCAGGACGCCGATAATCTTCTCATCCTGCCGCAGGGGGGCGATGGTCGTCCGTTGCTGCATCCGGTCAAAATACGGCGACGGCGCCTGAGGCGGGCAGGGAATCAGGTAGTGATGAAATGCCGGGGCAAGGACCTCCACGACCCCTTCATCGAGAACCCGCCGGAAACGGGCGGCAATCCCCCTTGCTTCCAAATCCGGAAACAGCTCCGTCAGGACCCGCCCCCGTGCCGCTTCCGCCGTGATTCCGGAAGCTGCGGCCAGCCAGCCATCCCAGGAGCGGATGACGAGATCGCAATCGGTCGTCAGAATTCCAAGCATCTTTTGCCCCTCGTTCATCAATATACCCTCACAAAATTCTCAAGTTCCAACTTTGACGTGCTCGTAAAAAGTCACAAGTGTCCAAGAATCGTCATTCCGGTGAAAACCGGAATCCAGAAATTGCCGATATCACTGGATTCAGGATCGAGTCCGGAATGACGATCAGAAGCCGTAATGACAGATGGAGGGCTGCCTCCTGTATTCCTGTCTCCTTACTTTAACAGGCGGTCCATGATGGCGTTGAGTTCCCCGGCCCGATCCAGGAGACTGGCCGCCGTTTTTCCGGACTCAACGGCGCCCCGGACGTTCTGGTCGGTAATCTTGCGAACTTCCGTCAGACCGTTCAAAATAGCGCCGGAAACAGTGGAATGTTCGCGGTTTGCCCTGGTGATCATCCCGATCTGCTTGGATACGTTCTGGGCGTTTGCCGCCATTTCTTTGCCGGCCCGGGACTGCTCCAGCATGGCCTTAGCGGTCTGGTCCGACTGTTTGCGGATGTTTTCTACAGCGACAATGATCTGGGACGATCCTGTGGACTGTTCCCGCATGGCCTTGGTGACGCTCATCGCCATTTGAGTTAAGCTTTCCGCTGCCTTGGAAACCTGTTCCGAGGCGTCGGCCTGTTCCGCCACCGCCCGGGCGATCCCGGCAGTGGTGCGGCGGATGCTGTCCACCGCCTCGGTAATCTGCTTGGCCCCGACAGCCTGTTCCATCATCGCCTTCTGAACCTGGGCCGACTGGGCGGAACTGCTCTGGGCGGACTTGATGATGTCCCGGCTCGCCTTGCCCTGCTCGCCCATGGCCTGGGTCACCTGCTGGGATACGCGTCGCATCTTGGTGACATTGACGACAATATCCTGTACCGTCTTGGCCTGTTCCTTTGTCGCCGCCGCAACCTCCCGGGACTGGGCCGCCGTTGTGTTGACGGCGGTTACGACGTTCTGCCCGGCGTTAAGCTGTTCTTCCGTGGCGGCGGCCACCTGGGAGACAAGCTGGGTGGCGTCGTCGATCCCCTTGAGAATCTTTTTCAGCCCTCCCAGGGCGTCTTCGGAGAGGCGGCCGCTTTCCTCGGCGATCCTCATCCCGTCGTTGACGGCGGCAACGGCCTCCTGGGCCACCTCCTGAAGGGCCTTGATGATGGCGGCAATGTCCGAGGTCGCCTTGGCGGAACGGTCGGCCAGGTTGCGAATCTCCTCCGCCACCACCGCGAATCCGCGCCCTGCATCCCCGGCCCGGGCCGCCTCGATGGAGGCGTTCAGAGACAGGAGATTAGTCCGTTCGGCGATGAGATTTATCGTATCAACAATACTGCCGATTTCATTAGCCCTTTTCCCCATTTCCTTGATGACGGTTGCGGACTGGTTCATCGACTCCCGGACCCGGTTCAGGGACTGGATGGATTTTTCCACTGTTGATCCCCCTTCATCAGCGTCCCGAAAGACCCGGCGCGTCGTTTCATCGGCGTGTTTGACAACGCCCGCCACTGACCGCAGGGAGCGGTCGAGCTGGTTGGCGCTGACCTCTGCTCCGACAGCGGCTTCGGTGATCTTTTCCGTGCTGGCCGCGACGCCCTGGACAGAACGGCTCATTTCCTCGATGGAGGTGGAGACCTCTTCGATATTACCGCTCAAGTTTTCCGAGATAGCCGTCACCTCCTCGATGGAGGCCGCCATCTCGTTGATGGACGAGCTCGTCTCTTCCGCCGCCGCCGCCATCTGGTCCGAGTTGCCCGCCACTTTCTGGATGGAACGGGCAATCTCTTCTATAGAACTGGCCGTTTCATTTACCGATGTTGCCAGGTGCTCCGTATCGCCGCTGACCCCCTTGATGGAGGCGGCCATCTCATTGATCGATGAAGTCACCTCATTGGCGGCGGTGGCCATTTCCTGGGCGGTGGCGGTGACACTCTGAATGGATGTCCCCATTTCCTCAATGGCGGCCGCCGTCTCGCCTATGGACGTGGCCATGCCGGCGGTTCCCCCCGTTACCTCCTCGATGGAGGCGGCCATTTCATTGACCCCCGAGACCAGCTCCTCCGTCGAGGTTGCCACCCCTTCCGCCTGTCCGGCTGTTTCCTTCAGCGAGGCAACGATCTGGTTCGTGCTGGAAACAAGACCATCAAGGGAGCTGAGCTGCTCATCTCCCCCTTGGGCGACTTGCTCGGCAATACGCTTCACTTCATCGGCGTTGCGGACAATCTCCTCCGCCTCGGTCCGGACCCGGCGTATCTCCGTGCTGTCAATCCTTCCCTTCCCGACAGCTTTCGCCGCCACCGCGCCGCTTTTCCTATCATTTTTCCCGTCATTTTTCATCTTTATATTCCTCCTGCATCTTGGCGCTCTCAAGCGCGGTTGTCATGATGTCGGCCGGGTTGATAACCTCATCTATATTGAGGATCAGCACCGGGCGGTCCCCAACGGCGGCGATGCCGGCCAGATACCTGCCGCTGAGATTGGATATGCCCTCCGGAGGCGGTTGAATGGCTGTCACGGGAATCAGGACGAATTCCCGGGCCGTGTCCACAATAAGCCCGACGATGCGGCCTCCGGTGCGGACGACGATCAGGCGGGTCCGCAGGTCATAGGACACCTTCGGGAAGCCGAAGCGGACCCGCAGGTTGATGGCGGGGATGACCTGCCCCCGGATAAAAACCACCCCTTCTACGGACGGGGGGGCGTTGGGAACCGGTGTGATCTGTTCCACCATGTCCATCTGCTGGACCTCGCCGCTCCGGACGGCGTAAGTTGTCCCTGCCAGGCTGAACAAAATGTAATGTTCCGTATTTTCCATAAAATCCTCCTGAATTCTGTCTTCTATCTTTTCCCCGGTAAGAAGCGTGAGGCGTCGATGATCAGCACTACCCGTCCATCTCCCAGTTCCGTGGCTCCGGAGACGCCGGGAACCTGGAGGAGGGGATCGCTGATGGCCCGGACGACAATCTCTCTCCGTCCCACGATCTTATCCACGGCGACGGCCACGGAGGACAATCCGGTGCCGATAACGAGACCCTTGAGAACGCGTCCTGCCTGCCCGGGGAGCCGGAAAATACGGTGGAGATGGATCAGGGGCAGGACGGCTCCCCGGTGGGTGACAAGTTCGTTGTTCTCCATCACGGTGACGGCATCCCTTTCTATTTCAATGACCTCATGGATGAGCGACTGGGGGACGGCAAAGATCTGATCTCCCGCAGCCACAATCAAGGCGTCGGCGATGGCGAGGGTCAGGGGCAGGCGGATGGTGAATCGCGTTCCCTTCCCCCGCTGCGTGGCAATATCCAGACTTCCCCCTAATTCCATAACGGCGTCCCGCACGACCGCCAGTCCCACGCCCCGGCCGCTGGTCAGATCCGCCTCGGTGCGGGTGGAAAAACCGGGAGTGCAAAGAATGTCGAGGACGTTATTCTCATCGGCTACCGCTCCTGCGTCGAGAATTCCCGACCGGTGGGCCTGGGCGGTGATTTCCTCCATATCCAGCCCCTTCCCGTCGTCCTCAACCTCCATGATTACCAGATCTCCCGCCGTTGCCGCCCGCAGGGTAAGACGTCCCTCCTCGGACTTTCCCGCGGCCAGCCTTCTCTCAGCCGCCTCCAGTCCATGACTGACGGAGTTGCGAACGAGATGGAGCAGGGGATCCATCATCCGTTCCACAATAAGTTTGTCTATCTCTGTTTCCTGACCCGATAAGGCCAGGGAGACCTGTTTCCGGTTTTCCCGTGCCGCATCCCGGACGACAAACTGCATGCGATTGAAAATCTCCCCCACCGGAACAAGACGGATGCGCATCACTGCCTCCCGAAGGTCACGGAGCTGGCGTTCCATGGCCAGGTTTGTTTCCTGGAGGGGTTGGAGCCGCGCAAGCGCCGTTTCACCTTCCAACCTCCTTAATCCTTCCTCCAGACGGGCGCGGCTGATTACCATCTCCCCGACGAGGCGCATGAGTTCGTCAAGGCGGGAGAGATCGATGCGGACGATGTTGGCGGGGGCGATGACGGGAGAGGCCGCAAAGCGCCCCTTGTCTTCCGGGGAGTGAGAAGCTCCGTCGGCTGATTGGACATCGTCTGCTCCGGGCGCGATCGTAGTTGGGGGAGCTGCGGCTGTTTCATAGGGTAGAAAGGTAAGCCCGTCTTCACCCCAGACGGCGGGGGGAGGATTATCGGCAGGTAAGGCAACCAGGAATTCGAAGGCGATGCCTCCCGAGGGCAGGACCCGGGGGGTGGCATGGATGAGCTTGCCGGCCCCTTCGAGACGGCTGCGGATAATATTGACGTTCAGATTGCGGGCGGCCAGCTCCCGGGAAGGAACGAACTCACACAACCAGAGGACGGCGCCCTGCTGTTGGGCCTTTTGCAGCAGATAAAGTTCCTCTTCCTTCAGATCCGGGGGTAAATATCCGGAGGGAGGCTGGGGCGGCCTCGGCGAGTCTGTTTTTCCCCGGTCATTTTCAACAGGGAGCAGCGACTTAAGGCGCGACAGTAAATCGCCTATATCAGGGGGAGGCTTCTTTTCCCGTTTTGCTGCAATGACCTGCTCCAGGGTATTGACGCCGGCGATCACTGCATCTATCGTCTCCTGAGAAAGGGATAACTTGTGCTTCCGGATGGCGCCCAAATAGCTTTCGATTTGGTGAGCGAGACGCTCGGCGTTTCTGATCCCGACCATGCCCGATAATCCCTTGATCGTATGAAAGCTTCGGAACAGTTCATCAAGAAGAGTCATGCTTGGTTGATCTTTCCCCTGGTCAGCCTCGAGATTCAGGATGTTCCGCCGGACGGCGGTTAAATGCTCGTCGCACTCGGCAAAGTAATCATCAAGAAAACTGTCCATCAGGGCGTCGTCGGGAGGCAAGTCGCTCATTTCCGACTCCTTTCTTCTGCCAGCAGGTCGGCGACCTGTTTTGACAGGGCAGCGGGGGCAAAGGGTTTGGTAAGATAAATGGCGGCGCCGGATTGCATGGCTTTTTCCCGGGACAGCGGATCACCCTTGGTAGTAAGCACGATTACGGGAATTTGCCGGTAGCGCTCATGGGACTGGACAAACCGCAACACATCCATGCCGTGCATATCCGGCATGTTCAAATCCAGGGTCATGAGGTCGATGGGATAGAGGGCCAACTGTTCGATGGCATCGAGGCCCGAGGCCGCCTCGTGAAATGAGACATCCTTCAGGGTGCCTAATGAGGCGATGACCATTTTCCGCAAGGTACGGGAATCGTCAACGATCAAAATATTCTTCATCATCCTTTTCTCCTGAAACAAAGCATGGATCAAATCCAGAAGCCGGACGTCCAGTTCCGCTTTCGTGACAAAACCGTCCGCTCCTACCTCTTGAGCCGCCTCGATATATTCGCGATTGTTGTACATGGTTAAAATGACAACCCGGGGCGGGGATGGCAGTTTTTTAAGTCGCGCCGCTACCTCCAGTCCGTTCATGCCGGGCATGGCCAGATCCACCAGCGTCAGATCCGGCCGCAGTTTTTCCGCCAGTGTCAGGGCGGCGGCGCCGGAGAGAGCGGCGCCGACGACATCGATGCCCTCGTCGCCGGTCAGATACCGGGCGGCAAAGTCCAGAAACTCGGGATTATCATCAACGAGCAGGGCCCGTATTTTTTTCTGTGGCATGTGGGGAAACTCCTAATCTTGACTGCCAGATTAAAAGAGTCAAAAAGGAAAAACAATCAGGACAATACCTGAGGTGGGCGGGAAATATACCTGAGGGAGAGAAGAGAGAAGTCAGGAGTCAGAATACAGGAGGTGACAGATGGATGATTTCAGTCTTCATCTTTCATTCATCGGTCTTCAGTATTTTCCTCCCCCTTCAAGGGGAGGGTCGGGGTGGGGATGGGGTTAATCCGTCGTCGCCAATCCGGAGCGGATGGCGAAGCGGACGAGGCCGGCCACTTCGTGGATGTCGAGACGGTCCATGAGCTGGGTCCGGTGGGTGTCCACAGTCTTGATGCTGAGATGGAGAAGATTGGCGATATCTTTGGTGGTATTCCCCTCGGCGATGAGTTGAAGAATTTCCCGTTGCCGGGGGGAAAGGGTGTCGATAAGGTTCGCCTCTCCGCCGGTGCGCCGGACATATTCGCTGATGACATGGCGGGACACCGGAGGGCTCAGATAGGTCTCGCCGCGCCGGACGGCTTTCATGGCCAGGGCCAGCTCTTCCGTGTCGGCGTCCTTGATAAGATAACCTACGGCCCCCGCCCGTAGGGCCTCCAGGACATAGGCCTCCGTCGTGTGCATGGAGAGGATTACAACCTTGACCTGGGGATGGGAACGGACAATCCGGGAAGTGGCCTCGATCCCGTTCATTCCTGCCATGGCGATATCGATGAGAACAACGTCTGGTCGGTGGATTTCCACCTGTTCCAGGGTCTCCCGGCCGTCTCTCGCCTCGGCGCATATTTCGACGCCCGGCAGTTCATTAAGCAGGGCCTTCATCCCCGCCCGGAAGAGGGCGTGATCGTCGGCCAATAATATGCGCAGTGGCTTCACCTGAAAATGTACCTCATCTAAAACCCCATCCCCACCCCCGTATCAAGTACGGGGCAGGCTCTAACCCTCCCCTTGAAGGGGAGGAACTCTTGAGATATTGTTATTGCTACCCCTTGTGTCAAGTGTGCGCAAAGACCAGCCCTTGAAGGGGAGGGAACTACGGTGGGGTCAGGGCAAATTCTATGTCAATCCGGCAACCCTGTCCCGCTGCCGTGTCGATACGCAATTTCCCGCCTGCTGACAGAATTCGTTCCTGCATGCCCAGCAGACCCAGATGGGCCCCCCGGATGGCCTTTTCCCGGATGGCGCCAAGATCAAAGCCGTCGCCGTCGTCGGTGACCGTAAGTTGTAACCGTTCCGGTGTTTGCCGGAGATCCACTTGCACCTGACTGGCCCGGGCGTGATGAAGGATATTCGTCAGGGCCTCCTGGACGACCCGGAAACAGGCTGTTTCCATGTCCACGGGGAGACGTTCGCCCGTCGTATCGGCGGAGAAATGGGGGGCGACGCCGGTGTCGTTCATCCGGTAGTCAATAAACCAGCGCAGGGCGGCGACGAGTCCCAGATCGTCAAGGATGGAGGGCCGCAGGTCATGGGACAACCGGCGGATCTGTTGGAGGGTTTGCCCCAAGGCCTCGATACTCCTGTCCAGAAGATTCTGATTGGTTTCGTGATCTGGTAAACGGCGTGATTGTTGTAGATTGACTTTGATAATCGACAGCATCTGTCCGATTTCATCATGAAGCTCCCGGGCGATGCGCCGCCGCTCCTCTTCCTGGACCTGCATGAGCTGGAGGGAAAGGGCCCGCATGCCTTCTTCCGTTTTTTGAAGCTTCTGTTCCGATTTTTTGTATTTCGTCAAATCCCGGACATTGCAAACCACCGCTTCGGCCTGACCGCGATCGTCAAGGATCGGCGTCAGAATGTATTCATATTGCCGGGGACCTTCCAGGGTGGGGAAATCGGTTTCCGCGGTGACCGGTCGGCCGGTGGTCATGACGGACCGGCGATGGGCGTCGAAAGGTTCCATGATCCCTTTGGGAAAGCCAAGATCACGCCAGTGCTTCCCGATCATGTCCGCCGGCTTCAATCCCAGGGCGCTTGCCCCGGACTTATTTGCGAAGAGATAGCGTCCGGCGGCGTCATACATGTAGATATGGTCTGCCGAGGCCGACAGGATATTTCCGAGCATCCTGGACTGTGCAGCAAGCTGATCGATCATGTGGTGCAGATTATTGATTTTATCTATTTCCATTCTCATTTCGCAAGCGAATTCATATATGCCGGACCTATTTTACCGATAAGGAAATCGGCAATGGCCTGGTCCCGCCCGGCGTGGGGATAAAAGACGATGGAATAGTGGTTGGCGCCCTCAACGTCAACCGTAAGGGCCTGACGGATCTGGCGGACCATTTTTTCAGCAGTCTCCACCGGCAGGACGACGTCCTCCTTGATGAATAGGCCATCAGTTGCCCGCATGATCAGGGTGGGGCAGGGCACTTTTGAATAGAGAGAGGCGATATCGGCCCTGGCCAGATTTTCCGCTTCTTCCCAGATATTGTCCGGGTTGATCCGGGAGCGGACACCCCCTTCCACAGCTATTATTTCATAACGGAAGTAGTTTTCCAGGGTATCCGTCCAGGGTTGGAAGAGGGGGGAATTTTTCAGCGGGGCTGCGTATTCCTCAAAGGAAGGGAAGACCTTGCCGAGGCGGGCCAGGGCGGGCTTGATGGCCTGATTTACCAGTTCCCACTGCTCCGGGGGGAGATCGCCGCCCCCGTCCACCAGGATCAGACGATCCATCCGTTCCGGATAAGCAGCGGCAAAGGCGAGGCTGATGTAGGCCCCCAGGGAATGTCCCATCAGGGTGATCCGGTCTATTTTCAGGTTGTCAAGGACGCAGCGGATATCCTCGCTATGGGCGGCGAGGGAATAACCCGTCGGCGGCTGGTCGGAATGCCCCCGGCCCCGGAGGTCCATGGCCATAAGGGGATGCGCTGTCTGGATAGATGCGGCCATTTGGCGCCAGCACTGGAGATTTGCCGACAGACCGTGTATGCAGAGGATGGCCCCCTGACTTGTTGCTTCAAAATCACACCAGGCGGCAAGCTGGATGCCGACGCCGTTGCCGGGGACTTTTTTCATTACGGGAAATGAATTCATGAGAAAACCTTTTTGTTTAGCCATATATCATTAGCGCTTCAACCGCGTCAAGGTGGTCATCCCATTATTCTCCTTGACAGATCAAACGTCGCCTTTCTATAATGCGCAAAATTTGAAAAGGATCAATAGCCGGGTCCCGTGCAACGGCGGATTGTAAACCCCGTCAGGTCCGGAAGGAAGCAGCGGTAGCAATAACCGACGTGTGCTACGGGGAAACCCGGCTATTCTTGTTTATATGACAACCCCCCCGGTGGAATATCTGGTCATGGCCCGAAAGTGGCGCCCTCAGGGATTTGAGGAGGTCGCCGGGCAGGATCATGTCATCCGCACCCTGCAGAATGCCGTCAAGCTCGACCGGATAGCCCATGCCTTTATCTTCAGCGGCCCCCGGGGAGTGGGCAAGACATCGGTCGCCCGGATTCTTGCCAAGGCCCTTAACTGTGAACAGGGGCCGACGCCGACGCCGTGCCAGGTGTGCACCCATTGCCGGGAGATTACCGAGGGGATTGCCCTGGATGTCCATGAAATCGACGGGGCCTCGAACCGCGGCATCGACGAGATCAGGGAACTAAGGGAAAATATAAAGTTTCTCCCCTCCTCTTCCCGTTTCAAGGTATATATCATCGACGAGGTCCACATGCTGACCAGGGAGGCCTTCAACGCCCTCCTCAAGACTCTCGAAGAGCCGCCGCCCCACGTGGTTTTCATCTTTGCCACGACGGAGACCCACAAGATCCCCGCGACGATCTTATCCCGTTGCCAATGTTTCGACTTTCGGCGCATCTCCCTGAAACAGATCGGAGACAACCTCAGAAAGATTGCCGCCGCCGAAGGGATCGCAATCAGCGACAAGGGGATCGCCTGGATTGCCGCCGCCGGCGACGGGAGCATGCGGGATTCCCAGAGCATCTTCGATCAGATCGTTTCCTATGCCGGGACCGCTATTGAAGACGAAAAAATTGAGGAAATACTTGGCCTTACCGACCGGCGGTTTGTGATCGCCATCGCTGAGGCCGTTCTGGCCCGAGATGCCGCTCAGTGCCTTAAATTGATCGATGAGGGCTATTATGCCGGTCTGGATATGCAGGTCTTTTATCAGATGCTCGTCGATCATTTCCGCAATCTTGTTTTAACCAAGGTCGTTGCCGGGGCGGAAGGCATCACGGAGATGAGTCAGGAGGACTGGTCCAGACTTCAGGAACAGACGGGAAAAGTTTCCCGGGAAACCTTGCAGCGCCTCCTGGAGATTCTCATGGCCGAAGAGGAGACGATGCGGAGAACCCAGAGCCCGCGCCTGGTTCTGGAGATGGCCCTGACCCGCATGGCCCACCTGGCGCCCCTGATCCCCATCGATGAGATCCTCGCCCGGATGGCGGCGCTGGAGCTAAGTCTGACATCCGGGGCCGCTGCAACGAGAGCAGACAATAAAATACAATTGCGACCGGTTCCGGAGATAAGGGAGCCGGGCGATGCCGGCGAGAACCGGGCGGTGGTCCGGGAACAGGCGATCACCGGTTATGGCGCGGGTGAAAAGGCAGGCGCTGTTAACCCTAAAGGGGATGAGTCCTGGGAAGGTTTCAAGGCCTTCGTGAAACAATCAAACCCCCCCCTATCGTCCAAGCTCGATACCGGGCAGTTGCTGACCCGGGAAAACGACCGCTTGACGGTGGGATTTCCGAAGACCTATGTCTTTTTTGAAGATATCGAGAAGCATCAGAAGGAGGCCATCGGCGAACTGGCCAGAAATTATTTTCAGCGCCCCGATCTGGAGATCAAGATCGAGGCCCTGGACATCGATGCTGCCGGAAACAACGGCAAAATGGCAAACGGGAACGTGAAAGGGCAACTGATTAATGATATCAGGCAAGAAGCCCTTAAACATCCGCTGGTCCAGAAGGTCATGGATATTTTTGAAAACGCCGAGATCCGTGATGTGATCCCCAGGCAGACTTTGACCGATGGAGAAGTGGAATAAATGGGGACGGTTCTATTTTTTCGCGAGAAAATAGAACCGTCCCCATTTATTCGACAGAAAATTTAGGAGGTAGGTAAGTTGGCCAATTTCGGTAATATAATGAAGCAGGCAAAGAAGATGCAGGAACGGATGGCCCGCCTGCAGCAGGAGCTGGAAACGAAGACCGTCGAGGCCTCTTCAGGCGGCGGGATGGTTTCCGTGGTCGTTAACGGTAAGTTTGAGATCATTTCCCTGAAGATCGAAAAGGATGTTGTCAGCGCTGAGGATGTAGAGATGCTTCAGGACCTGGTCATGGCGGCGGTCAACGAAGGCGTCCGCAAGGCCCAGGAAATGACCACCGCAGAGATGTCCAAGATTACCGGGGGGCTGAACATCCCCGGTTTGACATGACGGCGGGCGTCCATGTCCAAATACGCCCCGCCCATAGAACGATTGATTAAGGAACTGGCCCGTTTCCCGGGGATAGGTGAAAAAACGGCCGCCCGGCTTGCCAATTTCATTCTTCACGAATCTGTCGAGGATGCACGCCGTCTGGCCGAGAGCATCATTGAAGTTAAGGAGCGGATCCACCTTTGCCGGACCTGTTTCAATCTTACCGAGCAGGATCTCTGCTCCGTCTGCGCCGATCCGGCCCGGGACCGGGAGGTCATCTGCGTTGTTCAGGATCCCGACGCCCTCATTGCCATTGAAGCGACCGGTGAATTTCGCGGCTCCTACCACGTCCTCCATGGGGCCCTGGCGCCGTTGGATGGAATCGGTCCCGACGATCTCCACCTTCAGGAACTGCTCTCCCGGATAGACCGGCATACGGTCCGGGAGGTGATCATTGCCACCAACCCCGATGTACAGGGAGAATCCACCGCCCTGTTGGTCAACAAGATCCTCCAAAACCGGAATGTGGCCATCTCGAGGATCGCCATGGGCGTACCCATGGGGGGAGATCTTAAATACACCGACCGGATGACTCTTGGCAAGGCCCTGGAATTCCGGCGCGGGATGTGAACGGCTGAAAACAATGGGCGCAATCAGAGAGATCGACAGCAAGCTTATAACGGAAACAGTCAAACAGTTGTTTTTAGAGGCCAATACCTGCCTGGGCGGGGACGTCCTGGCAGCCCTGCAAAAATCTCTCGACCAGGAGGAATCGGCCCTTGGCCGTCAAGTCCTCTCCCGCATGCTGGAAAACGCCGCCGTTGCCAGGGAAGAAGCAGCCCCCATCTGTCAGGATACGGGACTTGCTGTCGTCTTCGCCGAACTTGGCCAGGATGTTCACGTTACGGGAGGACTTATCAGCGAGGCCATTACGGAAGGGGTTCGTCAGGCTTATGGCGAGGGTTTCTTCAGGAAATCTGTCTGTGATCCCCTGAGTAGAGCTAATACCGGCGACAACACCCCGGCAGTGGTTCATGTTGAACTGACCGCCGGCGACAGGATTCGTCTGACCGCAATGCCCAAAGGGGGCGGCAGCGAGAATATGAGCACCGTAAGCATGCTCCTGCCCACGGCGGGAAGGGAAGGGATCAGGCGGCATGTTGTCGAGGCGGTTTTGAAAGCCGGGCCGAACCCGTGCCCTCCCGTCATCGTCGGGGTCGGTATCGGCGGTTCCATCGAAGAGGCCCTGATTATTGCCAAAAAGGCCCTGCTCCGTCCTCTGGGCCAGCAGAACAACCGGGATGAACGTCTCAAAGATCTTGAACGGGATATTCTCGCTGACGTGAACCGCATGGGTGGCGGACCCCAGGGATTCGGCGGCAGTGTCTCCGCCCTGGCCGTTCATGTGGAAATGAAGCCCTGTCATATTGCCAGTCTGCCCGTGGCCGTAAATATCCAGTGCCATGTGGCGCGGCATCGGGAAGCCATCATATAGAAACATGCAAAATACGCGCTCCATAAAAACACCGTTGACCGATGATTTGTGTGCCAGTTTACAGGTTGGCGACATGGTCCTGTTGAGCGGCGAGGTCTTTGCCGCCCGTGATGCCGCTCACCGCCGCCTCCAGGAAACAATCCAGCGCGGAGAGGATCTACCCTTTGACATCCGGGGCGCGGTTATCTTTTACGCCGGTCCCTCGCCAACCCGTCCGGGGCGGATCATCGGTTCCATCGGTCCGACGACGAGTTACCGGATGGACCCCTTTGCCCCCCTGCTGATGGAGCAGGGGATGAAGGGCATGATCGGCAAGGGGAAACGGTCGCCCGAAGTCATTGCGGCTATGGAGCGTCACAAGGCCGTATATTTCGGGGCCATCGGCGGGATTGCCGCCCTGACGGCGCGATGTGTCCGCCGTGCTGACCTGGTAGCTTACGGGGACCTTGGACCCGAGGCTATCCTAAGACTTGAGCTGGTAGATCTGCCTGTCGTCGTGGTCAATGATACACAGGGCAGGGACCTTTACGATGAAGCCCTGCGACGTAAGACGCTTTGAATAATTCCATTTCAGCTTCCCTCCCGCCATTCCGGTGCGTCACCCCGGTGAAAACCGGGGCGGAATCCAGAGATAACTGGAATGAGTAAAAAATGCTGGATTCCGGATCAACCCCGGAATGACAGAACGAGGTTGAATGATCAGACCGGAACGGACTATTGAAAAACTGCAGCGAGGCGATAAGGTTGTCATTGCTGCCCTGGGAGACTCTCTTACCCAGGGATGGATGGTACGGCGCGGTTATATCCATTTCCTCCGGGAGATGCTCAAAGCGCGTTATCCCGCCAGCGCCCTGACTATCGTCCCCAAGGGCATCCCGGGAGATTCGGCGGACAACGGTCTGTACCGCTTGCGCTACGATATCCTTGAATATAATCCCGACTGTGTTTTGATTCAGTACGCCATCAACGACGCCTTCATGGGTTACACCGACCGGCAGTTCCGGAGGACGATCCAGGAAATAATCGAGGAAATACAGGCAGACGGGGATGCGGACATTGTCCTCGTGACGTCGAGCTATATCGGCGACAACACAGATGCGGAGATCATCGGGGAATTTTACCGCCAGTTGGAAGAGTTGGGCGGTATCTTCGGCCTGCCGGTCGCCATGGTTCATGAGTACTGGAAGATGAGGATAGATGAGGGCGCAGACTACCAGAGCCTTGTCCAGTACGACATGGTCCACCCCACCGAGGACGGCTATCGGTTCATGGCGGAGGCCATAGTTGCCCTATTTTAAGACAATCAGGGCGTCCACGGCGACAGGTTGGCCGTTGGGAAGGACCTTCAGGGGATTGATGTCGATTTCCTCCACCTCTTCATATTCAAGACCGATCTGACCGACGGCAATAAGGATCTCGGCCAGCGCCTCCCGTTCCACGGCTGCCTCACCGCGAAAGGCGTCAAGGATCTTTGCGGCCCTGATATCGGACATCATCGAGTGGGCATCCCCGGCTGTCAGGGGGGCGATGCGGAAAACCGTGTCTTTTAAAATCTCGGTGAGGACGCCGCCCAGACCGAACATGACGGCCGGTCCAAAATGGGGATCCCTGGTCAGGCCGCAGACCAGCTCCCTGACTCCGCCGACCATTTCAGATACGATCAGCGCTTCGCAACCGGGAATCTTCAGGAGCCTGCCAGCCTCCGCTTTTATTTCTTCCGGTGTCTTCAGATTGAGTGCGACGCCCCCGACTTCCGTCTTATGGGTGAGGCCGGCGCCGGTGGCTTTCAGGACTACGGGATAGCCCATTCCTGCTGCGGCCGCGACGGCGTCATCGTCATCGGTTACGCGGACGTCCCGGGAGACGGGGATTCCGAAAAGGGCCAGGAACTTCTTGGAGTCGTATTCGCTCAGGGTTTTGCCGCCCTTGGCAAGGGCGTCTCTTATTATCTTTTTAGCTTCTATCATTAACTTATCCTCATTTAACCCATCCCCACCCCGACCCTTTCCTTGAAGGGGAGGGAGAAAATCATCCTATTGATTCATCCTGAGAAGGGGAGGGGAAAATCATCCTTCTGATTCTTCCCTCGGAGGGGAAGGTGAATTTCTTTTACGAAGCCATTAAAGTTTTGTTTGCTCATAGAAGAGACAGGGCGGCTTGTCAATATTTTTTCCAGGAATCAGTTTTTTACCATTGACACGTTTTGCCATTTTTAGTACTGGAAGCTACATTTTTGTTTCCGCAGGACATACCAGAAAAATTGGAGATAGGTGATCATGATTGAAATAAGGTGGCACGGAAGGGGAGGTCAGGGCGCGGTCACGTCCGTCGAGCTGTTGGCGCTGGCGGCGATCGAAGAGGGAAAATACGCCCAGGGTTTTCCGGCGTTTGGTCCGGAGCGCCGGGGGGCGCCGGTCATGGCATATAATCGTGTGTCGGAGAAACCCATTAAGATCCGGTCAGGAATCTATCACCCCGATGTGGTGGTTGTTCTCGATCCGTCTCTGGTGGGACTTGTGAACGTCACGGACGGCCTGAAACAGGATGGCCTGCTCATTATCAATACCTCGAAACCGGCGGAGACGCTCAGGGAACAGCTCAAATACAAAGGCAAGCTGGCGACCGTCGATGCAACCCACATCGCCCGGGAGGAGCTTGGCGTTCCCATTGCCAACACCACGATGCTGGGAGCGGTCATGAAGGCAACCAAGGTTCTGAAGCTGGAATCCCTGGACGAGCCCATCGAGGAGCGGTTTGGGAAAATTGCGTACAAAAACAAGAATGCCCTTAAGAGGGCCTATAAAGACGTCAAACTGGCAAAGTAAAACATTATTGAGGTGTTTTCCATGAAACAGAAGAAATGGCCGGAAGCCTGGCAGGATGTCACCCCCGGTTGCATGGTGTTCGAACCCGGGAACGCCAGTACTTATAAAACGGGAAGCTGGCGTGCCCAAAGACCCATCTGGGACAATAAGAAGTGCATAAAATGCGGCATCTGTTATATATTCTGCCCTGAAGCATGCGTCTCCGAGACTCCGGAGGGGTTCTTTGCGGCGAACCTGGATTACTGCAAAGGCTGCGGCATCTGCGCCCATGAATGCTGGCCCCAGGCTATCGTCATGTTGGAAGAGGAGGTGTGACCATGGGTAAACGTATTGGCATGGAAGTAGGAATCGCGGCAGCGGAGGCCGTGGGGCTATGCAACATCGATGTGGCCGCCGTTTATCCCATCACCCCTCAGTCACATATCGCCGAACATTTATCGGACATCGTTCATGACGGACGGATTGACGCCGAGTTCATTACCGTGGAATCGGAACATTCATCTATAAGCGCCTGCGCCGGCGCCTCGGCAACGGGAGCCCGGGTCTATACGGCCACCAGTTCCCAGGGCCTCATGTATATGCATGAGGTGCTCCCCATCGTTTCGGCCATGCGGCTGCCTGTGGTCATGGGCAACGCCAACCGCGCCATTTCCGGCCCCCTGAACATCTGGAACGATCATTCGGACATCATGAACCAACGGGACTGCGGCTGGATCGTCATGCATGCCGAGAACGGCCAGGAGGTCATCGATATGACCATCCAGTCTTTCAAGATTGCGGAACATCCCGACGTCATGTTGCCGACGGTCCTCAATATGGATGGATTCCAGTTGACCCACATGATCGAGCCCCTCGAATTCCCTACTCAGGAAGAGGTAAACAAGTTCCTTCCCGACCGGGTTCCCTATGCCACCCTCCATCCGGATAAGCCTGTATCCATGGGGTGCTTCAATATGCCCGACATATTTACCGAGACGATGAAGGTGAAAGATGCGGCCCTGATCAATTCCAAAAAGACGATAATCAAGATCTGGAATGAATGGGGCAAACAGTTCGGGCGGAACTACAAACCGGTGGAAACCTATAAGAGCAAGGGGGCGGAAACGCTGATTCTGACCATAGGCTCCATGGGTGAGACGGCGTCGGTTGCCGTCGATGAAATGAAAAAAGCGGGTAAGTCCGTCGGCCTCGTGAAACTGAGGCTCTGGCGGCCCTTCCCTCTCGATGAACTGCGCGCCGCGATCAAAGGTTGCAAGACCCTGATCGTCATGGATCGCTCCGTAACCTTCGGCGGTATCGGCGGTCCCGTAGCAACGGAAATCAAATCGCTTATTTATCACGATAAGGATCGGCCCCGCATCGTTAATTACCTAATGGGGCTCGGAGGCCGGGATGTAACGGTGGAGGATTTTATTGCCATGGTGGAGCGGGCGGCCAAAAAGAAGGATGAAACCTATGAATTTTATGGGGTGAGGGAATGATGAACACCGTAGAGAATTTTGAAATATTTGCACCTAAGCTCATTGACAAAAGAGAATTATTCAGCCCCGGGCACCGCGCCTGCCAAGGTTGCGGAGAGGTCCTGGCTCTCAGGCTGATCATGAAGGCCCTGGGAGAGGATACCGTAGTTTCCAATGCCACGGGCTGTATGGAGATTATCTCCACCGCCTATCCCCAGACGGCCTGGGAAGTTCCCTATATCCATGTGGCCTTTGAAAACGCCGCGGCGGTGGGCTCCGGAGTGGAGGCAGGGCTCAAGGCCCTCCGCAGGAAAGGCAAGATTGCCGACCGGTATGTTAAATCAGTCGCCATCGCCGGCGACGGCGGGACGGTGGATATCGGGCTGCAGGCCCTTTCCGGGGCCATGGAACGGGGACATGACATGACCTTCTTCTGCCTGGACAACGAGGCCTATATGAACACCGGCATTCAGCGTTCCAGTGCGACGCCCTTCATGGCGGCCACAACGACATCGCCGGCCGGCAAGGCCATCAAGGGGCAGCGAACAGGCAAGAAGAATGTTCCCGAGATTATGGTTGCCCATAGCATCCCCTACGTGGCCACCGCCTGCCCGAGCTATCCCATCGATCTGATGAACAAGGTGGAGAAGGCCAGAAATATTAAGGGTCCGGCTTATGTCCATGTCTTTTCCGTCTGTCCGACAGGATGGCGGGGAGCTTCCAATGAAACCATCAAGCTTGGCCGTATGGCTGTTGAGACAGGATTTTTCCCCCTCTATGAGGTGGAAAATGGCAAATATCGCCTCACCATAGAATATCCCGAAAAGCGGCGCCCCATGGAAGACTACCTGAAGCTGCAAGGACGGTTCCGCCATCTCGATCCTGCGGATATCGCCAAGGTTCAGGCCCTGGTGGACAAGGAATTCCGGAAACTTATGCACAAGGTGGAAACATCGGCGCCGTGGATCTGACAACCGGCGGGCAGATGAACGGAATCATTCACAATTCATGAAATCAAGATAAAGGTGACGGAAGCATGAATACAGTGGCATTTAGCAGTTGGAACGGAAAGATCATAGATAACAGGACCTCGGGAAAAGGGACGGGCAAAGCGAAGAAGCCCGCGGAAGCAGCCTTTCCTGCGGCGTTAGATGGTCAGAGCTATGGCGCCCTCATGGGCTGGAACGGTCTGGTGGTCGTCGATCCGAAGGCGGATGTGGTTGCACTCACCCTTGCCTATCTCGGGGAGGCAAGAAAGCTCTCCTGTGGCGAATGCTCCGTCTGTATGATCGGCATCGACCGGGTCCGGGATATTTTGCAGGGATTGTCTGAAGGGAAGGTGACATCCAAGGATCTCGCCGAAATCGAAGAGATAGTCAAAGGTGTCATGGTCAACAGCAAGTGCAATTTCGGCCGCGCCTCGGCCCTGACCCCTGTCCTCGATGCCGTAAAATATTTCAAAGCCGGTTTCCTGGAGGCGGGGAAGACGACGACGGCAAAGAAGGGTGCCGAAAAGGCATTTCAGTCGGCAGTGACGGCTCCCTGTATGAATGCCTGTCCGGCTACATTGGATATTCCCGGGTACATCGAGCTGATCCGGAACAATAAATTCAAAGAGTCACTTGATCTCGTCAGGGAACGCTGCATTCTTCCCGGCGTCATCGGCCGTGCCTGCACCCATCCCTGCGAAGAGGCGTGCGTACGCAAGGACATGGACGGTTCATTGGCCATTCGTCTCCTCAAGCGGGCGGCGGCGGACCAGGACCTTCAGGGAGGCAGCGCCCTGCCCGCTCCCAAAGAAGAAAAAAAGGAAAAAATCGCGGTTATCGGCGCCGGTCCCGCCGGTTTGGCGGCGGCCTACCATCTACGCCTCATGGGTTATGGCGTAACGATATTTGAGGCCCTTCCCAAAGCGGGAGGCATGGCAGCGGTGGGCATTCCCGATTACCGTCTCCCCAAAGACATCCTCAATCACGAAATCGATCTGATCAAGCGGATGGGGGTCGATATCCGGTTTAACAGCAAGGTGGAAGCCCTGGATGCGGTCGATTTTCAGAAGCAGGGTTATGCTGCCGTTTTTACGGCCATCGGCGCCCATGTGGGGACAAAAATAGGATGCAAAGGGGAAGAGATTGCTTCGGACGATGTCCTTCAGGGAGCGGATTTTCTGAGGGGCCTAAGTCTCGGTAAAAAGACGAACCCCGTGGACAAGGTAGTGATCATCGGCGGCGGCAACGTGGCCCTCGACTGCGCCCGCAATTGTCTCCGTTTGGGATTTAAAAACGTTGAAATCGTTTACAGACGTTCCCGAGTTGAAATGCCGGGCTCCCGGGAAGAAATAGAAGAAGCCGCCCACGAGGGTGTAAAGTTTACTTATCTGACCGCTCCCGTCGGGATTGTTCGCAAGGCGGGCAAGGTGACGGCCATTGAATGTGTCAAAATGAAGCTTGGGGAGCCCGACGAAAGCGGCCGGAAAAGACCGATTCCCATAAAAGGCTCCGAGTTTACCCTGAAGACCAACATGGTGATTGCCGCCACGGGCCAGAAACCCGATCTCGGCCTGTTCACAGGTAAGGATAAGGGGACAATGACCACTGCCTGGGGGACTATCAAAGCCAATCCCGTCAGTTGTTCCACGGCGGTGACAAGGGTATTTGCCGGCGGCGACTGTGTAAGCGGTCCGGCCACCTTGATCGAGGCCCTGAATATGGGTAACAAGGCGGCAAAAAGTATCGACGCATACCTCCAGGGAAAGACGTTTGTCGATGAACTCTCCTTTGAAGGCATCGACGTTGGCCAGCAGCGGGATATGGGTTTTATTCCCCAGGCGAAGAGCGGAGAGGTTAAATTTCTTGATGTCGCCGAACGCCTCACGGGGTTTGCCGAGGTCGAAGGCGGTTTCAGCGCCGACGCCGCCATGAAGGAGGCCCAGCGCTGCCTGAGGTGTTATCGCCTTATGGTATGGCAATAGATCCTGGATAATAGAGAACAATTTCATAGGATAGAGGAAAAGTCATGGCGAAGATGATTATCAATGGGCGTGAAATACAAGCGAAAGCGGGCGCTACGGTGCTGGAGGAAGCGAGAAATCTGAAAATCGATATCCCGACCCTTTGTTACCACAAGGATCTCAGTTCTTTTGGCGCCTGCCGGTTATGTACGGTAGAGATCAAGGTCAACGGCAAATGGCAGCTTGCCGCTTCCTGCCAGACAGGAGCAGTTGAAGGCATGGAAGTTAAGACCGATACGGAAAAAGTCCGGGAAAGCCGGAAACTGGCTGCAGCCCTGCTGTATTTCCGCTATCCCCAGACTGCGGCAGTACGGGATATGGCGGCTAAGCTCGGAGTTGACGTCCAGGCCGCGGTGACCGAAAGCCGGGATTGCATCCTCTGCGGACTTTGTACCAGGACCTGCCATGAAATCGTCGGGGTCGACGCCTTGAAGTTCAAGGACCGTGGTCTGGCCAGGGACGTCGATGAGCCGGAGATCGAATTTACCCCTTCCGCCTGTATCGGTTGCGGTTCCTGTGCTTTTGTCTGCCCCACGGGTTTTGTTCGCATGGAAGCTGTAGACGGCAAGCGGATTATCTGGGACAAGGTATTCAAGATGGCGGCTTGCAATGTCTGTGGAAGGTATTTCGCACCTGTGGAGCAGCTTGAATTTATCAGCAAAAAAACAGGCGTGGCGGTAAGCCAGTTGATGACCTGTGTTAGCTGTCGCTGAGAAGCAAAAAACAGATTGACAAAAAGACCGCCTTGCATTACAAGGCGGTCTCGTTTTTCTTAACCGACATGTTCCTCAGTAGCTCAGTCGGTAGAGCAGCTGGCTGTTAACCAGCGGGTCCGTGGTTCGAGTCCGCGCTGAGGAGCCAATAAATAAAAGGGGTTAGCCGAATGATGGTTAACCCCTTTTTCTTTGTAAGCTCATTCTCTCCCCACCCTTTTACCACTCTTTTACCATTTTGGAATTTAATAGAAGACATTCAATAACGATATCGTCCCAAGTGCCGGTGAGTGGTACTGCATAATCCCATAATCGTCCTCGCGGAATCATGGTGGTTAATGATTGACAAATAGATGTAATTGGTGCGAATATGCCGACGATCCAGGCAGTCCAATCCAAACCTCCATTAACATGATAAGGTCTTGTATATGGTGGCAATAATCAGAGCCCCGCAGCTTATCAGAGCCTGTAGATACAATCAGATAGATAAGGAATAGGCGCCCATGTTTGAACAAGCATTCAAAAACATAGACGACATCCTCTGGAAAGAGGCGGGATGTACAACGGAACTCGATTATACGGAGCAAACTTCCTGGCTTCTCTTCCTGAAATACCTCGACGGGCTGGAGCAGGACCGCTCCGATGAGGCTGCGCTGGAAGGGAAAACATACACCTACATCCTCGACAAACCCTACCGCTGGGATACATGGGCTGCGCCCAAGGGAAAGGATGGAAAGCTGGACCACAACAAGGCCATGTCCGGCGACGACCTCCGTGATTTCGTCAATCTGAAGCTATTCCCCTACCTGCACGGTTTTACACAGAAGGCCAGCGCCTCGAACACTATCGAATACAAGATCGGTCAGATCTTCGCGGAGATTAAGAACAAGATCCAGAGCGGCTATAACCTGCGTGAGATCATCGACCACATCGACGAACTGCGTTTCCGCTCCCAGACCGAAAAGCACGAACTGTCTCACCTTTACGAAGCCAAGATCAAGAACATGGGCAATGCGGGTAGGAATGGCGGCGAGTATTACACCCCGCGCCCACTCATCCGCGCCATCGTGCAGGTGGTCAAGCCACGGATCGGTGAACGCATCTACGACGGCGCTTGTGGCTCCGCCGGCTTTTTGTGCGAGTCGTTTGTTTACCTGAAGCAGGAGAACCCCAATCGTACTACCAATCAGGATCGTGTGCTTCAAGAACGTACCTTTTACGGCAAGGAGAAGAAGTCCCTCGCCTTTGTCATTGCGATTATGAACATGATCCTGCACGGCATTGACGCCCCAAATATCCTGCACACCAACACGCTCACCGAGAACCTTGCCGACGTACAGGAGAAGGACCGCTATGACGTTATACTGGCCAATCCGCCCTTCGGTGGCAAAGAACGTAAGGAGGTCCAGCAGAACTTCCCCATTCGCACCGGAGAAACCGCCTTTCTTTTCCTCCAGCACTTTATTAAGATGATCAGGGCGGGAGGGCGTGGTGGTGTGGTGATCAAGAATACCTTCCTTTCCAACACTGACAATGCCTCCACGAGCCTTCGCAAGCTGTTACTGGAGAGTTGCAACCTGCACACTGTCCTCGACTGTCCCGGTGGCACCTTTTTGGGCGCCGGTGTGAAGACGGTGGTGCTTTTTTTCGAGAAAGGCGCACCAACTCGTAAAGTCTGGTATTATCAGCTATGCCCTGGCCGCAACATGGGTAAGACCAACCCGCTCAACGACGACGACCTTGCCGAGTTCATCGAATTACAGAAAACCTTTGCTGATTCTCCCAAGAGTTGGAGTGTGGACATCAAGACGATAGACCAAACCACCTTTGACCTCTCCGTGAAGAACCCCAACGGTGGCGAGGAAATCACCCACCGTAGCCCACAGGACATCATGGACGAAATCGCCGCGCTGGACGCCGAGAGTGCGGAAGTGCTGAATAAGATTAAGGAGTTGTTATGAAGGAGGATCAGGCCATGCATGACATTCGGTGGAAACAGCGTTTTAACAACTACCTCAAGGCATTTCAGACGCTTGTTGAGGCGGTGGAATTGGCCCGTTCACGCGAATTAACCAACCTCGAACAACAGGGATTGATTCAGAGTTTTGAGTTCACCCATGAGCTCGCCTGGAATGTATTAAAAGATTATTTGGAGGATAAAGGGATCGTAGGATTAATTGGCTCCAAAGATGCGACGCGTGAAGCGTTCAAAAATGGTCTGATCGAGCAAGGCGAGGACTGGATGAAAATGATAGAAGCTCGCAACAAAACCACTCACACCTACGACCTCAAGATCGCTAAAGCGTTTGCCGATGATATCCTGGAACGGTTTTATCCTGCCTTTGAGAGTATGGCGAAAAAATTCACGGCGCTTCATGATCAGGAAGAGACGAACTCATGAAATATGGGTTGACGGAAACAACAGTCGAAAAAATCTGTTCTGTCTTCACGTGTTTCCCGGAGATTGAGAAGGTGATTCTGTATGGATCTCGCGCCAAGGGAAACTTCAAGACGGGATCGGACATTGATTTGACGCTCTGCGGTGAGGCGCTAACATCAGATTTGTGCTCGACGATAGCATCGGCGCTGGATGATCTGATGTTGCCCTACACCATTGATCTATCAGCTTTCAATCAACTGAATCATGAGGAGTTACTGGAGCATATCGAACGTGTGGGTGTGGTGTTCTATGAGCGAGCCGGGCAGGTGCTGCCATGAAGAAGGGGTGGCAGAGAATGACCATCGGTAATGTCTGCGATGTGGTAAACGGCGGTACGCCTAAGACCGGGGTCTCTTCATACTGGGATGGGCCTCATCAATGGATTACCCCGGCAGAAATGGGGAAACGCAGCAGCCCATACATTGATCGAACCGAGCGAACCATCACCGATGAGGGCCTTCAAAATAGCTCTGCTCGTCTTCTGCCACCTCACTCGGTTATCTTGTCTTCCCGTGCCCCAATCGGTCACTTAGTCATAAATACCGAGCCGATGGCTACGAACCAAGGCTGCAAGGGTTTAATCCCCGGCGGTCGTATCGACAGCAAGTTTCTCTTCTACTACCTTACCAGCATCGTCGCTTTGCTTAATGATCTTGGAACCGGCGCAACTTTCAAGGAGCTATCCGGTAGCAAAATGAAAGAGGTCGTTGTTCCGGTCCCCCCGCTTCCCGAACAGCAGCGGATCGTCGGCATCCTCGATGAAGCGTTTGAGGGTATCGCCACTGCAAAAGCCAACGCCGAAAAGAACCTCCAAAACGCCCGTGCCCTCTTTGAAAGCCACCTGCAATCTGTCTTCACCCAGCGAGGCGAGGGGTGGGTAGAGAAGACGTTTGGAGATGTATGTGGGAAGATAACAGATGGAGAGCATCTTCGTCCCAAAATGACACAAAGCGGCGTTCCATTCCTATCAGCGAAAGATGTGTTGGATAATGGCGTCATTTTCTCCGATTGTCTTTACGTTTCAGAGGTAGATGCAAAGAAGTTTCGCAAGAGGTGCGATCCAGATATAGGCGACATCCTGATGGTTAGCCGTGGTGCGACTGTCGGAAGAACCTGTATCGTAAATACAGATAGAGTATTCTGCCTGTTGGGTAGCGTCATCTTGCTGAAGATTGGCGACGATGTTCTTTCACCGCTCATCAAGTACTATTTGAAGAGTCCGCTTGTCCGGCAAAGGCTTATGGGCCTATCTGAAGCCTCCGCGCAACAGGCTATCTACTTACGGGACATCAAACCGCTGGGTATCTGTTTCCCTAAAGCTATTGATAAACAACAGGAAATTATTGATAGGCTTGATGCCCTTAACGAAGAAACCCAACGCCTCGAATCAATCTACCATCAGAAACTCACTGCGCTGGAGGCGTTGAAAAGGTCTCTACTGAACGACGCTTTCATGGGTGCATTGTAGCAAGACACAATGTAGGAAGACACTTGCAGAAATAACACAGCTCAGATATACTGCCCAAACTATGGAACGTATTAAGTCGATAAATCCAGAACGTGTTGCATGGTGTTGTGCTGATTACGGCATCACTCCGGACGATCTTGCGTCTGAACTCAATATCGCGGCGAGCAGCATTGAACGGTTAATGGCGGGCGAAGATGGCATAACGTTCAGCCAATTGCGTAAGTTTGCTGAGTATTTTGGCAGGGGAGTATTTTTTTTTCTGGAGTCTGGACCCGTTGATGGGGATCAGGTGCATACGCCACAATTCCGTACACTTGCCAACCAGAAACTGGAGTTGTCCACTAACCTCAAGAAGTTGATCGAGAGAGTGGAAAAACAGCGGGCGGTATACCTGAGCCTGCTTGAAGATCTTGATGAAACGGAACAGTTGAGATTCAACCCGCCAAAACTACCTCGTAAAGATCTACGGGAGGCAGCCCACATTGCACGTAAGTGGCTGGGTCTGGCCGAAGAAAACAACTTTGATACTTACCGTGTAGCAGTTGAAGCAAAGGGCGTGTTGGTATTTCGCAGCAATGGCTATAACGGGAAGTGGCAGATTCCCAAGCAGAACCCAATTCTTGGTTTTACCCTGTACGATTTGATCTGCCCGGTGATTGTCATTAAAAAACAGAATTCGGAGTCTCAGCAATCGTTCACTCTCATGCACGAACTGGGGCATCTTTTACTTCATAAGACCAGTTCTATTGATGATGAGCACGATATGCAGTCCCACGAAGGCCGTGAACGTGAAGCCAATGTTTTTGCCGGTCATCTATTGGTTCCTGATGATTTCCTTGTGAACATTCGGGATGCACAGCGCCCCAACGATGTAGCTCAATACGACGAATGGCTTACACAGCAACGTAGGGCATGGGGCGTGAGTGGTGAGGTGATTTTGCGCCGTTTACTGGATTCTGGCCGTCTGCAACAAGGCCAATATGGCGCTTATCGGCTATGGCGTGCTAAATTGCCTATCATTGAAGCAGAAAGTGGAACTCGGATGTATCGTTATCGCGAGCCCAAGCATGTGTTTGGCGACACTTTTGTGCGAACAGTTTTAGATGCACTGAATGCCCGTCATATCACACTTGCCAAAGCAAGCAGTTATCTCGACAGCCTGAAGATCAAAGACCTGCATCAGTTGGAGAATTTCTATGCAGGTTTTTGATGCGTCATCTATGATCTACGCTTGGGATAACTACCCGGTAAATCAGTTTCCGGGCATGTGGGAGTGGATGGCAACGCAGATTGAGGAACAAAGGCTGGTCATGCTAAATGTGGCTTTTGAAGAAGTAACAAACAAAGCACCTGAGTGTGGTAAGTGGTTAGAAAAAACGATATTAAGCAACTTGAAACTACTAACGAGATTTTGCAGGAAGCCTTGAGGATAAAGAAACTGCTTGGCATTGATGGCGACAAATACCACGCCAAAGGAGTTGGGGAAAGCGATTTGTTCATCATCGCAACAGCAAGAGTGAACAAAGCAGGCTTGGTTTCGGACGAAAAACGTCAAAATGCGTTACTCAAAGAGCCCACCAAGAGGAAAATTCCGGCAGTCTGCGCTATGAAGGAGGTTAATGTTCTTTGCATAAATTTTCTTGAGTTTATCAAGCGTTCTGATGAGGTATTTCGTTAGGGGATGATATTTGTACCAGATAAGAAGGGGTGCGGGTGAACGAATCCGAGACCAGAGCCGAACATATCGACCCCGCCCTGAAAGCAGCTGGCTGGGGAGTCGCCGAGGGTAGCAAGATCCTCCGTGAGTATCCTATCACACCGGGCCGTATCGAAGGACTCGGGCGGCGTGGTAAGCCTCTCATTGCCGACTATGTGCTGGTGTATCGTAACCACAAGTTGGCAGTGATCGAAGCCAAAGCATGGGACAAGCCGCTGACCGAAGGCGTAGGTCAGGCCAAGGACTACTCAGAAAAGATAGCCGTACGCTTTGCCTATGCTACCAATGGACAGGGTATCTACAGCGTTGACATGCAGACCGGCAAGGAAGGCGAGTTGCCGTGCTACCCCACACCGGACGAACTCTGGAATCTGACCTTTGCCGAACAGAATGCCTGGCGTGACCGCTTCGCCGCCGTGCCGTTCGAGGATAAGGGCGGTTCACACCCCAGCCGTTACTATCAAGACATCGCTGTAGAGCGGGTGATGGAGGCTATTGCGGGGGATCGACAAAAGATTCTGCTCACACTAGCCACCGGCACGGGCAAAACATTTATCGCATTTCAGGTTGCTTGGAAACTATTCCACAGTCGTTGGAACCTGAGCCGTGAACCTTCGCGCCGCCCGCGTATTCTCTTTCTCGCTGACCGCAACATCCTCGCCAACCAGGCATACAACGCCTTCTCCGCATTTCCGGAAGACGCAATGGTGCGGATCGTACCAGACGAAATCCGCAAAAAAGGCAAGGTGCCCAAGAACGGCAGCATCTTCTTTACCATCTTCCAGACATTTATGAGCGGGCCGGCCCTTCGATCCTTCGACAAGCTCAGGACGAACGGTCGAGCAGCCGAACCACAGTCCCAGCCCGAACGGACCTTCTATTTTGGCGAATATCCGCCCGACTTCTTCGACTTCATTGTCATTGATGAGTGTCACCGTGGCGGCGCAAACGATGAGAGCAACTGGCGCGGCATTCTGGACTACTTCGCCCCCGCTGTACAGATGGGCATGACTGCCACGCCCAAGCGCAAGGATAACGTGGACACCTACGCCTACTTCGGTGATCCGGTCTATATCTACTCGCTCAAGGAAGGTATCAACGACGGTTTCCTGACGCCCTTCAAGGTGAAACAGATTTCTACGACGCTCGACGATTATGTCTATACGCCAGACGATACGGTTATCGAAGGTGAGATCGAGGCGGGAAAGCGGTACGAGGAAACCGACTTTAATAGGATCATAGAGATCAAGGAGCGGGAGAAGAAGCGGGTCGAAATCTTTATGTCGCAGATAGATCAGACAGAAAAGACTCTGGTGTTCTGTGCCACGCAGGTTCATGCGCTGGCTGTGCGCGACCTCATTAACCAGATGAAGACGAGTAGTGACCCGAACTACTGCCAAAGGGTAACAGCCGACGACGCTGCACTCGGTGAGCAGCATCTGCGCGATTTTCAGGACAACGAGAAGACCATCCCGACCATCTTGACCACATCGCAGAAACTTGCCACCGGCGTGGATGCTCGTAATATCCGTAACATCGTCCTCATGCGCCCGATTAACTCGATCATTGAGTTCAAGCAAATCATCGGGCGGGGGACACGGCTTTACGATGGCAAGGACTATTTCACCATCTACGATTTCGTGAAGGCCCACCATCATTTCAGCGATCCGGAATGGGACGGGACACCGTTGGGTGAGGAGCCATGCGAGAGATGCGGTTGTTACCCCTGCCGGTGCATCAGGGAACCCCTGCCGCCCTGTCTGCTTTGTGGCAAGCGGCCTTGCGAATGCCCGAAAGAGGAGCCATGCCCCAAATGCGGCCGACGCCCCTGCGTGTGTAAAAAAAAGGCAAAGGTAAAACTCGCCGACGGCAAAGAGCGGACTATTCAGCACATGATGGTGACAAGTTTCTGGCATCCTGACGGGACACCTATGTCGGCCCAGCAATTCATGGAAATGCTATTTGGCAAGCTGCCGGATTTCTTCAAGGATGAAGAGGAACTTCGAGCATTGTGGAGTGCCCCGGATACCCGCAAGAAGCTGCTGGAGGGGCTTGCTGAAAAGGGCTTCGGCAAGGATCAATTGACTGAAATGCAGAAGATCATCGACGCGGAGAAGAGCGACCTGTTCGACGTGCTGGCCCACATCGCTTATGCCATGCCACCGCTCACCCGTGAAGAACGTGCTACGAAGGCCAAAGTGATTATCAGCACCCTCTTCAACAGCAAGCAGAACGTTTTCCTTGATTTTGTGCTATCTCACTATGTCAGTGTCGGAGTGGAGGAACTTGACCAAGGCAAACTAAACCCGCTACTGCGGTTGAAATATCATGACTCTATTGCAGATGCTGTGGCTGATCTGGGAAGACCGGACGAGATTGGCAAGGTATTTTCTGGTTTCCAGAAGTACCTGTATCAGCAAAATGCCGTGGCATGAGAAGCGGAATCCGGGGAAAACATGCTAATTTCTTATCGTGGTATCAGTTCAATCTTGAGTTTACAACCTACCGCCTCGGCATACCGGCGTAATGTGGCAATGGATGGGGAATGCTTCTTACTCCCCCCTCCGGCCTCGATCCTGGCCACGGCAGGCGCTTTCGTTCCCATGCGGGCGGCAATTTCCACCTGGGTGAGTCCTGATCGTTTCCGGGCCTTCAGGAATTCATCGAAAAGGGCGAATTCATCTTCCAAGTCATCATATGCGGCCTTGACTTCGGGATCGGAAAGCATTTTTGCTACCATTTCGTCATGCGTTAGCATATCTTATCACAACCTCCTTCATTTGTCTTCGCGCCGTTTCCAATTCGTTCGGCGGCGTATGCGGGGACTTTTTGATAAAGCTGTGCAGCATCACTATTTTCCGTCCAATAACGGTACAATACATCACACGGGCAATCCCTTACATGCTTTTCAACCGCCTGCATGACATATGCTTTACATTATCAAGTGTATATTTTGCAAAGTTTACAACCTTCCCATCAAACTGGCAGGGCATGTTGCTGGAGGATATTACCTTGTAAAATTTGCATATGAGGAAAAATGTCCATTTATAAGGAGTTCCCTTGCCTACAATTGCCAAGATCTCTGATTGCTTCAGGTCTGTTAACTTTTTCTTGATATTCATCACTTGATAAATCCTATGTACTCATGTATTAAAAGCCGTCCTTTAATAACAGTTTGTAATAATGGCATAGCATCAGCATATTAGCTGTGTTGCCGGGGTTTGAGTCTCCAGGAGAAACCAAATGAACCAGGTGAAATATTTTGCGTGCATATCATTGATTACGTTAGTTAGTTTTTTTATCTTTGGCGAGAGCCTGTCATCGGAAAAGACGCCGGTTACAGAAAATGTGGTCAAAGGAGAGCAAGGGAAGGTTGCTAAGGAAGAGGCTTTGATCAAAGAAAGATACCCGAATGCGATTCGTACTTCATCAGGCCTGCTGTATATTATCTTACAGGAAGGAAATGGTGTATCGCCAACTAGCGGAGCGCTCGTAGAGGCTCATTATACCGGCAGGCTACTTGATGGAACTAAGTTTGACAGCTCGGTGGATCGAGGAAAACCACTCATGTTTCTGGTTGGGAGAGGTGAAGTAATCAAAGGTTGGGATGAGGCTTTTCTTTCGATGAAAAAGGGAGAAAAACGCATTCTCATCATACCACCTGGTCTGGCTTATGGCGATAAAGGTATGGGAACAATCCCATCCAATGCAACTTTGATTTTTGAAGTGGAACTTATTAATTTCCTCAAATAACTAAGCATCAAGAAACCCTTGCCAATTCTGATATGATCAGAGAAAATCTTGATATTTGCTGTATTTATTTCATTGCAGTCTCAAATGATTTATGGTGCGGCTATTTTAAACGGAATTAACTGATGTCATTTTTTCGTTCCTTAACCCAGGAAAAATCAAAGAAGATATTTTTGATATCTTTCTTTTTGGCCACTCTATTTCCGGTCCTGATTGTTATTGTCGCCGGTTATTACTATTTGCTCCCGCTCCTTGATGCAAATGAGATCAATAAACTGAGAGAAGTTTTTTCTTATAGTTTGATGGTTCTACTCTTTTTTCCCCTGTTGACCTTCTTTCTTATGTACAGGTGGTTTAGCTTCCTGGAAAGGGTCACGGCCGAAATCACCGTAAAGACAATGGAGGTCAGTGCCGGGAAAAAAGACTTTGCCGGTCAGAATCTGCAGGTAGATGATCTGTATCTTTCCAACTTACAGAGTAAATCCCCTCAAGCTAATGAAGAAAATGAAATTCAAAGCATCGTCCGTTCCTTCAACGAGATATTCCAAACGGCAGCAGATCAGATCGAGGAGCGAAACCGTATCAAGGAGCTTCTTGCCGGGCTGATCGCCATGGCATCGGATCTGACCTCAGAGCTTGACTTTGATCGCCTCTTTCCGTTGGTTATAGGCAAGGTTACGAATGCCATGGCGGCTGAACGCACCAGTCTTTATGTGATTGATTGGGAAAAACGTGAAATTTGGACGAGAGTCGCCCAGGGCATCGAGCAGATACGCCTTCCGCTGGGTGAGGGCATCAGCGGTCGCGTTGCCGAGTCCGGTGAAATGATCAACGTGACCGACGCATGGGAGCTGCCGTACTTCAATAGGACCTATGATGAGAAGAACCAGTTCCGAACCCGCTCCGTCTTATGTATACCTATCAGAGGACGTCGTGTGCGCCATATCGGGGTGCTTCAGGTTATCAATAAGAAGGGGAAGAATCGTTTTGATCAAGACGATGAAATACTTATAAAAGGATTGGTGTCTCAGGTCGGGATCGCACTTGAAAATTCCCTGCTTGTCGATGAACTGAAATTGTCATTTGAACAGTCCATCAGTTCCCTTTCCGCAACCGTGGACGCAAAGCATCCTTTCACGGCAGGCCACTCAGAAAGAGTTACTGAATATTCGCTGCTCATGGCCAAAGAACTTGGATTGAACCATGACCAATGTGAGCTGCTGAAGTATGCTTCCTTGCTACATGATATCGGCAAAATTGGCATTCGCGACGAGATCCTGACAAAAAACGGTACCTTCACTCCCGAAGAGTGGAAAGAGATGCAGCTGCATCCTGTTAAGACAAAGTTTATCCTTGAGAAATTCCATTTCCCTGAGCATCTCCAAAGGGTGCCTGAGATCGCCAGTTGCCATCACGAAAGGGTAAACGGTAAAGGATATCCCGTGGGCCTTATCGGCGATGAAATCCCCTTGGAATCGAAAATCATGGCTGTTGCCGATGTCTTCGATGCCCTGACATCTAAACGGGACTACCCCAAGTATGCCTTTGGCGAAATTATTAAGGATGATCGTATGCCCATTAAAAAGGTGATTGTAATTTTACAGGGCGATTCGGGGAGTCATTTCGACCCGGTAGTTGTTGATGCATTTCTGCGCTGTCTGAATAAGGTGTTTCTTCAATATCGAGGCAAACACTTCCCAGCTGAATATGTAGATGAATTTTTACAGCATTGTTAAAATATGATTTTGTTTCAATCGTTTGCTGGTTTCTGGACAACAAAAACAAGAAGAGCTGCTGGCTTGCTTGAAATCATCCCAAGCGGGAATATGATGGTCGATCTGATCCTGATACGGGAGATCCATGAAAAGGCCGGCTATCTATTCCCCTTGGAATAAGCGGATCCTTATGTTGATGCGCAAGATGGGACTCAAGGCGATGTTGCCTCATTCGCTTGGCCACGGGAGCAATGTATTGTTATGGGCTACTTTTTACCAGTGATCCTTTTATGTCGTAGGCCTCCGCTTTCACTCTCCTCTCGTTGCTGTCAAAGTAAAATATATCCTTTGCTATCCCCTTCTTCAGGGCATAGTCATTATTATAGAAATATTCATCTTTAATTACCTTCTCATTGTCGCCAAAGTAAGATATGCTCTTCAGTATCCCACTGCTCTTGTTGTACTCATCGGTACTGATGAACTCCTTTTTCATGATTTTGTATTCGCCGTTGAGGTATTGTATTGTCTTGGCTACCCCATTCTTATATTCTTTATCGTCGGCAGAAAAAGGGGTCATCATCGTTTCCCCGCCAAACTCATTGCCGGTATTTATTATCTCAGAAATTTGTGCGAATGCAGATGTTGAAATCCCGATAAGCAATATACATAATACTAATGCAAGCTTGTTCATTGTCCTCTCCTTTAGAAAGCCATATTATCGATCATTTCAGAATATACTTCTCGGCGTTACCGTGAAAGAGCTTTTCCCGTTCAGCCCTGGTCAGCCCGAGAGAGTCGACGAATTTCGTCATGTCACTGAATTAATATGCTATACATCCATTGCAATCTTTTAGAGCAGAAACATGAATAAATATGGCCTTATTGATGTTCGTAACCTTGCATACATAATGAATTTTATCAACTGAAAAGTTCAGGAAGGATGAGGGGGACAAAGTCTGGATCATATTCGTTGCAGACAATTGTTGATTACAATGCTTTTCTGACTCTTTCTTGATGGTTTATTCTGTCTGAAGCTGTCCCGTCATTTCCCTTGATTATGAAAGCCATTTGTAATTCAGCAAAATTATTTTACGTTCTTTGAAAAAAGTTGTTAATTATAAATCATCCTTAATCTCTCTCCAATCCATCAATTTCCCTTGCATTTTATCATTTCTTCATGCAAGGTTTCTTCATACAATGTTTATAAAGGATCTTGAATGACCCCACTAAACATATCTAAAATCAAATTGATAAGTAGATGCATCCTCATCCGTATTGGAGATAAGGAGACAGGGAAGCGGGAACCGGCGGTACGGTTTAGGGACGGTGGTTTTATCAACGCATCAAGGATTTTGCTGGTGATGATCATGATCCTGTTCCCGGCAATGATGGTCTCGGCCGGGGAGGCGGAAGTCGTCAGCATTGCCGCCGTATCCACCACCCCCCAGCCGGCGCTGCTGGATATCGCCCTGGACCGGGGTTTTTTTAGCAGCGAAGGACTCGACGTCAAGAGGATTATCGCCCCTACGGGCAAACATGCCCTGGATATGGTGCTTGCCGGCAGGGCGGACCTGGCGGCGGTTGCGGAAACCCCTATCATGGCGGCGATTATGGATGGCCGCGATATTGTTGTGATCACCGGGATCTTCAAATCGGATAAAAGTGAAATGATCATTGCCCGAAAGGATGCCGGCATCGTCAAACCGGAGGATCTGAAGGGCAAGCGGGTCGGCCTGACCATGGGTACCAGTCAGGCCTTTTTTTTCGATATCTTTCTGGCCCGTCACGGTATTCCCCGGAAAGCAGTGACGGTGGTGAATATGAAGCCGAGAGAATACACTCAGGCCTTTCTGGACGGAAAGGTGGGCGCCATCGTCACCTCCATCCCCCGGGCGCCCCGGTTGAAGAAAAAGATGGGAGATCAGGCCGTAATCTTTTATGGCGAGGGGTTTTATTCGGAAACCTATAACCTGGTGACGACAAGAAAATTTGCCGCCCGGAAAGGGGATCTCTTGAAGAAGATTCTCAGATCGCTCTATCTGGCCGAGAAATATTCCCAGGATCAACCGGCGGAGGCTCAAAAAATCGTTGCCCGGACAACCGGGGTGGAGGCGGAGCTGGTGCGGGGATTCTGGCCGGATATACGCCTGCAGCTATCTCTGGACCAGACGCTGATTGCCAACCTCGAGCATCAGGCCCGCTGGTCCATTCGTAACAAGCTGATCAGAAACGCCCCCTTACCCGATTTCGCCTATTGGATGGCGGGGAGCTATCTGCAGGAGATTGCCCCGGCGCGGGTCACTCTCTACTGAGGTGGTGCAATGACTATCGATAGCAAGATCAGGATCCTCACGGCGGTTGTGTTCGTCATATGTCTCGTCCTCGCCTCCCTTTTTTTCTACCATGTCGGGATTTTGCACCGGCACGCCCAGGTACAGTCCTCCCTCCAGGAACTCATCGGTAAGACCTTCGCCCTCCGGACCATCACATTTGAGTACCTGCTGTTCCGGGAAGAGGGGACGTTGGAGGAATGGAATCGCAAGGCGGCGGAGGTGGGCCCGGTGCTGGATGCCATTCAACCGTTAGAGGAAAACATGGGAAAACAGGCTTTGGCGGCGATTCGGACCGATCTGGACGCCCTGGCCAAAATGTTGGGGGAATTATCCGCCGGCGGCGGAAAGGGAGAGAAGCAGCGGCTCATCGTTTCCCAGTCGCTGGTAAAATCCCAGGCGATTGAGGAGGCATCGGTAACGCTGGTTCGCCAAGCCAATTCCCGGATGACGGAAAAACAGAACATGGCGATCAGGATATTTTTCATTTCGCTGGTCGTCCTGGGGCTGCTCTTGTCAGCCGGCGTCCTCTTCGTCGTCCTGGGGCTGCTGCGGCCGCTGAAGGAAATCAAGAACTGCATGGTAGGCATCCAGGGGGGGAACATGAACCTCCGTACCGGCATCCGCCGCCATGACGAGATCGGGTTCATGGCCGCCGCTTTTGACCAGATGGTCGAGAAGATAGCCACGCTGTTCCATGACCAGAAAGAGGTGGAAGCGGAGCTGAGGCAAAGCGAGGACAATTTTAAGCGGCTGGTGAAACATCTTCCCATCCCGTTGTGCTTCTTCCATCAGGACGGCGCCCTGAATTATATCAATGATCAGTTCGTCAATGATTACGGTTATTCGGAACAGGAAATACCCACGCTCAACGCCTGGTGGCGCCTTGCCTATCCGGATCCCGACTATCGGCGGGTCGTTGTTTCCGACTGGGAAGACGCGGTAGAAAGGGCAAGGTTTGAATCAAGGGAGATCGCTCCTCGTGAACAACGTATTGCCTGTCGGGACGGGACGGTGCGAATGGTACTGGTGTCGACCGGCATCTTGGGCGGGGATCTCCTGCTGGCGTTTGTGGATCTTACCGATCGCATCGGCGCGGAAACGGAGGTCCGGAGGCTGAACGAGGAACTCGAGAAGCGGATTGCCGAACGTACCGAGGAGTTGAAAAGGGCCGTTGCCGGCCTGGAAGAAATGAACCGTGTCTTTGTGGGCCGGGAGCTGAAAATGGCGGAACTTAAAGGACGCATCGCCATGCTGGAGAAGGAGCGATCCTGAGTCGGCGCCGCCGCCTTAGGAGGGGACTGCTGGACAGGTGGCCGGGTTTTTTCGAGGGAAAGACATGAGTATCGAGCCTTCAGTTTGTCAGGACACCATCGGACGCCGGTACGGTTGGGGACTCTTTTTCATCCTGATTGCCGCCGGTCTGATGGGCAATTATCTGAAAATTTCCATCCTCAATGCCGATTTCATCTTCGGCAGCATCTTTGCGCTCCTGGTTTTGCAGCTCTTAGGATACGTCCGAGGCGTCACCGCCGCTGCCGTCATCGCCGGTTACACCTATTTTGTCTGGAACCATCCCTGGGCAATCATCACCATGACGGCGGAGGTGGCGGTGGTGGGATGGCTCTTCACCCGCCGCAAAACGACACTGCTCGTTGCCGATGCCGGCTATTGGCTCTTTATCGGCATCCCCCTGGGCTATCTATGTTTCCACATCGTCTCCGGTTTTCCCGCCAGCAACACCATGTTCCTCATGACCAAGCAGGCGGTGAATGGCATCGCCAACGCCCTGGCCGCGAGAATGATCTTCATGTTGTATTCCCTCCACTACCAGACGGCGCGCATATCATTCCGGGAGCTTCTCTCGAATCTGTTGGCTTTTTTTGTCCTGGTCACGGCGCTGATTATCCTTACGGTGAGCAGTCGCAGTGATTTTAATGAGATCGATATCCGACTGCGCGACATGCTGAAGCGTGATAGTTACCAGGCCACGAATAACCTGCAACACTGGGTGGAAAGAAAGAAACTGCCCCTGACGCTGTTGGCCGAGATGGCGGCAACGAGTTCCCCCGGGCGGATGCAGGTCTGTATCGAACAGGCCAGACGCTCGGACATCGATTTTCTGCGCATTGCCCTCTTGAACAGCGAGGCGGTCATCACCGCCATCTCACCGCCGGTTGACGAATTGGGCCGGCCGGGGGCAGGCAAAAAATTCTCCGACCGGCCTTATCTTCCCATTTTGAAAAAGAACCTGAAGCCAATGCTCTCGGAGGTGGTAATGGCCCGGGTCAATATTCCGAAACCGATGGTTTCCATGCTGATACCGGTTGTCAGGCAGGGGACGTTCACCGGTTATCTGGCCGGAGTGCTGAATTTCACCCGCATCGAACATATCCTGAAAGTGTCCACCTCCGGGCAGGACCTGCTCTATACGCTGCTTGATAGAAACGGCAATGTCATCATCACCAACCGCCGCGATCAAGTGGCCATGACGCCATTTAGCCGCCGGGAGGGCCGGCTGGATCGACTCGGCGGGGAAATATCACAATGGATTCCCGCTCTGCCTCCCAATACCTCAACCATCGAACTCTGGGGCAAGTCTATGTATGTGGCGGAATCTACCATCGGCAGACTGGCCGAATGGAAATTGATTTTCGAACAACCGGTGGCGCCTTTTCAGAAAGCGCTCTACGATCGCTACAGCCGCAGATTTTACATCATCTTTGCCATCATTCTTGCCGCCCTGCTGCTGGCGGAAATCCTGAGCCGTATGATCGTTCGGGAAAATGCCGAGTTGGGCCGGATCACCCATGACCTGCCGGCCAAGCTGGATTCGGACCGGCAGATCGAATGGCCGCAGAGCGGCATTGAGGAAACAAAGCGGCTCATCGACAATTTTCAGGAGATGTCCGTTTTCCTGCGGGAAAAATTTCTTGAAAACCGGCAGATGAAGGCGTCGCTGGAAGAAAGGGTGGCGGCCAGGACGGAGGAGTTGAGAAAGAGCGAAGAATTTCTCGACAATATCATCGAAAATATCCCGACGATGGTGTTCATGAAAGACGCCGCCGATTTGCGCTTCGTGAAGTTCAACCGGGCCGGTGAAGAACTGCTCGGATATTCCCGCACGGAACTGCTGGGGAAGAACGATTACGATTTCTTCCCGTCCCATGAGGCGGATTTCTTTACCGCAAAGGATCGGGAAGTTTTACGCAGCGGCAGAGTGATCGAAATCACGGAAGAAACAATCCAGACAAGACATCGCGGCATCCGGCTGCTGCATACCCGTAAGATAACCATTTATGACAATGAGGGCCGACCGGCATATCTGCTGGGCATATCGGACGACATCACGGAGCGGAAGCGGGCCGAAGAAGAAATAGGCAGGTTCAACAAGGAACTGGAACAGACGATCGACGTCCGGACGAAGGAACTGCGCGACAGTCAGGCGGCACTGCTGAACCTGGTGTCGGACCTGAACGAGAATGCCGCAAAACTCGACGCAGCCAACCGGGAACTGGCCATGACCAACCGGGAGTTGGAGTCCTTCAGCTATTCCGTTTCCCACGATCTCAAGGCGCCTCTTCGGGCCATCAGCGGCTTTGCCGCCATTATTTCCCGCCGGCACCGGGAGGCGCTGAATGAAGAGGCGCGCCATTATTTTGACAATATCATCACCGCCAGCGAACGAATGAGCGCCCTGATTACAGACCTGCTGGAATACTCCCGCCTGGGGCGCCGGACATTGGAATTGAGACCCGTTCCTCTGGGGCAGATTGTCGGGGAAATCGGCGAGATACTGGCCAGCAAGATCGCCGAGTCCGGGGCGGTGGTGACTGTTCCCGAAATGATGCCGGTTGTATTGGGTGATCCCGGGCTGCTCCGGCAGGTGTTCACCAATCTGCTGGAGAATGCCCTGCTCTTCCGAAAAAAGGCTATTCCCTTGCGAGTGGAAATCGGTTATACGGAAGGTGAAGATGAGATAACTATCGGAGTTGTGGATAACGGCATCGGCATCCCGGGGGAGTTCCACGATAAGATTTTCAACATGTTTCAGCGACTGCACAGCGATGAGGAATATCCGGGCACCGGGATCGGCCTGGCGATCGTCAGGAAGGCAATGAACCTCATGAAAGGAAATGTACGCCTGCATTCAGCTCCCGGTGAAGGCAGTACGTTTTATGTTATCCTGAGAAAGGGGAGGTAACCAATGATCAAACCGGCCCATATCCTCCTGGTTGAAGACAATCGTCTGGATGTCGAATTGACCCTCGATGCCTTTCAGGAGGCCCGTCTGGGCAACACCGTCCATGTGGCCATGAATGGTCAGGAAGCCCTGGATTATCTTCTTGGCATGGGGCAATACGGAGACCGCCAGCAGTACCCCCTCCCGGATGTTGTGCTTCTGGATCTGAAGATGCCCGGGATGGACGGCATCGATGTCCTTCGCCGCATCAAAGGCATGGAATTTCTTAAAAGAATCCCTGTGATCATCCTCACCTCATCCCAGGAAGAAGGGGATCGCGCCCTTTCCTATGATAACGGCGCGAACAGCTATCTTGTCAAACCGGTGACCTTCGACGGTTTTCTTAAGGTGGTCAGGCAAATCGAACAATACTGGTTGCTGTTGAATGTTGGTCCGCCCCTGGGAGGTTGAGATGACAGATATTGTCTCCGTTCTTCACATTGACGACAGCATCTTCGATATCGAGCTGATCCGAGATATCCTGGAAAAGGAGCAGACCGGCTTCACGATCCGGTCGGTGCGATCGCAACGATCCTTCGTCGAGGCCCTCGTCGACGGGCAATACGACGTTGTTTTGAGCGATTTCAATATTCTCGGCTTCGATGCCCTGGGCGTCATCAAGTACGTTCAGGAAATCAAGCCCGACCTGCCCGTGATCGTTGTCACCGGCACCGGTTCGGAGGAAATCGCGGTGGCGGCGATGAAACAGGGGGCCGCCGATTACGTAATCAAGCACCCCAGCCACATCCAGAAGCTGCCTCAGACTATCCATGCCGTCCTGGAGAAGAAGAAATTGCGTTGGGAACGGAAGAAAGCGACGGAAGATCTCCATAGCAGCCTGGACTCACTGCGGAGGGCCATGACGGGCATAATTGACGTTGTGGTTCATGCCGTGGAGATCCGTGATCCATACACCGCCGGCCATCAGCGGCGGGTGGCGAATCTTGCCCGGACTATTGCCGGGGAGCTGAGACTGCCGCCGGAAACAATCGAGGGAATACGCGTGGCCGGCATTATCCATGATCTCGGCAAGATATCCGTACCGGCTGAGATCCTGAGCATGCCGCGGAAACTGTCGGATATCGAATACCGCCTGGTGAAGGAACATGTGGAGATTGGCTATGATATCCTTAAAAACATCGAATTTCCCTGGCCGGTGGCCGATATTGTCCGCCAGCACCACGAGCGCCTGGACGGATCGGGTTATCCGCAGGGTTTGCAGGGAGGGGAGATACTCATGGAAGCCCGGATCCTCGCCGTTGCCGATACGGTGGAGGCCATAGCCAGCCACCGTCCCTATCGGCCGGCCTACGGCTTAGACGCGGCCTTGAATGAAATTGTGGTCAACCGCGGGGTCCTTTATGATCCCGATGTGGTGAATGCCTGCGTAACCATTTGCCGAGACAAGGATTTCCAGATGATATAAGCCCCGCATCCCGTTTGCCTGCGATAATCCCGCCCAAAATTATTCGAAGCGATAGCCGTCTTTACAGAAGTGAACACGCTCGAAAACATGAAAATTCTCCCTGTCGGCAATGAGGACATACCCCGGGAAGCCCCGAAAGGCCAGATGTCGACGATGGGACGTCCTGTGAGCTCCTGCGCCGTGTAGCCGTGCATTGTGGCGAAACCAGGATTTATCATGCCGATGATCCTCGCCTCCGGCTCGCCGATGACGATGCCCACCCGGGTGAAGCGAAAAATATCCCGGAAGATTTTCAGGTCCGCTTCTGCCGGGCGCCGGGTCGGCGATGAAGAAATTGACAACATCGCCACGATTGAGTTTAATCACCCGAGTAGGAAGGAATGGATTTAATCAGGAAAGGAATGGATTTAATCAGGAATGGAATCGTTGATAGAGGGCGTCCCTTCATGACAATCGAGCATATATCAGATAACCTTCATCTCATTCCCCTGGATCTGCCCGAAGAAGGATTTCACCATTTCATCGGCAGTTGGATTTATTCCCTTGACAATACCTTCATCCTTGTAGATCCCGGCCCCCGCTCGACAATTCCTATGCTTTTGCAGGCCATGAAAGAAATGAACATAGGACATATCGATTATATCCTGCTGACACACATCCACCTTGATCATGCGGGCGGATTGGGTTCTCTTTTAAAGCATTATCAGAACTCAAAGGTTATTTGCCACAAAAAAGGGATTCGACACCTGGTGGAACCGACAAAGCTATGGGAGGCATCGAAGAAGGTGCTGGGGGATATTGCCGATCTTTATGGAGAGCCCGAACCTGTCCCTGAGACGAATATTGATTTCGAGACGAATATTCTATTTGGAAGCGCCAGCGTTACTGTTTATGAGACGCCGGGACACGCATCACATCATCTCTCTTACAAAATCGGAGACATGCTCTTTGCCGGTGAAGCTCTGGGGATATTTTATCCGATGGGCAAAGATACTTATATCCGTATCGCCTCTCCACCGGGCTTTGATATTCATGACCATAAGAGATCGCTTTTCTTTCTTCAGGATCTCGATGCCTCTGTGATCTGCTTCAGTCATTACGGTCTGTCGTATGAGAAAGAAAAAATATGCGATCTTTTGTCTGCCCAGACAGAGTTGTGGTTGAATGTTATCGGAAGACACAGCTCATTAGCGAGTCCCTTGTTTGAAGAAAAGGTGCTGGATATGTTGTTGCCTGCTGATCCCGGATTATCATGTTTCCACCATTTACCGGAAGACATCAAAAGGAGGGAGATCTACTTTCTGGGCAACAGCTTCCGGGGATTCAAGATAGCTTTAAACAAAGCGTGAACTACCGTATTGCTCATCGGAAAATTAAATGTCTTGTTGCCGTAGAGGTATTTGTTTTCTTATCCAGGGTCAACATTCCTTGCAAGCCATTTTAAAGATTCATTAAAAATAAGGTTGATTATCTATCCTTCCTTTATCGCTTCTCCCGGTTTCTCTTTCCATAATATCTAATCTATACGGATATTTATGCCATGCGCAATTTCTATTTACGGAGTTGGCACACTTCCCGCATTATCTAAAGCCAAACAGAAGCAAACAAAAAAATAAAAATAAATGGAGGACACAGAAAATGAAAAAGACACTGGGAACGATGGTAGCGGCAATGGTAGTGGTGCTCTGCACCGGGACTTTCGCTCTGGCTGAGTATGCGGCAGCGGGCGTCGGCAACTTCCCCTACTTCCAGCTTGGATGCCTGATTATCGGCGGGATGACCGTGATCAGTCTGAAACACAAGTATGAGAAGATGTATACGGGAGAGGTCGCCGGTGTTTTCGCCCTCTACACTATCCTGATTGCCCTCTTCACCAATCCGGTGATCGAAGGCATCAAGAACCTGGTTGGATAAAATTAAGAGTATTGGGAGGCGTGACTGCGCCATAAAGAGGTTGAACCTCTCCTGATGCTAAGATATGCGGACGCTGACTGTTCAATATGTGTCCCATCAAAAAAGCCCTCTGATGAAGCCGGTTCGTCAGGGGGCTTTTGATTTGGTGGAAAACTTACTCTACTGTCTCTGCCAAAGCAACAGGGGGTTAACCGATGAATCAGCTAACCCCCTGTTTTTTCTAATGGTGCCGAAGGCCGGACTTGAACCGGGCACGAGCATAGCCCACTACCCCCTCAATGTAAAAGCATTTTGGACTCGCTTGGATACAAGTTTCTTAACCGTAGGATAATAATCGGAATTCTCTTTCTTGTCCTTTAATTAAAAATATATCCTCCGTGCTCTTTCTACGGCAAGATTAAGTATTGATCTATTTACAAAAACAACCAGGAGGTCAGTTCCTTGTGTGAAAGCTTCCTCAAACAGAGAGTTAGGATAGCCACTTCATGCAGGGCTGTCCTTCCGTAGATATATGTAGCCTTGTCAGTGAATTTCCCCCTCCAAATCACCAATAGTTACATTCCAAAAGAGATCCGTCCATCCGCTGACCACTCCTTCATCACCGCATACCGGACATAACCAATAAATTTCATCATCAGAAACCATTTTTATGTCCAGCCGTCCTTTACAAGGCTTCCTTCCAGGTCTTTTGTCACACTTAGGATAATGACTCACTGGGACAAGGGATTCTACCGATGTTGCAAAAACTATAATCTCTTTAAGCTTCTCAACCCTCTTTTTCAATTGTGGAGCTGCCGGTCCAGTTTGAGATTCGTTCAGCCAATGTCTTATGTCTATTACCCACATGCCTTGCTATTCCAGTTTATTGAGTATTTACTTCCAGCATTTGCAATAACTTCTTGTTTTCAGGAATGTCAGCCATATTCTTTGCGTATTGGGCAAAAGCTATGGCGCCTTGCTGATCGATGATAAACAGCGCCGGCATTCTCCCCAGTTTTATCAGATTCCATTCCTGACCATATAGCTTCCCCAATGTACCGTCAGGATCAGGAATACCAATATAGGGGAGGTTTTCTTTTTCCCAGTAGCTTTTAGTTTTCTCCGCTCCATGAGGAACTATCACGACAATCTTAGCCTTCCTGTCTGTAAATTGCTTGATGTCTTTCTTCATCTGCTCCAGATGCTTTCTCGCAAAGGGTCAACCGAAACCCCTCAAGAAGACAAGTACGACGGGGCCATTCTTTATCAGATTGAAAAGGTTTATGCTTATGCCGTTGCTATCCCTTGCAGCAAACTCAGGGGCAATAGGTCCGATATTCAGTTTCATGTGAGGTTCTCCAGTTTGCTAAGAAGATCTGTAAACACCTCTATCGGCTGAGCGCCAACTATCTTGTGTTTTTCATCTATGATGAATGTCGGCACTCCCGTCAGTTTGATCTTAATCCCTTCTTGTCTTGCTTCATCCAATCGTACTTTATAGCGCCGATCCTTCAGGGCATTCATCATCTCAATTTTGACGCAGATGATCGTACATTTTGGAAACGTCATAACCTTTGAATCTTTCAGAAAGTAGAGTGCCTTCTGGTGGCGTTTCTGGATGAAGCTCGTAGCTGATCCAGGTATCGTGGATGTCGTAAGCCTTCTTATGAATGATATGACTATGTTGATGGATATGTCAACAGAAATTGGAATTCGTGCTATTCTTTACTTGGAGAAGATGTAACCCGCGATAAATAGTGAGATGCTGCGATGACTGTTATTTCCATTTAGCCGTCTGATGGATTGATTTTTAAACGGCGCAGAGATCCTTTTCTCCAAATACAAATCCTCACATAGGCAAATTTTGCCAGCCAATGAATCCCCTTCGAAAGCGCGCATTCATCTGAAAGCCAATTTATCCCTTTTGGTGTAGATCCGCTCCTTCCTTGTTTTTTTCCTCGTTTGGCATTTTCATCCGTCCTTTCAATTGAAAATCAACAACATATATTGCAGGCCGCTTGTGTTTGATGTATAAATTGCCATCAGGTCAGAAATAAGGCATCTGTGACATCAACAGGGGGAAAACAAATGCAATACAATGATAACATAGATGTTTCTGAAGAGATTTGCTATTCGCTAAGATTGGTCCGTAAGAGAGTACGGCTTTTTTCACCGGCTGGTTTCACCCTGGTGGAGCTGATGGTTGTCATTGCTATCATCGCGGTGCTCTTGAGTATCGCCGCGCCCCAACTTGCCGCCTATCTGGAACAGGGTCGCAAAGCAAAGTGCCTTTCCAATCGCTACCATATCGAGCAGGACGAACAGACTTACTATTTAAACAACAACAGTGCATCTCTCGCCATTGACAGCCGTTATCAGTGCGCCTCGGGTGGAATTTATGCATGGCTCGTGTCAGATCCATCGTCGCCAGAATATCCCCGTGTCGGCTGCTCTCTCCATTACGGGCAAGTTACTTCACCATTGACAAGCCTGGGGTCAAACTTTGCTGAAATTTCATCATCAATGATTGATCTAATTAGCAAGTTTTACCAGAAGAACAATAGCTATCCCAGAAGTTGGGGAGATTATAAGTTTACTGATCTGGGCCTTAATCCAGCGGAGTGGGCGCAATCATTCAACGGCTTGTACTACAGTCCCACAGGTAATCGCGTTTCAATCAAACCAGCAGAAGGCTTTACTCTCACCGTGCAGAGTGTGGGAGGCACAACACGGACTCTTACATCGAAATTGAACTGGGATCTCGTTTACAATATGGCGGATGGACAATGGTATTACCACTCGATATCGACTGTGAACGCTGTTAACATAAGCACTCTACAAGTTATTAAAAATTGAAGATAATCCTGTTAGCGTAAAGGGCAATATAAATATAGGTGGCTTATTCCTTTTGCCTGTTTTGATTTTTGATGTTCTCCAAATTAAGCTATTATATTCCTGCAGCAAGCTTGACCTTGGGTGCCTGATTATCGGCGGGATGACCGTGAGCAGCTTGAAACACAAGTATGAGAAGATGTATACGGAAGAGGTCGCCGGTGTTTTCGCCCTCTACACTATCGTGATTGCTCTCTTCACCAATCCGGTGATCGAAGGCATCAAGAACCTGGTTGGATAAAATTAAGAGTATTGGGAGGCGTGACTGCGCCATAAAGAGGTTGAACCTCTCCTGATGCTAAGATATGCGGAGGCTGACTGTTCAATATGTGTCCCATCAAAAAAGCCCTCTGATGAAGCCGGTTCGTCAGGGGGCTTTTGATTTGGTGGGAAATTTACTCTACTGTCTCTGCCAAAGCAACAGGGGGTTAACCGATGAATCAGCTAACCCCCTGTTTTTTCTAATGGTGCCGAAGGCCGGACTTGAACCGGCACGAGCATAGCCCACTACCCCCTCAAGATAGCGTGTCTACCAAGTTCCACCACTTCGGCATATATTTACAAGATCAGTGTCACACTCCCTACATGCTCAAGAAGCTTTTGTCAATATGAAAAGCGGCCCCAGCTTGCAGGAGATTCTATTTTGCAGCCGGTTGAGGGGCTGCCGGCACGGATGGGGAAGCCGGTTGCGGCGCCTTCTGAACGGGAGACTGGCCAGCCGTTTTGGCGCCCGTTGCCTGTCCTGACGGAGCCGGTACGGCTGCGAAGGGCTGCTGACCCGCCGGAACCTGCGGAATAGCAGGCTGCGTCGCCGGCGCCGCAGGCAACTGTCTCTCTGCAACAGGTCGGCCCGTCGCCTTCATCAAGTTACTTCCCTTCTGCCCGGCCATATAGGAAAGGACAAGGGAAGTCAGCATAAAAAATACGGCAATGCCGGTGGTCATTTTACCAAGAAATGTACCCGGCCCACTGCTTCCGAAGATGGTCTGGCTCGAGCCGCCAAAGACCGCCCCCATATTTGCTCCCTTGCCGGCCTGCAACAGGACGACGAGGATAAGGGCAATGCAGACAATAAGGTGCAAGATGATGATCAAGGTGTGCATGTTTTTTAAACCTCTTTATATTTTACGATCGCTGAAAAGGACCCCACGTCGAGACTGGCCCCTCCCACGAGGGCGCCGTTGATATCCTTTTCCGACATGAGTTTTTCAATATTCAGGGGACTTACGCTCCCTCCATATATGATCCGGAGCATTCGGGCAAGCTCTTTTCCGTAAATGCTTTTCATAGTATCACGGATAAAGGCATGCACCTCCTGGGCCTGTTCCGGTGTGGCCGTTTTTCCCGTACCGATCGCCCAGACCGGCTCGTAGGCAATCGCGGCGTTCCCTATACCATCGGAATCGACATTCTTCAATCCTTCTTTTAACTGTCTATCAATGACGGTAAGGGTGGCGCCTTTTTCCCTTTCAGCGAGGGTTTCCCCGATACAGAGGATGGGCTTCAGCCCCAGGGCGAGGGCTGCGGAGATCTTTCTGCTGATCAAATCATCGGTCTCCCGGAAAAACGTTCGTCTTTCCGAATGGCCGATGATGACATATTCACAGCTTGCGTCGACCAGCATCCCTGCTGATACTTCTCCCGTAAACGCGCCCTGAACCTGGTCATGGACGTTCTGGGCGGCAAGTTTGATGGCCGATCCCCTGAGTATGGCGGCTACGGCCTGCAGGGCCGGGAAGGCCGGCGCGATGACCACCTCGCGGCCGGGAGGAATCTCAATTTCATCGACCAGGCGGCGGGCAAACAGTTCGGCTTCCCGAATGGTTTTAAACATCTTCCAGTTGCCGGCGATCAATGGCTCCATACTTCTTTCAAATCCTACATTTGATGGACTCGTAAAGAGTCGAAAAACTTGTCATAATTGACGGCCTTATAAAAAGAGCCGCAGGCAAGGCGCGCCAATCCTGAGGAATGAGGCGTACTTAATGTACGCCGCAGTAAGCCTGCCCCGTACTTGCTACGGGGAAGGATGCAGCGCAACGCCGCATCCGGACTTTTTATGGAGCCGTTACAGCTGTTTGCCAATATAAAGGGCCAGATCCCGCATCCGGCAAGCGTAACCGCTTTCGTTGTCGTACCATGCAAAGACCTTGACCATATTGCCGTCGAGGACGTTGGTCAAAGGTGCATCCACTATGGAAGAATAGGGACTGCTGGTAAAATCTACTGATACGAGTTCATCTTCACAATAGGCCAGGATGTTTTTCAATTTGCCTTCCGCCGCCGCCTTCAGGGCGCCGTTTACTTCGGCGATCGTCACGTTCTTTTTCAGCTCTGCGGCCAGATCGACAATGGACACATTGGGGGTGGGAACGCGCAACGCCACGCCGTCCATCTTTCCCTTCAGGTCGGGAATGACCTCGGTAACCGCTTTGGCCGCTCCCGTGGATGTGGGGACAATAGAAAGGGACGCCGCTCTTCCCCGGCGGAGATCCTTGTGGGATCCGTCGAGAAGCCGCTGATCCATGGTATAGGCGTGCACGGTGGTCATGAGTCCCCGGATGACGGTGAATTCGTCATGGAGAACCTTGACGACCGGAGCCAGGCAGTTGGTTGTGCAGGAGGCATTGGAAACGATGTGATGCTTTTTGTTGTCATAGGTATGTTCATTGACGCCCATAACGAAGGTCCCATCAATGCCCTTGCCCGGCGCCGCGATGATGATTTTTTTCGCTCCCGCCGCCAAGTGTCCGGCTACATCATCCCTCTTCCTGAATTTACCCGTTGATTCAAGGACGATATCGACGCCCATCTTGCCCCAGGGGAGATCCGACAGGGTGGATGTAACCTGAGTGATAAGGATTTTCTTGCCGTCGATGATGAGATAATTATTTTCGGTAGTTATTTGCGCTGCAAAAATTCCATGTACAGAGTCATATTTCAACAGGTGAGCAAGGATTTCCGGTTTTGCCCTGGAATTGATGGCGACGATATCAATGCCGTCATGACCGTGGCAGGCCCTGACCAGATAACGACCTACTCTCCCGAAACCATTGATCGCAACTTTGATGCCCATAATAGTCCTCCCGTATATTTAGCCATTACTCAACGGCATAGTTTTCAAGCTCCGACAGGCCGCTGCCTCTATAGCTGTACAATGAGATTTAGTCAACATGAATTTCCCCCAGGCGGCAACAGATCCTGAGAGGGAAGACACTTTTTTAACGACTCTTTGTTACGCCGTTCCGGTCGCAGAGCATTTTAACAGGGCAGGAACTGCATCGCGGCGACAAAGGCCGGCATATCTTCCGGCCGAAGGCCACCATCAGGGTATTGTAGATTTTCCAAAATCTTTTCGGGAGCTTTTCCCGGAGCGCCGCCTCGGTTTTTTCGGGTGTCTTTGTTGTTACATAGCCCAAGCGGTTCGATATCCGGTGCACATGGGTATCCACACAAATACCGTCCTTGTCGAAGCCCAGGGCAATAACCAGATTGGCTGTTTTCCTGCCGACGCCCTTGAGCTTCAGGAGTTCTTCAAGGGTGTCGGGCACCGAGCCCTGGTATTTTTCGATGAGGGTACTGCTGATTTCCCTGAGGGTCCGCGCCTTGTTACGATAAAAACCAACGGGATAGATGGCCTTGCCAATTTCCTCTTCCGACAACTTCAATAAATCCTGCGGGTTTCCGGCCAGATTCAGCAACCGTTCCGTTGCCACAGCAGTGACTTCATCCTTGGTGCGGAGGCTGAGAAGCGTGGAAATTAGCAGGGCGTAAGGATCGTAATTTTCTGCGGCTAACTGGGAAACAATGGGGAGGCCGTCGTCCAATACCGTCGCTTGCAAAAGACGAACGACCTCTCCGATATCGTTATTTTTCAATGTTTATCAGTCGTAGCCTTCTTCCGTTGCCAGGATGTCAAGATGCAAGGTCGTGATGTCTTCAATGTCGAGGTTCGGCTCCTCTTTCGTCTCCCGGAAGTCCACGATTTTGATATAGCGTTTACATTCATTGCATACATCTACGCGATACCGCTCGTCATCCTCGACAGTAAAATAGGCCAGGGTCTGCTGTTCCTCATTGCCGCAGAAGGGACATTTGATCCGCAGAAAGGGCCATTCGATGCCGCATTGATTGCAGAAGAGGAAACGAGCTCCCTCTTCCTCCTTTATTTCGCCGATCTTGGGTTCTTTGCCGCAAACAGGGCAGTAGCCCTCCGACCACTTTGACTTGAGAACAACGTCTCCGTAGGCAGCCACGACCTTTTCAAACGCCGGCCGGAGGCATTCTTCAAGGAATAGATCAATGAGGTCGAAGGTTTCATCCTCTTCCCCTTTTTCTTCTTCTTCCTCCTCTTGCTCTCCGTAGAAAGCGCCAAGCAGCATTTCCCTGAAATCCTCTTCCCCCGTCCTGATTTTACGGGCCAGCTCTTTCGTCTCACCGGGGGCGCGCTTTTCGGCGATATGGAGGAGATCGAGGAAATAGGCCTGGGGCTGGCTCAGGTCGTAATCACCCTGAGACAGGTCAATCAGGGGCAGGCCGCCTTCCATTTTTGAGTTGATAAGACGTTCATCAACGGGAAAGATGCTTGCAGGCATCTTATGACGGTATTCCTCGCGAAGGATGAGAATTTCCTCCAGGATGGCGAGCAGTTCCTCATAGTGAGGATTCTGGACCTTGTATGATTCAATGGTTTTTAGTGTATCCTTGAGCATTTTAGCCATGCGGTTTCTTCTCCTTCAGAAAACATTTTTTATTTGTGGCTGCTGTATATATAGTTTCATGATCAACTTCAAGCAATTCTTTCCAGCAAATATTTTATTGACACAAAGACAAAAAAGGGAAAGAAGGCGACATGGATTTGTTGACTGCTGCTATTCTGGGGATTGTTGAAGGGATCTCGGAGTTTCTGCCCATTTCTTCTACAGGGCACCTCATTCTGACGTCCCACTTGCTGGGACTCAAGCACACGGATTTTCTTAAGAGCTTTGAAATCGCCATCCAGGTGGGGGCAATTTCCTCTGTCATTGTCCTCTATTGGCGGGCGCTGCTGATTGATTTGAACATCCTTAAGAAGGTGATTGTCGCCTTCATTCCCACAGGAATCATGGGACTTACCCTTTATAAGCTCATCAAGCAGTTCCTCCTGGGATCATCATCGGTGGTCCTCTGGTCACTTTTTGTGGGGGGAATCCTGCTGATTGTTTTTGAGCTGTGGCACCGGGAAAAAGAAGACGCCGTTGCCGATGTGAGCGATATTTCTTTCCGGCAGGCCCTGATCATCGGCTGCTTTCAATCGATAGCCATGATCCCCGGCGTTTCCCGCTCCGCGGCGACCATCGTCGGTGGCCTGCTTCTGGGCCTGAAAAGGAAGGTCATCGTCGAATTTTCGTTCCTCCTGGCGGTGCCGACAATGCTTGCCGCCACGGCCTATGATCTTCTGAAAAGCGGTTCCCAGTTTTCCATGGATCAGGCCCAGTTTCTGGCAGTCGGGTTTATCACTTCTTTTGTCGTGGCCCTGGTCAGCATCAAATTTCTCCTGCGCTATATTCAGACCCACACCTTCATCGCCTTCGGGGTGTACCGCATCGTGCTGGTCCTGGTCTGGGTGTTGGTCCTGTGATAATTGTTAATGGTACGAATTAAGAGGTATATTTCCAGATGAAAAGAATGGCATCATTTTGGGGTTGCCTGACGATTTCACTGCTTCTGGCCGTGCCGGCCATGACGGATATTTGTTTTGCCGCCGGCGACGCCGGTCATGACATCGGGCGGAGTCTTTCGGTCTGGACGGTGATCCCCTTCGTCGGGATTCTCCTTTCCATTGCCCTCTGTCCGCTCCTGACACCGCGATTCTGGCATCATCATTTCGGTAAGGTTGCGGCATTTTGGGCCCTTGCCTTTGCCGTTCCCTTCCTCATTTTCTTCCGGGAAAAAGCCGCATATGAAATCCTGCATATCATGCTGATCGACTACATCCCCTTCATAATTCTCCTGTGGGGACTCTTTACGATTGCCGGAGGGATTGCCGTCAGCGGTACGCTGAGGGGCACGCCGGTCATGAACACGCTGCTACTGCTGATCGGGACGATCCTGGCCTCATGGGTTGGAACCACCGGGGCCTCCATGGTGATGATAAGACCGGTCTTGCGGGCCAACAAAGAACGGGTGAAGAAGGCCCATGTAATTTGCTTTTTTATTTTTCTGGTGGCTAACATCGGGGGCTCCTTAACACCGCTGGGAGATCCGCCCCTCTTCCTGGGTTTTCTCCACAATGTCCCTTTTTTCTGGGTGACGACGAGTCTCCTGCCCCATATGCTTTTGGCCACGATCATTCTGCTGGCGGTGTTTTTCGGGATTGACCGTTATTTTTACGGACGGGAGGAGATCATTCATAATGACGAGGAAACGAAGACGCCGATTCGCATCGAGGGCCTTTACAACTTTCTTTTTTTAGCGGGGGTGATCGGCATCATCCTGGTTAGCGGCTACTGGCGGCCGGGGCATATTTCCGTCTTTGGCATCGAAATGCACTATCAGAATCTCCTCCGGGACTCCGTCATAGTCATTCTGGGCCTCCTTTCTCTTTATGTAACCCCGCAGCGGTTGCGGCAGTCCAATGATTTCAGTTGGGGGCCGATTTTAGAGGTGGCCAAACTCTTTGCCGGAATATTCATCACCATCATTCCGGCTTTGGCGATCCTCAAGGCGGGTTCCCAGGGGGCGCTGGCCTGGCTGGTGACATCCGTCAATACGCCGTACAATTATTTTTGGGCATCCGGCATATTGTCATCTTTTCTGGACAACGCCCCTACTTACCTGACCTTCTTCAATATGTCCCTGGGCCGGCTTGGACTGAGCGAGGCCATGATCCCAGCGGCGCTGGCGACGGGTACGGCGGCCACCAACCCGCAGTTTATCTCTTATCTCATTGGGATATCAGCCGGTTCCGTTTTTATGGGGGCCAATACCTACATCGGGAACGCCCCCAATTTCATGGTAAAATCCATCGCCGAGGAGGCAGGAGTAAAAATGCCGAGTTTCTTCGGTTATATGTTCAAATATTCCATCCCCATTCTTATTCCTGTTTTTATCATCATAACTTACGTGTTGTTCTGATCAGGAGGCAAAGACGATGAACGGGCATTACTTTGAAGTAGTTATCGAGGGGCGTCATGAATTCATCGAGGGATTTGTCAAGGGACTTATCGCCGAAAAGGGCATCCAGGAAGAGTCCTTCTTTGGGGAAGATTATGATATTGACGATGAAACCACATTCGAGATGCTGTCCCGTCTGGTCGGCGCACGGGGTGAGCATACGGTAATTATTGTTGAGTCACAGGTGCTGGAGATCCTCAGGGAAGCTCTTGGCAAGTTGGGTGGAAAGCCGGAAGGCATGAATATCGTTTCCATCCACAGGATCAAAGAGGTGTTTTTCACCTTCTCCATTCAGACCTTTTCCAGGGAAATCGGGAAAGAACTCGACCGCATCCTTTCTGAGGCGTCTGCCGCCTTGAAAGTCGAGCCGCCATATGCACGGCGGGAGAAAGAAACGCCGGAAGGGCGGGGTGTCGAGGCATACGCCCCCCTCCACGATTATGAATTCCAGGTTGAGGGGCGTATTTCCGGGGGGTGCGCGGGGGTTTTCCATTGCTATGGGAAGTTGAAACGTTATGAGGTTGTCGATCTTGGCCCTGTGGAGATCACCCGAGAGAAGTGAGAGCAAGGGAGGGGAATCCTGCCCGGCCTTACTTTTTTAGCCCCCGCAAAACAATCCAGCCATAGATCGCTCCGTTGATCAGGATTACGCCGAGACCGAGAAAAAGCTGCTGCGACCCGGTAAGGGAAGAAGGGTATATTATCGAAACTAAATACCTTTCGATGAAATCCGAGGTATAGGCGGGCCCGTCACATTGGATGCGAAGCCAGTTCTCCAGGGGGGTCAGCGGACAGATCCAGCCGGTAAACTCTACGAGGGCGCCCCATGCCGCCGCGGGAATGTGTATCCATGACCAGCGCCTATGATGGAGAACCAATAGACCGCCGAAGATGACAAAAAGGATAAATAGAAAATGGATGACAACGATAATATCCGCAAGCAGCGAAAATGGCATGACCATTAGCATTGCGGCATGTGTCATGATTTGTCGATCATGAGCAGAGATGCATTAAAGTGAAGCTGTCGCGACGAGTTCACGCTACTTTTTCGGATAACCCACCGACTGGGCCAGGATGATGCGCTGTTCGGGCCTCAGCATCATTGCCTTACCGAGGACCGCGCGATCCACTGTTCCCCGTGTAACCGTCGCCAGGCCTTCAGATGCGCAATAAAGGTAAACATTCTGGCCGATAAACCCTGTATCCACTGCTGAATACAGGTCTTTTACATCATTGGCGGCGTTTTCCATCCTTCCATAATCGGCGACGTAGATCAGATTGACAGGTGCATCCTTGACATAGGACTGGGTACCGGTAAAGGCGCGGATGTCTTGGGCAAGAACGGGATTCAACCGGTGCTTCTTGGCGTCATACAGGTACAAACCCTTTTCAGTTGCCACATAGACTTCCACTTCCTGCCAGTTCTTCGCAGAGGGGACCGTCCGCTTGCCCGAATCAGGGCGGTTGACGCCGCAGGCGCTCCAGAGCAGGTTAGAGAGGACCCGGATGGGTAATTTGCGATTGCTGAATTCCCGGGAAGACTTCCGGTCTTTGAGGACATGCATCAGGAGCCGGCCGCTGTCCATCTGGGGCTTAACAAGCTGGATGGCCTTAAGTTCCTGTGCTGACAATATTCCGGGGATAAAGAAAAGAATCAGCAAAATCGAGATGATGAAAAATATTCGCCTGTGCATGAGGTCCTCCTTTTCATTTTTCCTATACCCCAGCCGCCGCATTCTGGCAAACAGTATTTCGAAAAATTCAGCCTGCCACCCGTGGGCAGGCTGATCAATTATAAATTTATGTTTCATTTAATCTTTCGCTGCTTTGCGACATTTCCTCCCTTGATGTTATATCTCAGAACAAATCCCGTCCTTTCCGTTCTTCTTCGCCTGGTACATAAGCTGGTCAATCCGATGCACAAAGATTTTCATGTCTTCCTGTGGCTTGTACTGCCCAAGCCCGATGCTCACCGTCACATGGACGTTTTTACCCGGCGCCGGAGAAAAATTCTCTTTCTTGAATTCCGTCCTGATCCTTTCCGCTATTACGGCGGCGTCCTTGCTTGATGTCGTGGGCAGGATGACTGTGAATTCTTCGCCGCCATAGCGATAGGCGGAATCCGTCTGGCGGAGGCATCTTTTGACCACTTGACCGAGTCGTGACAAGACCTGGTCTCCCTCGATATGGCCATACGCGTCGTTAAATGCCTTGAAATCGTCAAGATCGAGAAGGAGAAGCGCCATGGGCTGTTCCTTATAGCGGTTTGCCCGATCTGTTTCCATTTTCAACTGGTGATAAAAATACCTGGAATTATAAAGCTGGGTGAGGTCATCGATGATACTGAGTTCCCGATACCTCTTTTCACTGTGCTTCAGCGCCTCCTCTGCTCTCTTTTTATACGTTATATCCCGTACAATCCCTCGAAATCCGATGGGCTTGCCAAAGGAATCCTTTATTAACGAAACAGAACATCCTACAAAAGCTTTCTTCATGTCTTTTCTTATAAGTTCCCAATCGAAATGACTTGTCGGCGTCTCGGTCTTGTAAACAGTATTGAAGGCTTTGAAAACCTTCTTGGCGTTTTCCTTGTCCATATATTGACGGTTATTCATGCCGATCAGCTCTGCCTGCGAATAGCCAAGAATGCGGGATAAGGAGGGGTTAACGTATGTAAGATTGCCAAGCAAATCAACTTCGTAATAACCGTCCTGAATATTTTCGAGCATCGCGCGGTATTTTTTTTCGCTTTCACTCAGTTCTTTTTCCGCCCGCTTCCGTTCGCTGATGTCGCGGGCCACTGCCTGGAAACCGGTAACTTGGTCTTCTTTCATGATCAATTGAGTGTTCTGCCCAAGCCACACTTCATGACCTTCTTTTGTGAGAACCGGATATTCGGTATATGTATTTTTTGTTCTATTTATCAACTGATTAGCGAAGTTAGCAATGGCTTCCTTAAACATGTCAGGGCGAACGAACATCTTATAGTGCTTTCCGATGATCTCCCCTTCTTCATATCCGGAGATACGGAGCGCCGCCGGATTTATAAAGGTGAAGTATCCCTTTTCATCCGTCCTGAACACAATATCACTCGCATTTTCCACTAATGCTCGGTAACGCTCCTCGCTCTTCTGCAGCTCTACCTCAGCCCGCTTGCGCTCGGTGATGTCCTCAAGCACAGCAATTATATGATCCACCCTGCCATCGGATTTACGAACGCAACCCACAGTAAGATTGGTCCAGACGACCTCTCCATCCTTGCGGATAAAACGCTTATCCATATTATATTGTCCAATATCGCCTGATAAAATACGGTTAAATTGTTCGAGATCGGCGTCAAGATCGTCAGGGTGCGTCATTTTCGACCAGGTCATGTGGACGATTTCGTCTTGGGAATAGCCCATTATCGAACAGATGCGTTCGTTAACCTGGATCCATCCCTTATCGGGGGAGGTAATGGCAATGCCGTGCATTGGCAAATCGAAGTAACTGCGGAAACGGGCCTCACTTTTTTTCAACTTTTCCACTTCCTTTTTCAACTGCGCTTCCGCATGTTCCAGTTCCTTAATCCTCTGCCTTAGCGAAGACAATTCATCGATCAATTCCTGTTTTGTCTTGGTTTGATCTTGCATGGGGTTATACCTGTCCAATGATGCAAGGCATTTCATTTATGTCACTGTCCGAAGTTGCCGCGCCATGAATATGTGAACCAAAGAGAATAATTTTTGGAACTTCAATCCATTTTCCGTGAGGACATCCCTCATGAATTGGACGGCTTCGACGACTGTGCCGTTATCCATTATTACGCCTTTTTTATCCAGCGTGTCCGTGACCCTTCATGAATGGGGAGGTTGTCTTCGTTTCAATTTTCTCAGATCATTCACACTAAAGACATAGTTTCTCCCTATTTTATGGAAAGGCAGCTTCCCCTGTTTAACCCATCTTCGCACAGTTACCGCCGCAACTTCGAGGTATTCCGAACTTTCCTTGATGGTCAGAGTTGAAGGGAGATCTCCGAAGACCTCTTCGTACGTGTAATTATCCTTGTCAAAACCTTTACGGGCGATGAGGGAGAAAAGTTTTTCTCTCTCGGTGATCGGCAACAATACGATGTCCTTATAAATCTGCTCCGCTGATGTATTCATGGTCATGACTCCCTCTGATAATTCTTCAAATCCCGGTAAAAGTTTTCATGCTTTCCGATCATGACAAAAACCAGTTTTTCATCCCCGGCTTCATAGGCGATCAGATATTCCTGCATGTGGAACCTGAATTTATGAACCTGGATACCTATCAGGTCGCCTATTTTACCTTCTCCAATATCCGGATCGGCAATGATCTTGTCCGCTTCATCTTGAATGGCCAGTTGCAAAGGCAAAGGTTGCTTTTTTACAAATCGCCGAAATGCAGGAGAAAATAACTTTTCCATGATGAGATAATTGATAACGCAAGTGATCAAATTAGTCAACTCGATTAACCTCACACTTCAATACGCAGGAACACCTGTCTTTTCGCCGATCCAGTCCAATGTCTCCTTGAAAACCGGGCATTCCAGTTTTCCGGAACGACTGAAGAGGATCTTCCGGATATCGGTAACTTTCTCTAAAACGCCCCTTGCATGTATGGTGTCACGATAACCGCGGCCCATCTTTGTCCTGAACAGCTCTTCAACTATGTGCTTAGGCGGTTTTTTCTGATCCTGATCTTCCACGGGATGACGCCATTTGCCAAGGGCCTCTTTCGTTTCCAATACCTGTCGCAGTTCATTTACCGCCGCCAGCAGCAAAACCTCAAGGTCGTGCTTCATTGCGCTGGGGAAAAAACGCGCCAGTTTATCCTGCGCGTTTACAGGCGACAACAGAAACACCTCCTGAAGCGCATCTTGGACGAGCCGGGTCTGGACGGTCTTGAGTTCCGGCAGATCAGCGTGCTTGAATTCTGTGTGCGCATATGTTGCGTTTGGGTAGAGGTCCGGCAAGCCGACCACCAGATCGCGGTCATTGTTGACAATTTTTTCGGCAGCATGACGTCCGATCTTACGGAAATAACGAGCCTTATCGTCGAGGGGATGAATCTGGATACCCCAACCATTCTTGCCGAGTTCGGTCCGCCAGGACGCCCATAAGGCGTTCAGGGCGATCCGGTCCGATTCGCCTTCCACGAATACCCAGACCCTCATGCCATCGCCTCCAGCTCTCCCGATCGGTGAAGGTCGCCCAATGTTTCTCCCCTAACGTCCTCCAGCATCCTGGCCAGGGTTTTACGATCTGCCGGCCGCCCCCATGTAGCCTTGGGGTCCTCGCTTATTCGGGACATGACGGCAATATCGTCAAGGCCGAACCTGTTCAGCAAGTCCGGACTGTGGGTGGTAACCAGCACCTGTGTTCGCTCCGCCGCCGTCTTGATCATGTCGGCGACGACCGGCATCAGTCTTGGATGCAGTCCTGTCTCTGGTTCGTCCACCATTACCAGCGGAGGCGGCAATGGATTAAACAGGGCTGCGGCGAGGCAGAGGAACCGCAACATGCCGTCGGACAACTCCCAAAGTTCCATGGAACGCTGCATTCCTTTCTCTCTCACCCGGACAAGCACCTGCACCGGACTGCCGTATGTCGTATCGCAGTGGATTTCTTCCACCGTCGGATATGCAGTTTTCATGAATTCCCGCAGGTCGCCGGCAGCCCCACGATAATCGTAGCGAGTGAGAAGCTCATGTAAAACGGTGCCCAGATTTTCGCCATTCCCATCCAGCAGGGTTATGGGCTTGATTTCCGCTGCCCTGGTGCGGAGACCGGAGAATCTGGTGACGTCAAATCCCGGATAAAACGCCATGCTTGCCAGCAAGACCCGCGCTGAAGACGGAACGGGAAATTCGTTGAAAAACCGGATCTGTGAAAGCAGCAGGGCAGGTTCCTGGGCAGGCGCGGGCAGGTTGATCTCGATGCCGTCTTTATCCATAACCTCTCGCACCTGATTTGGTTGGGGAAGGTTTTCGTCAAAGGGGACAAGGCGGCGTTGGCTGTGGCTGTATATTTGCCGACGATAAGGAGATGATTCCAGATACGTTACTGTTTCTCCATAACCGGGCGCCGGCTCCGGACGGCATAATACCTCATGTTGCACTTGCACCTGCCCCTGCAAATCGCCCTGTAAAAAAACTTCATAGGATAGCTGCTGACCGTCGTCCAGCGGCAGACGGCCCCAGAAAGGATTTACGGGCTTTTTGAAATTGACCTTCCAGAGCAGTTTTTTTTCTTCCGACGAGGCGTTCAATAAGGACGGCAATCCCCAATGCCAACCCGTAACGCTGTTCAATGGTGAAGCGGCGCACTGCGAGATCATCTGCAAACAGTCCAGCAAGGTGCTCTTACCGACCGCGTTTGCCCCGATGACCACCGTAAGGGGGCGGAAATCGGCCATAAATCCGTTTAACAGGCGATAACCTTGAACTTCAATTTTCGTGATCATGGGTCACCTCATGGTGTTTGTATTTCAACAACCTCCATTCCCTTTCCCAGGACGCAACGATAAACGCCTCCTCCTGCGAATAATAACTATAAATTTTTTACGTTTTTCAAACGCATATAGCCACCGATTGATTTCAGGATCTTTACCTTCTCCATACAGGTCTATACTCGACGAGGTTGATGACAGTTTCTATCACGGCAGTACGTTTTTGCACCCCCATGGTTTTTTAGGTTCATCCGGTTCATGCGTACTTTTGCGCTGATAATATGTTGAATTGAACTTTGACTAACTTACTTCTACCGAGTCATTGGTTCTAAAACGAGAAAAATCTGATTATTACCTGTTAAATGCAATGACATCGTGGACGAATAAATGTGCCATGACATCGTAAACTTGCTGACATTCGGGTATACTAGTTCCAGTAAGGTTGCGTGATTCGATTGTGCACAAGTAATCAGCATCTATGATGTTTCGTCCAGTAGTGGCCATGATTTTAAAGTGCTGTCAATCATGTTTTTATAGGTTCCTCCTCGATGTCATGGCACTCAACAATTACCAACTGGAATGACTATGTTGTGGTAAGTTGTCAAGAATGGCTTCTCGCTAAGCGATTAAATTTGTTTGCACAGGAACTTTTTTAAAGGACATACTCATTCTAAAAGTTTTCATCTCTTCAAGCTGCTTTTTGATGTTTACAGCCTCAACATCTGTATTGACAAAACTAATGGCTCTCATCCCAAGCTAATATATCAAGATAGATCAGGGGAACGCCTGCCTGTTCCGTTATTATTCTGAATACGCTTTGTATAGCATCATACATTTGCTCGCTCACGATAAAACTCATCGATGGATTGGTTGGTATTCTCCCGACAATTTTTGCTTCCGGAAATTCGTGGATGCATTTTCTTATGGCTAATAGAGTGAACTTTTCTAACGGAACGTGTAGGAGTTTTATTAATGCAAGTCGCTCCTCATTCTTAATCTCGTCGTATAGGCAAAAACGTTTCATCAGGAGATTAGGCAATTTTCTTTGCTGACCATAAGTAAGCGCATAATTTTTGCCCATTTCGTTTTCCCAATGATGACCAAGTTCAACGCTAAAATTTTTAAGCCAAATATCATAATCATGTTGTGTTCTAAGAGCCAATATATCGTTAATTTGATCCTTATCGCTCATTTTTTTATATGCCCAGTTCCTATAAACAACACTCGGTTGTTTCGGCATATGCTGAAAAGCCCTAAATGTGTTAGATGATACTGATATACCAATTACACTGCCAAGACTTTCTCTTTTTCTAAAAAAGCGCGACATCTTTTCTTTTTTTTCTTTCAAAGAGTTAACAATTTCTTCGGTACATAGAAATTCTGTTGCTTCTATATTCATAATCACCTTCTTTTTAAAGCTATTAACTGTAGACAGTATTCTGGTTTTTTTCAGTAAACCCTCACATTTAGAGTATCTATCCAAATGTCGTTAGAATTTTAACTAATAATTCGGGGAAAGAAAATTTTATTTTACAAAATATTCTTATATAACCTATAAATCGCCAGTTCCTTTTATAGATTTTTCCTTTCGATCTTTAGTTTGTTCATCTGTTAAGGGTTTATAAAAGTATGATATTCGACCTTCTTTGGATATTTTACTATATTTTAACAAAATATCAACATTGCTACCATACCACGTGTACTGTTCCAAAAACTCGTTATTTTGATTACCTGCCCCATATTGCTCAAAGAGAGTTTCTTTTATTTTCATATAATTAGTGCCTGCTTTAAATTCAATTAGTACAAAGTGGAATCTATTTTTATAAAATCCATATGTAATGCTTTCTAAGACCGCATCACCAATTTTTAATTTATCATTCTTACGGATATAATATTTCGAATCTCCATCATCCGCCGCTATCCCCATACCTTTTAAATCTTTTATATTATTTCCCCACTTAATTCCCCGAAAGCCATCAGGTTCATTTTGAAAACATAAAGAATTATTTGGAAGCATAAAAAAGATAAGCGCCACTAAGATTGAAGCTAATGACATGTAATGTTCTCTACTTTTCATCTCTCTATCCTCCTTTTAAAATTAGCAACATTTGACATCGTTTCTCTCGTACGCTAATATAGTAATACAATCAACAACTAATTAAACTTAGCAAACAACAGTCCCGGTAAGCCACTTGGTTTTCAGTCTCAAGTTATCCTTCATTTAGACTCCACAATAACCTTGGCCTCTATTCCTGTTATTTGATTCAATTGATCATTCGGAATATCTGTTATGGTTAAAGTCGTCTTCTTTTTGGTCAATATATTATCAGTAATAGCGATAATATTCGCAGATTTTTTCCATCTCCCTGCTTGGATCGTTAATCGTACCATTCTACTTTTGAAGTACTGAGCCAATACATCATTATTTAGTCCTTTGAAATGAAATGAATATAACCCGATATGGCCAAGGATATTAACGCTGGGATTTTTATAAAACAGTGCAAGCTTCTTCAATAATTCGTTCGTCTTCTGAATATTCCACTCAACATCAATGACTAAATCTGACTTATTGCCTTTGTTTCTGATTTGTGGTTCACCTAAAGTAACTACTGTATTGTCAGCAATGAATTGCAATGCCTCGTCAATATATTTTTTACTTTCTTCGAGCTCATCCTTATTTTTTATGGCAAGATTAAGAAGAGTTCCTTTTTCGAAAGCAATCCTGATAGAATTCTGATTCTTTTCTAATTTTTCTAAAACACTTTCCCTTTCTTGTATCAGGTTTCTGTACTGTCCCGCTGTCTCACTTCTAAGCCGCGTAGATAGACTTTCCAACTCTTTCAAAAGCCGTATATTCTCCGATTGCAACGAAGATATTTGATGACTTCTTTTGATGTCTGATTTGATTTCTTTTATTTTATCCTCTAACACACTGATATCAATGTTTGCCCTAATATTAAGACTAAATATTGTTGTCTTGTTCTGTAGCAGATTCATGTCTTCAGAGAGAACAACTGCTTTCACTATAGCTGATGCAAAGGTGCGTATTTCATCTTTAGTTACTTGATTATCACGCACAACCGTTTCAGATTCGAGATAAGTTCCAATCTGTTCAACAGCCAGAAGCTTTGCATGTTCAAGAGCAATCCTTCTGGCGTCAGCCTTGGTATCTCTGTCACCCATGACATACTCGCCAGTAGTTTCAACTTCATAAGTTTTAGCAATGATGACCGAGGGATATAATGATATGAGAATCAGAATGACGAAGATTTTTTTCATTACTGAAATTCTCCTTGTTAGAGTGGCGTTTGTTTTTTCTCGTTTAACATTTGCTTTTCCGGCGGTGCTACAGTATTTCGACTATGTATCTGTGGCCGGTGTTCCTCACGGAACTGGTAACTCATGCCATACTTGCAGTGAAAATAACATCAATGATTACGAGATGAAGACATGTGTTTTCATCAGATGCTTACATTTTGTTGCTTTCAAGAGTAAGCGTTATTCGGATGCACCATAAATGCTATCAGGGCATGATCCACAATGCTCTACCGGTGGCATCTGGCCCCCCCGCGCTTGTTGAGGATCTGGTTTTCCCGTTCGTAGCTCAACGCGGACCAGAAGAGTTCCTTGAGGAGCTCAAGCCCCGGCAACTTTTGGGGCAAGGTCAAGAGTGGTCTCCTGATGATTATGATTGCTCATCATCTTCATGTTTTTGTCTGCCCCATAGTGCCGCTTCCGGATTGCCTGAAAAAAAGTTCGATGCATCGAACCGATTTAACTACATGATATATTTAATCAATCAACCGACCAGTTTTACGTTTTATGTTTTTGGAACGGCTAACTCAGCATCCGTGACGGCGGGTTTTCGGCGCCCTCCGGCGACGGCTCTTCGTCAGCGGCGTTCGATCGCTGGATGGTGGTCAGAAAATCATCCAGGGTCTGTTTCAACTCATTGGCTTGCTCTGCCAGCCGATCCCGCTCCTCATCGGTAATACTGTCTGCGTCTGCCGCCGTGAGGCGGTTTTTCATGCTGTCAAAGGAAGTGATGAGCATTTCTCCCTGGGTCTTGCGTTTGGTTCGGGACTCCTCCTTCAATTGTTCCTTGCTGAGTTTCTTTTCCTTGTACTTTTTGTACAGGGTTATCATGCCCCGCTCCTGCTTGCTTTTGGCAATTTCCACAAGGATCGTCCGGGGTACGGAGGGGTCCTGGCGGCATTCGTTCTTGATTTCCTCGGGGAGGCGGTTCAGGGACATGATCTCCGAGATCATCGCCTTGGACTTGCCGACGACGGATGTCAGATCGTCCTGTTTGTAGTTATGACGCTTCATGATCCGGTCCAGGGCTTCCGCCTCCTCAAGGGGTGTGAGGTCCTTGCGCTGGAGGTTTTCCACCAGGGCGATCTCATCGGTGTTGCCCTCAACCATGATGGCGGGGACGCTCAAAACGTCGGCCATTTTTGCCGCGGCAATACGTCTTTCCCCCGCCACGATGGTGACCGACCCCTGTTCGCCGGGACAAAAGAGGACGGGCTGAAGGATGCCGTGTTTGCGGATGGAATCTGCTAATTCGGCTAACGCCTGGGGATCGAAATATTTACGGGGTTGGTTGGGGTCGGTCCAGAAATCAATGATCGACAGGTAATAGAGCTTGCCCTTTTCATACGTTATTGCCATAGGATTAATTACTCCTTAGCGATACTGATACATATGGCATATTACTCAAACTGTGACAATAATCAAGAAAAAACAGAATTACATGGCGTGAAAGGGCAGGGACGACCAAGAAGACTGAAAAAGGAATCTCCCGGAAACCCTCCTCGGAACACTAAGCGATCAGCCAGAAATGGTTCCTGAAAGATAGCCACCAGCGCCCGGCTCATGACGTGGTGTGTATTTACTCTTCTGCAAGCTTCTTGAACAGTATCCTCAACGCCTTTCCATCTCGAATGCACTCCGAAAATGTTTTCTCCCAATGCCTGGGATAGAGGTTTTTCTTGTGATAACCGGCGGTCCGGAGGGCTTTCTCAAGGCTGACCGATTTTCCATCAAAATTCATGAACGCAAGAAGTTTGATGGCGGCCTGATCGCAGGTGCAGAAGATAAGTTCTTCATCCTCCTGTATCAGGCAGGCAATGGCTTCCAACTCCCCGGGATCAATCCCCAGACGGGCTTCTTTTGCTTCGTTTCGAACCGTTTGCAAATGTCCCACAGCAACATTTTCAATAACGGTGACCCGATCGTGGATATCGATTTTGGCTCTCGAGCCGCCGCTTTTAAAGTATGAGGCCTCAGCAAGGACGGTCTTCGTTACATGGATTTCGTAACCCTTGATGATCCTCTCGAATAAGCCGAGGGCATGAAGGTCGATGAGAACATCGGCGTCAAGCAGCAGCAATTTTTTCATAATTTTTTACGTCATACCCGGCAGCGGATAGATAGTCATCGATTTCGGATCGGTCGATCTCTAAATATTCGGAAAATAATCCCCGTGAAATTTTCCCCTCCATCAGGCAGCGGCAGGCAAGAGAAATGTACCGTTGTGGGAACTTTTCCGGCGGCTGTTCTTCATATAAGCCCCGGCGCATGCCGCGATCCAGGTTCCGAAATTCGGAGTCACCGAGAATTTTTTCAACCTGTCCTCTCTTGAGTTTCCTGAGATTGACAAGCCTCCACAGAACGGCTTCCGAAGAAACGTCGAACTCTTTCGCCAGTTCGATGATATCCACCAGCTTCAGTTCCTGATTCACTGCAATTTCTTTCAGTGCGTCAAGCAGGTGATCTTTCGGCAGGAGCAAACTCGCCGCAAAGCTGTCTGCATATTGTTCTGGCCTGGTTTTACATGAGCCGTCTCCGATTTCCTCATGCGAAAAGATATTCCAGGTCACGATGTGGAAAAGCTCATGGGCGAGGTCGAAATTCCTCCTCCAGGGTGCATCGTTGGCATTGATGAGGATACCCACGCCAAGGGCGCTATCCATGATGCTGGCGCCGGATAAACCCTCTCGCAGATCCAGATGAATGACTTTGAAACGAAGTGTGTTTTCCAGCACGTTCAGCAGGTTACAGGTGGGGCGTGATCCCAGATCGAAACGTCTGTGAATTTCTGCTCCAAGCTTTTCGGCCACCTCAAATCCGTTTCCGGCGAAGTCATCCTTGTCGAGATGAGTGAGGATCTCTTTCCAGCGCCGCTTCAAACCGAGCAGATTTTCCAGATGGCTGTAATTTTCAAGAAAGGCGAGAAATTGCCGCTGTTCCTTCTGGATATCGCTGCCTGCCGTTCTCCGCCAAAGAGGAACTGGATCCGCCGGAACATCGGCATCAAAGAAATAATCCAGGGGTCTTCCGTAAAGACGGGCCATCGCGATGAGTTCGCCGGCGCTGACGTTCCGGGTTCCCTTTTCAATGGAGGATAGAATCTGGTAATGTTTTAAATCAAGTCGTCGTGTGACTTCGGCAAGAGAAAACCCGGCAGACTCCCGCGCTTGAACGAGCCTCTCGTGGAAATACTTTCCTTCTGCATTTGAAGGTTTCATGACTGCCTCCCTACAAGAATATCTTATGTAATCATGTAAATTATTTTCGTACTACATAAGATATTCTCATGGAGTTGTCAACATCAAATTCAGGATCGGTTTTTCCTCCTTAGCGAAACTATCGCTTGTCATGCCTGATTACCCCGGCTGCAGGAGTTTGAAGTCCGTGGGCGGCTCCTGGCGGCGGATGGCCTTGGTGTCTAGGAGTTCATAAAGGATCACCTCCATAACCCGCCAGACTTTTACGCCGGTCTGGATGCAGCCGGTAATGGTCTCTTCCCGGCGGCCGCAGGCCATGTGCATGTGGAGGATGGGGGCGCCTTCTTCGTCGGGGAAAATGGTTCCTGTTCCCGCTACTTCGTGGGCGTTTCTAAGGGTATGGGTCATGGGAATCACAGGGAGGACGCGATCCTCCTGGGGGCCGACCACCAGGGTGCTGCCGTCGTCGGCGCCGCCGAGGATGATCAGGGACGCCGCCCGGATCTGGTGTTCCCGGGCGAAGGTTTCGATTATTTCATGAACGATTTCGCCATCTTCCAGGCGGAGGATAAAGACCCTGCCGATTTTTGATTCTTCGTAGATCATGGCCGTAGCTATTCCCCGTACATGCCGTCGATGACGCTTTGGTATTTCTCGTTTATGACCTTGCGTTTTAGCTTCATCGTCGGGGTCATCTCGCCGTCCTCCTGGGTAAATTGCTTGGCCATGAGCTTGAATTTCTTGACCTTTTCAAATCCTGCCAGTTCCTTTTGGTTCTGTTCGATCCGTTCATGATAAAACTGAACGATATCGGGATGTTGGATAAGGTCTTCCCGGGATGTCCAGGAGATATTGTTGCTCCTCGCGTAATCCTCCAGGGCGTCAAAGTTGGGAACGATGAGGGCGGCGACGTATTTGCGCTGGTCGCCGATGATGGAGATCTGCTCGACGAAATGATCCTTGCCGATGGTCGTTTCGATGAGCTGGGGGGCGATATACTTGCCGCCCGAGGTCTTCATCAGGTCCTTGATCCGGTCGGTAATTGTGAGATATCCGTCCTCGAGGACACCGACGTCGCCGGTCTTGAACCAGTGGTCTTCAAAGACCTCCGCCGTCGCCTCCGGTTTCTTGTAGTAACCCTTCATGACCGTTTCGCCCCGGACAAGGATCTCGCCGTTGGGGGCGATTTTAACATCGACGCCATAAATGGTCTTTCCCACCGTTCCTGGTTTGTAGAAATAGTCCTCATGGCAGGTAACCGTTGCCGTTGTTTCCGTCAGACCGTAACCATATTTGATCGGGATGCCCACGGAATGAAAAAATTCTTCGATATTCTTGGAAAGGGGCGCCCCGGCGCAGGGGAAAAACCTTATCCTTCCACCCACGACGTCACGCAGTTTCGCGAGGACAAGCTTCACGGCGATCTTGTGTTTGAGTTTGAGATCCCAGGGAATTGATTTCTTCTCCTTTTCTCTCGTGTAAATCTGTTCACCCATTTCTACGGCCCACATAAAAAGATTTTTCTTCGAAGGCGGGGCCTTTTCCAGTTTTTCGAAAACGGCGGCGTAGATCTTTTCATAGAACCGGGGAACGGCGCACATGATCGTCGGTTTAACCTCCTGGAGGTAGGCGACGATCTTGGCGGTGTCGTCGCAGTAGTTGACCACCATTCCGGAGCCCATGGCGAAGTAGGTCCATGCCCTTTCAAAGACGTGACTAAGGGGGAGAAAGCACATTGATATATCCTGATCACTGACGGATAGTCGCTTGGTGTGGGCCTGAAAGGAAAAGTAGAAATTCGAATGATTAAGCATGACCCCCTTGGGCTCCCCGGTAGTCCCGGAGGTGTAAATCAGGGTGGCCAGTTCGTTCATGTCGGCTTTCTTCAACCTTTCTTCCAGCTCCGGCCCCCGGGTGGAATTGCGGCCCAACTCCAGAAAATCCTTGAAATACATGGCATTATCGTCGCCGGCGAGGGGAACGCTGCTGTCGAAGACAATGATTTTTTTAAGATATTTTGATGCGCCGATGATGGACGCCGCTTTCTGATACTGATCTTTGCCTCCGACGAAGAGGACGGCGATTTCTGCCTCGTTGACGATGTAATCGGCCTGTTTAGACGTGTTGGTAGCGTAAATGGGCACCGAGACGGCGCGGACGCTGAGAATGCCCAAATCGGCAATGGTCCATTCCGGGCAGTTCTGGGAGAAAACCCCCACCATGTCTCCCAGCTTGATTCCCATCTCCAGGAGGGCCTTGGCAACGTCATTGACCCTCTCTCCAACCTCTTGCCAGGAAATGTCCCGCCACTGTCCGTTTTCCCGGTAACGAAGGGCTGTTCGCTCCTTGTATTTCTTTGCCTGCTTCCGGACCATCAAGGCCAAGTGCTTTTCGGGCATATTACTTTCTCCTTTTCTTTTCTTTTTGGGTTTATTTATTAATTGCAGTATAAACGGCTAAAGCTGAGAAGTCAAAAGCAATTTGATTGATAATACTGAATATTGTTTGACGGGGCGCTCTTTTTCCCCTATACTCTCCGCCATTTCACGAGGACTTGGAAAAGATGTTAGCTGAATTTGATACCACAAGGATCGCCATTATTGGCCCGGGACGTCTGGGAACGTCCTTTGCCTACAAGTTTGGCCGGGACAACAAGCGGGTTACGATCTATTATCATGACGCCGATGTCTGCCGTCATATCAACCGGGAACACCTCAATCCCAAACACCTGACCGAGGATCTCGCCAGGCGCCTGGGGGGGATGGAAAACGTTCCCCGCCTGGCCCCGAAGGTATATGCCACTAACGATCTCGAGCGGGTAGTCGATGACAATGACATCATCGTGCTGTGCCTGACAATGGACAAGCTCCCGGAGTTTCTCAACTATCTGAAGCCGCTCATGGAAAGAAAATCCGGCGACACCTGCCTCATCTCTCCCATCAAGGGACTGACCTCCGATGAAATCACCAAGGAGCTCATTACCCCGTCGCAATTGATCCACAGCAATCTAAGCAGCCTCCGCTATAAATATGAGATCGTCTGCATCGGCGGGCCTTTTTTCGATGTCGACATTGCCCTGGGGAATCCTGTCTGTGTAACCGTGGCGGGAAAAAGCGCGACGGCGAATCTCATCCGGGAAGAATTGATCCGCTTCAACCGGCGGGAGCTGACCTCATACTACAATTTCGACGTGATCGGCGTGGAGGCCTGCGGTTCCCTGAAAAATGTCGTGGCCAACATCAAGGGTGTGACCGATTCCCTGGACCTGGGCGACTCCATCCCCGGGACCATCTTTGCCCGCGCCGGTGTGGAGATCCGCTCGCTGTCCATGCTCTTGGGCGGCAGCTTTCAGGCCTTTCACAGCCAGGCCGGGGTAGGGGATATGTACGTTACCGTTTCGTCCATGGCGAGCAAGAACTATCGCTATGGCAAATACTTCCATGAGCTTTACAGCGGCAACCCCATCGAAACCAACCTGAAGGTCCTGGCCAAGATCGACGGGACGCCGGAAGGACCGAATACGATCCGCAACGTCCATCGCTATCTGGAAAAGAAAAACATGTACAGCCCCCTTTTCCATTGCGCCTACAAGATCTTTAATGAGGGAGGCACCCGGCGGGACATCAAGGAAATGATCATCCAGGCCTGCCAGTTCGACAAGCGGGTCAAGGAATTTATCGGGCCTGTTTCCCGTTTCCTTTATCGGATCGCTCCCAATCTATGGTATCGGCGGCATAAAGGTCTTATGTCCAACTGGGACGTTTGACGGCTTCGCAAAATGAGACCTTTGAAAAATGGCTTCGCCGCAGCTCAAAAATCTTTTTCGCTTCTGGTTTGTTTGCATATAATTGTAATTTATTACCAGATGTTAAATTCAATCACGGAACGGCGAAAAACATTTGATTCGCTGCTTGCGAACCATTTTTCTGCGGTTATGCAAGACTCTCAGTACGCCTCCGTTCCTCAGGTGGAGCGCGCCTCGCCTCTGGAGCATTTTGCGAAGCCGTCAGAGTTAAAATCCCAATATTTTAACTTGACATTTTTTAAAGATCAGTTATAGGTCAAATCATAATTTAGCCGGGATTTGAAACAATATGACGATGCTTGGAATGACAAACATTAATCTTTGCTGGTGGTGGCAGGCTGATAAAGTCTGCCCGCATTGACTGTGTGAACAGGTCGTGGGCAGGGAGGAACCTTCCCATGACACAACCGGAAATCAAAAGCCATGGGAACACCCCATGGCTTTTTTATTAGCCGATTACTTTTTTAAAGGAGAGATGAATATGGAAACCATCAAGGTATTGCTGGAAGATCATGAGATCCCCAGACAGTGGTACAACATCCAGGCGGATATGCCGACACCGATGCGGCCGCCCCTGCACCCGGCCACCGGGAAACCCGTCGGCCCGGAGGATCTGGCGCCGATCTTTCCCATGAACCTCATCGAGCAGGAGGTCAGCACGGAGCGCTGGATTGACATTCCCGAAGAGGTTCTGGAAAAATACCTGATCTGGCGGCCCTCGCCCCTGTGCCGGGCCCGCAATTTCGAGAAGCTCCTCGACGCGCCGGTGAAGATCTATTACAAGATGGAGGGAAACAGCCCGGCCGGGTCGCACAAGCCCAACACGGCCGTTCCTCAAGCTTACTACAACAAGGTTGCCGGGATTAAAAATCTTTCAACGGAAACAGGCGCCGGTCAATGGGGAAGTGCCCTGTCCATGGCCTGTAAGATGTTCGGTCTCGGCTGCCGGGTCTTTATGGTCAAGGTCAGTTACGAACAGAAACCATACCGGCGGATGATGATGAACGTTTGGGGAGCCGAGTGCTTCCCCAGCCCCAGCAACCTCACTGCGGCGGGCCGTAATGTCCTTGCCGAACATCCCGATTCACCGGGGAGCCTCGGCATCGCCATCAGCGAGGCTATCGAGGATGCCCTGTCCCATCCCGATACGCGCTATTCCTTGGGCAGCGTTCTCAATCATGTCATGCTCCATCAAACCATTATCGGTCTCGAAGCGCAGAAGCAAATGGCGAAGATCGGCGTCTATCCCGATGTCGTCATGGGCTGCGCCGGCGGGGGAAGCAATTTTGCCGGAATTTCCCTGCCCTATGTCCGGGATAAAATCCACGGGAAAGAAGTAAAAATTGTCGGGGCGGAACCGACCTCATGTCCTACCCTTACCCGGGGCCCCTTCGCCTATGATTTCGGCGATCTTGCTAAAATGACGCCCCTCCTGCCCATGTACACCCTGGGTCACGACTACGTCCCGGCCCCGATCCATGCGGGCGGGCTCCGCTATCACGGGATGGCGCCTATTGTCAGCCACCTGGTAAAGGAGAATCTTATCGAGGCCCGGGCATATCACCAGATCGATGCCTTCGAAGCGGGGATCATGTGGGCACGCAGCGAAGGTTTCATTCCCGCCCCGGAGACGGACCATGTCATCGCTGCCGTTGTGGATGAGGCACGGCGAGCCAAGGAAGAGGGCAAGGAGAAGGTCATTCTCTTCAACTGGAGCGGTCACGGCATGGTGGATCTTGCCTCCTACGATGCCTACCTTACGGGGAAGCTGATTCCTTATGAAATGCCCGACGAAGAAATTGCCAGGGCATTACGGGCCATCGAGGGCTTCCCAAAACCATAGCGCCTGCGGTACGGTCCGTGCTACAAGCGCTCTGAATGAACGAGACAAAGGGGGGACAGGTCAATGATCTGGCCCCCTTTGTCTTTATATTTTGAAGGTCGATAAACTTAGTTGAGGACATCGGGGAAATTTTAATGTAATGGTGACCTCAAGGAATAATATAGAGTGAAGGTGTGCTATGCGGGAGACCAACATCCATGACGCCAGGGAAATCCGCTGCCCCAAACTGGGTCATGAACTGACTTTTGCCTATTGCCGCCGGGAAGGGGGAAAGCTGCCCTGCGCACGGATCATCCGTTGCTGGGAGAGTTTCTTCCCGGTAGAAAGCTTTCTGAATGAGACTCTGGATGCCGAGACATGGGATACTTTCCGCCGGCAGACGCCTCCGGATAAGATGACAACCCTCCTTGATCTCATCGAGAAGGCCAAGGCTCATCACAGATGAAAGATAAAAAGAGGGCGGATAAGGATTTTCATCCCCTGGCGGACCGCATGCGACCCCGGCGCCTGGACGAGTACATAGGTCAAGGACATCTGCTGGGGGAGGACAGCCTCTTGCGCCGGGCTATCGAAGAGGATCGCCTCTTTTCCATGATCTTCTGGGGGCCGCCGGGGTCGGGAAAGACGACCCTGGCCCGGATTATCGCCCAGGAGACGGAGTCACATTTTACAAGCTTTTCCGCAGTCTTGTCGGGAGTCAAAGAAATCAGATGCGTTGTGGAGGAGGCCCTTGCCCAAAGGCAGGAGCATCAACAGAAGACGGTTCTTTTTGTAGATGAGATTCACCGCTTCAACAAGGCCCAGCAGGACGCCTTCCTGCCTCATGTGGAAAGCGGCCTCATCACCCTCATCGGCGCCACCACGGAAAATCCTTCTTTTGAGGTAATCGCCCCCTTGCTGTCCCGTTCCCGGGTCATGGTCCTCAAGCCGTTTTCGGAAGCAGAATTAGGGGAAATGATCTCCCGGGCGATTACAGACGAAGAAAGGGGGCTGGGCGGTTTGCAGCTACGGATCGAACCTCAGGCCGTGGAGGTCATCCTGTGGTCCGCCGACGGTGACGCCCGGACGGCCCTGAACAGCCTGGAGGCGGCGGCATCGCTCGTCATGGATATGGAGGAAGGACAACGTCTCATTACCAGGGAAATTGTTGAAAAGGCTCTTCAGAAAAAGGCCCTTCAGTACGATAAAGGCGGGGAAGAGCACTATAATCTGATTTCGGCCTTTCACAAGAGCCTGCGCGGGAGCGACCCTGATGCCGCCCTCTATTGGCTGGCGCGGATGCTTGCCGCCGGGGAGGATCCTCTCTACATTGCCCGCCGGATGGTCCGGTTTGCTTCGGAGGACGTGGGCAACGCCGATCCCCGGGCCTTGGCGTTGGCTATGGATGCCATGCAGGCCTTTCATTTTATCGGGATTCCCGAGGGGGAGCTATCCCTGGCTCAGGCGGCCGTTTACCTGGCGACGGCGCCCAAAAGCAATGCCCTGTATGCCGCTTATGGCAAGGTCAAGGAAACGATCCGTCAGACGGGAACCCTGCCGGTGCCGCTCCATATACGTAACGCCCCGACAAAACTGATGAAGGAGATCGGTTATGGCAAGGATTACAAGTATGCCCATGATTACCAGGATGCCTACGCCGGGCAGGACTGTCTCCCCGAGAACCTGATCAAAAGAAGGATCAGTTTTTACCGGCCGACAGAGCGGGGATATGAAAAGACCATCGGGGAACGGATGGAATTCTGGCGGCAATTGCGGGTAAAGAATAAGAAGCAGGGAGAGGCCTGAAGCCATGAGCTATCCGCTGCTATTTTGACCAGTCATCGGTCAGTTTGATATTATCCCTGGCCCAGCTGATGAGTTCGGAGATAGAGGTTCCTTTGGGGAAAAACTCAACCACGCCCGCCTCCTTGACCTTGTCAATGTCGTTATAATCCAGGAAGCCGCCGGCGGTAACCCTGACATATGACATGTCCTCTTTTTTGAGCAATTCCATAATTCTCGCAATGTCTTCTATTTTGGCCCCGGGCAGGGTCGTAATTCCGATATGATCTACCGCTTCCTGGAGAGCTGAAGCAACGATAGCTTCTGGACGCTGATTTTCCACGTGTACAACTTCATAGCCCGCTTCACGGAAGGCAAATGATAGTCGCCCCACTGCCGCTTCATAGCCCTCGCCCAGCTTGGCCATTAAAATTCTTATCGTGTCTGCGCCCATGGTATTCTCCTTTCGATCATCGATAAAAAGATATTGCGGTGCAATATTGCATAATTCCGGCAATAAGTCAATCAGCCACAACCAAACAAAAAAGTCTTGACATGAATATCGATTCTGTAGTGCTTACGTACCGGATTTCCGGCTTTAACCGGTTGGATAAAATAACATAATCTAACCTGTGGTGTGATAAAGGAATAAGAAATAATGACAGATAAAGTGATATCAAAAATAAATCAAGAACTGCTCGCAGAGAATGCCTTATTGAAAGGGCAAATGTGAAAAGGTCCAGACAAATCAAGATCATAAAAGGATTGTGGTAAGGGGCTGCCCGTTCATGATCTTTGCATTTTACAAAAAAGAATGGGGAGACCTGAGGTCTCCCCGCGTCCAGGAGGAATATTGGGTTTTTACTGTCGGCTGATCATGCCCGTTTGTTCAACCGATCAATTTCTTTTCTGACTTACTTAGCCTGCACATCTTGTGCCATTACCCAGGGTAGGCAGTTTTAAAATCATCTCACCATAAGTAATTGAATATCAAGGGTATTATCCATCTATCCCCCCATGCTCTCCAGATATGTTCTGTCGCGGCGGCGGCAAAGATTGTCGATCCACATGGCTTAAGTACATATAAAATGAGCAATGTCAATCACTTGTCTCGATGACGGATTTATTCGGAAAATCGACGATAATGTCGAAGCTGATTTTATGATTGACTTTCCCTTTGAATTGCCTATGATGCGGATCGTTGCATACCATCAATAAGACAGGCGGTAAAAAGAAACAATGTCCCCCCCGGAGAAAATTGTCTGGCAGGACCGGACTGCGCAGGGCAACCGACCTTTCCTGCAACCCATAGCCATAGCTATTGTCTGTGCCGTTTTTATCGGTCTCATCATCATTATGGGGATCATGGACCTCCGGCGACTGGACAAAACCCTGGTGGGCATTCTGGAGAACCGCGCCCTTGGTATCGTCGGGGTCGTGCAACGGCTTGCCCAGGAAAATCTCAATAATCTCGTCCAGGCGTCCCAACATAAAGAGGATCGCCCCTTTGTCCCCGTTGCTGCGGAGGCCTTTTCTCCCCAGAAACTATTGATTAACGCCCTTGTCCAATTAGGGCAGGAGGTCGATAACCACTGGAAGAAGGATCGTCTCAGTGAAGACTATCTGAGAAAGTTTGCCGATGAAAAGGGACTCTTAATGATTGCCGTGATGAACCGGAAGGGACGTTGCGTGTTTCAGAGCCGGTCCCTGCCTCCCAAGCTGGTTCCAGAAAATCCTTCCGCAAAGATCACCATGGAGCTGTTCAACCAGTTAGGCAGTGCGAACAAGATCGGCTTTGTCGCCCTGCGGAGGAAGGATGGGAGCGGGACGATCGTCATTGCCCTGGACCCTGCGGGCCTGCGTTTCTGGGGGACGAAGGTGTCCGTGGAAAAAGCCCTGCAGGAGTTGGGGGGAGGCCAGGGTCAGGGTATGTCCTATTTCATGATCACTGATACCCACGATAAGATTCTGGCCAGCGCCGGCAATTTACCTGAGAAATGGAAACCGGCGGATATGCATGTTTCTGAGATCCTCTCCGGCGCCCGTACCGTCGAAAGCAGAAAAGTCATTTATCTGGAGAAACCGATTCTTGATATCGCCATCCCGGTGTATCTGAACGGCCAGGTCATGGGTATTGCGAGGATGGGGCTGGAGCGGGAGAGTACGGAAAAGATTCTCGAGGAAAACGGAAAGAATATTCTGATCTTCAGTGGCCTCATCATGTTGATTGCCTTCCTGTCCCTGTGGGTTCTCTATATGAATCAGAACCGCCATCTGGCAGGGATAATCAGTATGGAGCGCAGACTCGAAAAGGCGGAAAGGCTCTCCGCTCTGGGCCAGCTTGCCGCCGGTGTCGCCCACGAGATTCGCAACCCCTTAAACGCCATCAGTATGGCATCCCAGCGCCTGAAGAGGGACTTTGTCCCCGCTGATGAAGGCAAAACCAAAGATTTTCAGACCATTACCGGCGTCATACGCGACGAGATCCGCCGCCTGAACGGGATTATCGAAGAATTCCTGACCTTTTCCAGAAGCCGGCGCCTCGACCTGCGGGAGTATCCCGTGACGGAGGTCTTGCAGAAAATAGTGAACCTCCTTGGCGAAGAGGTTAAGGAAAAGGGAATCTCCCTGGAAACTAACTGGATGGAACCGTCGCCGGTTATTCCCATGGACATGGACAAGCTGCAGCAGGCCCTCCTCAACTTTATCAAGAATGCCGTGGAATCAATCTCCGGGGCGGGGAAGGTTACCTTGACGGTAAAGCCGGAGAAAAAGGGCTGGATCAACATCCGTATTGTTGACACCGGGTGCGGGATGACATCTGAAGAAATCGAGAGAATTTTCAATCCCGAATATACAACCAAAGAAAAGGGGCTCGGATTGGGGCTCCCCCTTTCCCATGAAATCATCCGAGGTCATGGAGGGGAGATTCGCGTTACGAGTCAAAAAGATGTGGGTACGACATTTGAGGTTCTTCTGCCGGTTGAAAGTACGGTAAATAAGACTTAATGATTAATTGAGGGAGTGGATATGAGGTCATTGAATATCCTGATTGTTGAGGACGGACAGTCTCAACGGGAAATGCTGAGGGACTTCCTGATTCAAGAGGGGCATGCCGTCAAGGAAGCGGATAACGGGGAAAAGGGCGTTGCCCAGGTCCGGGGCGCCCATTTCGACCTTGTCCTCCTCGATTACAAGATGCCGGGCATGGACGGCATGCAGGTCCTCACGGCGATCAAGCAGATCAATCCCGAAATTGATGTCGTCATCATTACGGCCTATGGGACCATTGAGACGGCCGTGGAGGCCATGAAGGCCGGAGCCATAGATTACATCACCAAACCGGTTGAATTCGAGGAACTCCTGATCCTGGTGGACCGGGTAGCCGAACGGCGCACCCTGATCAAGGAGAACGAGATTCTGAAACATGAGCTGCGGGAAAAGGGGGTAACGACGGACCAGATTGTCTACCGGAGCCCCAAGATGGATGCCCTGATCAATATGGCCGGTCGGGTGGCGTCAAGCAGGGCAACAATCCTTATTCAAGGAGAGAGCGGCACCGGCAAGGAGCTTCTCGCCCGGCTTATTCATCACCTGAGCCCCCGTTCCGCCCGACCCATGCTGGCCGTTAACTGCGGCGCCCTCCACGAGAATCTCCTGGAAAGCGAACTCTTCGGTCATGAAAAGGGGGCCTTCACCGGGGCCGCCGCCCGGAGGATCGGCCGTTTCGAAGAGGCCGACGGGGGAACCCTTTTCCTCGATGAGATCGGGGAGCTTTCAACCACGGTCCAGGTCAAGCTCCTGAGATTTCTGCAGGAACGGGAATTTCAGCGCCTGGGGGGCAATCAGAACCTTCGTTCCGATGTGCGGATCATCAGCGCCACGAACCGTGACCTGGAGGCCCGGGTTAAAGAAGGGGCCTTTCGGGAAGACCTTTTCTACCGGCTCAATGTCGTGACCATGTCCATGCCGCCGCTCCGGGACCGGAAGGAGGACGTGCCGCCGCTGATCGAACATTTTCTGCAGAAGTACGCCCAGGAAAACGGCAAGGTCATCAACGGAATCAGCAGCGAGGCCCGGGATCTGCTCATGAAGTATGATTATCCGGGTAATGTGCGGGAACTGGAGAATATCCTGGAGCGGGCCGTGGTTATCGGCCGGGAAGAAATCATTTCTGTGGAGGATCTACCCTTCCTGGAAGATTCCCTTTCCTCGCCGGAGGACGGTAAAAAGGCCGAGGGACTGTTGCGGGGATCAATGGAAGAGATGGAACGGAAGATGATCGTCGAGGCCATGGAAAAGGCGGGGGATCATCAGACGAAGGCGGCGGAAATCCTCGGCATCAGTGAACGGATGCTCCGTTACAAACTGAAAAAATACGGTTTGAAGACACATTGAGATAGGCAACAGGCAATAAAAATGGGGACGGTTCTATTTATTGGTTCTGTCAAGAAAATTATAGAGACCTTGAAAAATGGCTTCGCTGCAGCTCAAAAATCTTTTTCGCTTCTGGTTTGTTTGCATATAATTATGATTGATTACGGGATGTTAAATTCAATCACGGAACGGCGAAAAACATTTGATTCGCTGCTTGCGAACCATTATTCTGCGGTTATGCAATAGTTCTCTCTTATACTGTTACTGTAAAAAAATAGGGACGGTTCTATTTCCCCTTCAGGCAGGCAGTTTCAGGATCGCTCTCGCCTCGGCGGGGGAGGCGATCTCCCGGCCGTATTCCCTGACAATTCTGATTACTCTCTCCACCAGCTCGGCGTTGGTTTTCGCCATGACCCCCCGGCGCAGGTAGATGTTGTCTTCCATCCCCACCCTGATGTGGCCGCCCATAATCAGGGCCATCATGGCCATAGGCAATTGTCCGGCACCGATGCCGATGTTGGACCAGGTGGCGTCCGGGGGGAGGTATTCGTAGATATGCAGAAAGGCCTTTGGTGTCGCCGGGGCGCCCCAGGGAGTTCCCAGGACAAACTGAAAGTGGAGGGGATCGGCGAGTTTTCCCTCCTGGCGCATCCGGAGAGCGGTCATCATCATCCCGAGATCGAAGATCTCGATCTCCGGTTTAACCCCGGCCGCCGCCATCAACGCGGCGGCCTGGTCGAGAAAATCCGGCGTGTTGATAAAGACATTTCCCCCGAGGTTGATGGACCCGGCGTCAAAAGATGCCAGTTCCGGTTTGAGAGAGAGGGGGGAAAGACGTTCTTCAATGGGGAGATTTCGTCCCGGGATGCCACTGGTCGTGAGGCTGAGGATCAGATCCGTCTTTTCCCGGAGCGGTTCGACAACCCGGCGGAAAAGCTCTACGTCCTGACTGCCGAGACCCGTTTCCGGATCCCGGACGTGGAGATGGACCACTGCCGCCCCGGCCTGCCAGGCCTCGGTGGCCGATTGGGCGATCTCTTCCGGGGTGATGGGGATATGGGGCGCGACATCCCGCATCATGCGGCTGCCGGTAATGGCGGCGGTGATAATGACTTTATCCATATCAATTCAACTCATGTTTTTATTAAGGAGAAACATCTCAGGCGGTTTTGCAACCCCATCCCCACCCTGACCCTCCCCTTGAAGGGGAGGGAACAATAGTTTCCACCCATGGTCATCGGAAAAATCAGAGTTGTGAGGAAATGTCCCCAATAACTTCATCAAGGATGGCCACAAGCTGATCTACCTGTTCTTCCGTGATGATGAAGGGAGGAGCGATCAGGACGTGATCGCCGTTGACGCCGTCGGCTCCCCCGCCGCCCGGATAGACGATCAGCCCCTTGTCAAAGGCAAGGTTGCTTATGAGGGCATTGACCTTCAGGGCGGGAGCGAAGGTTTCCTTTGTATCCCGGTCGCGCACAAATTCCACGCCGGCGAAGAGTCCCAAGCCCCTGACATCACCCACAAAGGGATGTCGATATAGAGCCTTCAGCTTTTCAATGAGATACGCGCCCATTTTTGCGGACCGGGCGACCAGATCATGGCGGTCGATGTAGTCAAGCACAGCGATCCCGGTGGCGCAAGCCAGGGGGTTCTGGCTGTAGGTATGGCCGTGGACGAAATTGCCGTTTCCCTTCTTGATTGCCTCATGGACGGACTCGGTGGTAATGACGGCGAAAACAGGGTAATATCCCGCCCCGAGTCCCTTGGCGCATACGATCATGTCGGGGGTAACTCCCCAGTGTTCGATGGCGAAGTTCTTGCCCGTCCGGCCGATGCCGGTCATGACCTCATCAACGATCAGCAGGACGTCATAGCGGTCGCAGATTTCCCTGATTCTCTTGAAATAGCCGTCTTTGGGAACCAGGGCCCCGGCGGTGGCCCCCACGACCGGTTCGGCCATGAAGGCGGATACGGAATCGGGACCCTCATAGAGGATCGTCTTTTCCAGATCGTCGGCGCATTCGAGCTGACAGGTTTCCTGCTTCCGGCCAAAGGGGCACCGATAGCAATAAGCCGGAACGATATGGGGGGTATGCTGGATCAGGGGCTGGTAGTACCGCCGCCGCCCCGTATGGCCGCTCAATGCCAGCGCCCCCAGGGTATTGCCGTGATAGCTCGCCCAACGGGAAATAACCTTGAATTTCGAGTGCTTGCCACGGTCCACCTGATACTGGCGGGCCATCTTGACGGCCGTTTCCACCGCTTCCGATCCCCCGGAGAGAAAATAGACGCGATTCATGCCGGATGGGGCCATGCTGACGAGCCTCCCGGCAAGTTCGACGGCAGCGGGGGAGGTGAACTGGGAGCCGTGGGCAAAGGCTACCTTGCCAAGCTGCGCCAGCATGGCTTCTTCGATCTCCCGCAGGCCATGGCCGAGCGCAGCTACCACGGCCCCGCCCGAACCGTCCAGATAGGCCTTCCCTTCCGTATCATAGAGATATACCCCTTTTCCCCGCGCCACCGACGGGTAAAAGCGGTTCAGATTTCGATAAAAGACATGATCAGCGGACATTTGCATTAACCCCATCCCCACCCCGGCCCTCCCCTTGAAGGGGAGAGAGATATATGGAAATCAGCGTCGTTGTACCCATCCCCACGCCAATATCAAGTAAGGGGCAAGCTCTGGCCCTCTCTGTGCGGGGGAGGGGGAAAATCTACAATGAGAGCTTTGCATAACCGCGGAAAAATGGTTCGCAAGCAGCGAATCAAATGTTTTTCACCGTTCCGAGATTGGACTTAACGTAGCGTAATTAACCATAAGTATATGCATACTGATCGGAAGCGAAAAAGATTTTTGAGCTGCGGCGAAGCCATTTTTCAAAGGTCCCACAATAGCAGGGGGCAATTATTTCGCATAGCGGGTGCGTAAATTTGACAACCCCTTGAAATGCTTCCTTTCCTCTTCGATTACATTGTCGATCACAGCATGTTCGTTGGCTGGAACAAAGCGTTTGATCTCATGGTAATAGAGGATGGAATCAAGCTCCCGCTGGATGGCGAAATCAATTGCCGCCAGGGTATCCTTTACCTTGGCCAGTTCCGCTTCCAGCATCCCTTTTTTGAAAATGATCTTGTTGTCCACGTAATCGTGCAGGTAGGCCGCATATTCCCCGTCGTAGGTCTCCGGGGGATTGTCCTTGTCCATGGCGGCAAATATCCTGCCGAAGGTCTTTTTGTGCTGAAGCTCCGCATCGGCCAAATTGCTGAAAATCTTCTTCGCATCCTCGTCTTTGGCCAACTGCATCGCATAGCGGTAAAAATGCTCCCCGTTCTCTTCGATACGCACGGCAATTTCCACAATGTCACTGCCCCTGAACGTGCTCATCCTAAACCTCCTTGAATTTCAATATATGACGGCTTCATAAAAAGTCCGGATGCTGCGTTACGCTGCACCCTTTGTCAATACATGGACCTATAAAGGAAAAAAAATCCTTTCACAACCACTTTTTTCGTTTGAAATAACGGACCATGGAGAGGGCGACGGAAATCATGATCCCCAATACCATGAAATATCCCCAGTGCCATTCCAGCTCCGGCATATACTTGAAATTCATGCCGTAAACCCCGGCCAGAAAGGTGAGGGGCATGAAGATCGTGGCGATAATGGTGAGTACCTTCATCACTTCGTTAAGCCGGTTGCTTACCGAAGACAGATAAATGTCCAGCATGCCGGAGAGCATATCCCGGTAAGTTTCTATGGTATCAATAACCTGGATGGTATGATCATAGACATCCTTCAAATACAGATCGGTTGCGCCGTCCATAAGGGGCGAATCGGTCCGCTGAATGGCGCTGACCGCTTCTCGTAACGGCCATACTGATTTTCTCAGGTAAAGCATTTCCCGTTTGATATTCTGGATGGCGTGGAGGGTGTCACGCCCGGGGCGGGCGACAAGCTGATCTTCCAGGGTTTCGATCTTTTCCCCCAACTTTTCGAGGAGGATGAAATATTGATCTACGATGGCGTCGATGATGGTATAGGCGAGATAGTCGGCGCCGGCCTTTCTGATCCTGCCCCGGGCGGTGCGGATTCTTTCCCGGATCGGTTCCATTAGGGGGCTTTGCCTTTCCTGGAAGGAGATGAGAAAGTGGGGGCCGAAGACAACGCTGATCTGTTCGGTCAGAAGCTGGTCTCCCCCTTCCGGCGGTAAGTAAAAGTCCTTAAGAACGATATAGATATAGTTGCCGAAGTCCTCCATCTTGGGGCGCTGGTCGGTATAGAGGATGTCTTCGAGGGTCAGGGGATGGAGGTGATAAATATCCCCCATCTGTTCCATGAGGGCGATATCGTGCAACCCTTCGACGTGGATCCAGGTCACCCCCTCCGCCTGCTCCTGAAGATCTCGACATTCCTCAATATCTGTCAGCGTCTTTTCCCTGACCCCATGATCGTTGTAGACCATCAGGGAGATCAGCGGTTGCTCGCCATGCTTTTCCCCGACATGGACCAGAGACCCCGGAGGTAGTCCGGTTTTTGTTATTCTTGTCCGGTAATTTTTCCGCATGGCGTGACCTTGATAAAATCGTAAAAAGTCGAAAATACACCCGTATCGTCATGCCGGCGAAAGCCGGTATCCAGGAATATCAGCGGGTTAGAAAAGCACTGGACCCCGGCTTTCGCAGGGGTGACGACTTTTTATGAATGCATTAACCTTATTTATTGAACCATTTAGTCATCGTCGCCATGGAAGTCAATGGAAAAAATTGCCGATCTTTGATATTAACAGTGGCAATCTTCGTCCCCCAATTTATTTAATTCCACCCCCGTCAAGGGGTTGGTTAGGGTGGGATGGGCTCAGGAGATTGCCCGGATCAGACAGGAAAGGAATGAACCAATGCCAAAAAATAATCAACGCCCCAACAGTGTCTATATTTCCACGCCCATCAATGTCCTGGTGGAGGGTTATTACGAGCAGAACATCACCATTGGCGAGGTCAGGACCCATGGCGACTTCGGCCTGGGAACCTTTAACGATCTGGACGGCGAAATGGTTGTCCTCGACGGCGTCGTCTATCAGGTTGCCTCGGACGGGACAGTCGTCGCTGTTGCCGATGACGTCCTGACGCCTTTTGCCTGTGTGACGTTTTATCAGCCCGAAACATTCGATGAGATCAGCGAGGCAACCATCGTGGCGGGGGGACAGATTTCCCCTCTTCCCCACGGGGCCTTCAATTCCCTGCTGGAGCGACTTCTCCCCTCGCCGAACATGCTTTACGCGATCAGGATCGATGGCCGCTTTTCCCATGTCCGGACCCGTTCCGTCCCTAAACAGGAAAATTACCGTCCCCTTGTCGAGGCGACGAAGGATCAGGTGGTTTTTGATTTTTATGACATTTCCGGCACCCTGTCCGGTTTTTACACGCCTCCGTTCATGCCTTCTCTTAATGCCCCCGGGTATCATCTCCATTTTATCAGCGACGACCGCCGCCAGGGAGGCCATCTCCTCTCCTGCGCCGTCTGGTCTGCCCGGATTGGCATGCAGCATATCCCGCTTCTGGAGGTGGCTCTGCCGGTGACCCTCGATTACCTTACTGCGGACCTTAACCGGGATACGCGCAAGGATTTGCGGAAGGCGGAACAGGAATAGGACCTTTACAAACAATCCCAAGTATAATATCAAACCTGCATTGCCCGGTACGTTGTCTTCAGGGAGATTCTGTGATTAAATTAAGAGCTTTTGCGCCGATCATGGCCAACGGGAATGCCTGTTGCCTATTGCCTGTTGCCTGTAACCTATTGACCATCGCCTGTTGCCTATTGACTATTGCCTATAGCCTGTTGCCTTCTTTAGCCTTTGCCGGGGAATCAGTCGAGCTGAATGTCCTGGGTCTCGAAGGCGACATGCTGAAAAATGTCAACGCTGCCCTGACCGTTCCCAGCGGATTAGTCAAGGATGGTAAGGTTGATGTCATGTGGCTCGATCATTTTCAGGAACAAATCCCCCGGAAGGTACAGGAAGCCCTCGAGTCCCTCGGTTACTACAATGCCGCCGCCACCGTCTCGCGGGAAATTACGCCGGATGGGGTATCCCGTGTAACTGTCACAGTTGTGTCAGGGAACCCGGTGCGGGTAGGAATGGTAACTGTCCGGGTCGAAGGTCCCGGAGAAGGAGAGGCGGCGTTGCGGAATGCCATAGAAAAATTTCCTCTGAAAAAAGGAGACATTATGCGGCATGATGTCTACGAAGAGGCAAAGAGGGGCATTTACGATCTCGGCATCGGCATGGGTTATCTGAGCGGCCGCTTCTCCCGTCATGACATTCAGGTGCTGGTCGCTCAATCCCTTGCGGACATTGAACTCGTCTATGTTACCGGTCCCCGTTATTTCTTCGGCCCGACCAATTTTTCCGGCGCCCCCGGTTACCCGCGAAAGTTTCTTGACCGTTATTTGGCATTCAAGGAGGGGGAGGTATTCTCATACGAAAAGATCTGGAAGACCCAGCGGAATCTCACCCTTGCCGACCGTTATTCCGATGTCCGGGTTGAGACGGATAAGGAAAAGGCTCGGGAGAACCGGGTTCCTGTAGAGATAAAACTGACACCGGGGCCGGAAAAACAGGTCAAAATCGGCGGCGGCTACGGAACCGACACGGGCCCGCGGTTTTCTGTCAACTACCGGGACAAGAATGTCCTTGACGCCGGTCACCAGTGGGATGCGGGGGTGAATGTCAGCACGGTCCTTCAGGGTATCGCCATGGGATATACAGTGCCGGGGGCAGACATCAGGACTTACTCGGCCCTCAAGGGCAATCTGAAGCGGGAAAACACCGATACCTACTCTACGAAGGAATTATCCATGGAGTTGCAGCATGTCCGGCCCTATATTCTGGACAAGGCGGGGGCCATTTTTCTTCAACTGTTGCGGGAAGACTCCGACGCCGGCGATGAAAAGACCAACACCTTCTCGCTGATGCCGGGATTCCGTGTGTTCGACCGCCAGTATGATCATCCGGTGCGGCCGACGAAAGGATTTTCCTATCTGGCGGAAGTCAGGGGAACCCATCAGAACCTCGGCTCATACACGGGGTTCATTCAAGGCACCCTCGCCGGGAGTGGCCTTTATCCTTTGGGCGGGGGCTTTTTGTTCTTGACAAGGCTTAATGCGGGCGTCACGTTACAAAACGAGGACTCGAAGGATCTGCCGATTGCCATCCGGTATTTTGCCGGTGGTGACAACAGCGTCCGGGGATATGCATACCAGTCCCTGGGAGCAAAGGACGACCGGGGCTACGTCGTCGGCGGGAAAAACACCCTCGTCGGGAGCGTCGAAGTGGAGCGTGCTATCTGGAAGGACTGGGGCGCCGCCGCTTTTTATGACTTTGGCAACGCCTTTAACAGTTTCCGGGAAATGGAACTTGCCCAGGGGGCCGGTATCGGCTGCCGGTATTACACCCCTGTCGGTCCCATAAAACTGGACATTGCCAGGCAGATCGGCACTCCCGAGCCGGTGTTCCGCCTCCACCTGGGATTCGGATTCACGATATGAATAAAAAAGCGATTGTACCCCTTGCCCTTCTTGCCACGATCCTCGTGTTTACCGGAATCGTGGCCTGGCTCTTCTACACCGAGAACGGGGCGCAATATCTTTTCACCCGCCTCGTCCGTTTCATTCCCGCCCGGGTGGAAACCGCAGGCATTTCAGGAACGCTGGCCTCGGAACTTGCCGTTCGGGACCTGCGGGTTATTAGTATTAGTGAAGGACATCGGCTTACGATCGGAAAGGCGAGCGTGCAATGGCGGCCCTGGGAGCTCCCCCTGGGAAAGGTCGTTTTGGCTAAGCTGGTTTTGCGGGACGTTTCCCTGCAGGATGGTCGGCCCGATGAACCTATCGGCTTGACCTGGCCCCGCTTGCCAGGAGCGCTGTCATGGTTTCGGGGGCGTATCGATCAGCTCGAGATCCGGGGGTTTGCCTACCGGAGCGGGAGTCGGGAGATCCTTGTCCGGAGGGCCGATTGTCGAGTTGACTACTCCTATGGTTTTGTCCGCGTCCAAGACCTGCTTATGGAAGGAACGGCAGGGAAAGTGACGGGAGCAATACAGACTCACCTTATAAGCCCCTTCCTTGCTGCGGATATCAAGATAGAACCAAAAAGTTCTTCATGGCCCATCACAGCGCTTCAGGCCCGGCTAAGGTCCCCTTCGGGTTCAATGCAGGTCAGAGGACCCTTCACGGTAAAGATCTTCAGCGGCCTTAAGGAGAGGTTTACCCTCAAAGGCATAGTCTCATCAACCCGCCATGTTCTCGCATTTACAGGCCTTTCTCTGGAGGAAAGAGAACGGAAAGGCACTGTCAAAGGCGAGGGGAAGGTCGATTTTTCCCGAGCCGAACCGATTATTCAGGGGGTAGTGAGGGTTGAGGACCTCGACCTTGCCCGGGAAGCAGGTACGGAATGCCGTCTTACCGGGACCGTGGACATCGCCGGCAATATGTCTTCCTATCGAGGCAGTTTCCGCCTGCGGCCTTATTTTTCTGCCTGGCAGCCGGGAGATGCAGACGGTGTCTTTTCCGGGAATAAAAATCAGGCAAGTATCGAAGAACTGTCCATGAACCTTGGCAAGGGGACGATCAAGGGCCGTATGCATATCACCTGGGAAAAGGGCCTGACCGCGACCGCCACGGTTCAGGCAAGAAATATCGACCCTTCCCGGGCGGCGCCGAAGATGAAAGGTAACATCAACGCGGACCTGGAGGGGGTCTTGCGGCGGCCTCCGGGAGCTTCCGTGGAAGCGGCCGTTAAAGGCCGGTTCCTCAGCAGTCAGTTGATGGGTAAAGGGCTGACCGGGAGTGTTGACGCACGCTGGAAAGACGAAGGCCTCAATCTTGATGAACTGAGCTTGCAGGGAGATGGTTTCCATGTCCGCGCCCGGGGTGCTGTTCGGGACCGTATCCTCTATGAGGCGCGAATTACAAAGCTCTCCCGTTTACTGCCGCAGGCGGAAGGACAGTTTCAGGGGCAGGGATGGTTCCGGTTCCGTGACGGCCTCCTCTCCGGAAATCTCAGCGCCGCGGGAAAAGACCTCGCTTTTGATCATACGACAATCGCATCCCTGACGGCGGATATTTCCCTTGCCGAGGGCGGGAACAAGGATCTGCAAGTAAGGATGACTGCGAATAATCTGTCTCTGTGGAAGGCAATCTGGCTTCAGGCCGAGTTGAAAATAGGGGGAACGAGGAGCCGGCACCGCGCAGATCTGGCGGCGTCGGACCGGGATAACGGATTGCGCGTTCAGGCTGCCGGTTCATACCAGCAGGAGGTCTGGACCGGAATAATCCAGGATTTCTCTTGGGACAGCAAACGTTTTGGCCCCCTGGCAATGGTCAGGCCCGCAAACGTTGTTGCCTCCAGACAAGCCATGTCCCTTGCCCCGCTGCTTTTAACCGGGCGGCAGGGTGAACAATTGTTACTATCCGCCCGCATGGACGGTCAAAAAAAACAGGAGAGCCTTGCGGCAGAATGGCAGGATCTCCAGCTTGGCCGGGCGCTCAGCCTTGCCGCCGGTGTGGAGATGGCAGGTAAGACAACCGGACATCTGCGTGTGGAATGGCCGGGCAGGGAGCAGTTCCGGCTGTCGGGGACGGCGACGGTCAAGGGGGAAATATCGCGGGGGACCTGGAAACTGCCCGTACAGGAGGGACAGACCCGCATCCGGTGGGATGCAAAGGGCCTGGATATTAAACAGTCTCTCGATTGTGGGGCAAAAGGGAAGATCGCAGCGGTATTGTCTTCTCCGGCGCCTCCGGCCGGGGCGGTTCCCGGGGAAGGAACCTTTCAGGCGCGCCTTACCGATGTGGATCTTCAACTTGTCAAACCCCTGTTGCCACCCTCGCTGGAAACGGAAGGCCGTCTCTCCGGACATTTGGAAGGCAGGCTGCTGCCACAGCAGCGGTTTACCATGAAGGGGGAGTCAACGGTTGCGGGGGGAGCCTGGAGGGTTGCTTATCCGAAAGGTAAAGTGCAGTTTTCCCAGGAGCGGCTTGTCCTTGCCTGGAGTTGGCAGGACGACGCCCTGCGGGGAACTTTGGAGGGCAGGTTCGCAAACCATGGACAGATCCGCTCCACCTTCAGCCTGCCGGTCAAGGCGCAACTACCACTGAAAATTGACAGGGAAGGACCGCTCGCCATTGACGCCAAGGGAGATCTTCGCGAGAGGGGCTTGCTTAGCGCCCTCTTTCCCGGAACTGTCCGGGAAACCCACGGTCAGCTTGCCATCGACCTGGCCCTGGCCGGATCGTGGCAATCACCGGTCTATCAGGGAAACGTCCGTCTTACCCAGGCCGGGGCTTACGTCCCGGCAACGGGAATCAGTCTTCAGGATGTGGAAGCGGAGGCCAGGTTCTACCAGGACCGGATCGAGGTCGAAAAGTTATCCGCCCGCTCCGGGGCCGGCAGCATGAAAGGAACAGCAACGCTGTGGTATGGCAACAGGAAAATAAGTCGAATCAAGGGTTCCCTGACCGGGGAACGGTTTCAGGCCGCCTATCTTCCGGAACTTCAGGTAACAGTAAATCCCCGCGTCACTTTCGAGGGAACTCCTGCGCGCCTGATCCTGCGCGGGGAAATCAATATCCCGGAAGGAAAATATGCCGAGTCCAAGGACCAAGACATGATCCACACCAGCCGGGATGTTCGGGTTGTGGACCGGGAAGAAAAAAAGCCGAGGTCCCCCTCTCTGGTTATGGATATTGATCTCGCCATCACTCTGGGGGACAAGGTGTTCATGAAAACCAGGGATATTGATGGTAAGTTTACCGGTAAAATGAACGCGGCCGGCAGGAGCCTGGACAATCTCCGCACCCGCGGCGAGATCCACATCTCCCAGGGAATTCTATATGCGGCAAATACCAAGCTTCCCATTGAAAGGGGCCATATATTCTTCAAGGACAAGCCCTTTCCTCTCGCCTCCCTCGATATCCTGGCTGTAAAGAAGGTCGGTGATGTCCGGGCGGGATTTCTGGTGACCGGGACTATCCGTTCGCCCATTGTGACCCTCTATTCGGCGCCCTCCATGGCGGACCAGGATGTTCTTGCCTATATTGTTTTCGGTACGAGTTACACTGGTGATAAAATCCAGGCCACGACGCTGCTGAAATCAGCGGGAATGTTTCTTGCCCAGGGAAAGTCGGGAGGACTCGAAGACAGTCTGAGAAAAAGCGCCGGGCTGGATATCGGGGGATTGACTTCTCCTAACCGTTCCAAGCAGGGAAGGACGGATATGACCACTTCTCTCTCCACGGTGGGCCAGTATTTATCGCCCCAGCTTTACGTCGGGCTGGGGCGGGCCCTGTTCAGCGACGATATCCTCTATGTAATGAAATATTCCTTCACAAAACAATGGGAAGTGGAAACAAAGGCGGGAAAGCAGAGCAGTATTGATCTTTTCTTCAAGATCGACTTCGACTGACGGCTTCGTGAAAAGTCCTAAAAACTCCCTCCCCTTCAAGGGGAGGGTTGGGGTGGGGATGGGTTTAGTACGAGCCCTTAGTTCTTTTTCCTGGTTCTGACTGTTACCTGCACGGTGGGCGGTTTCCCTCCCTCAAACCTGACATTTGGCGGATAGCGAAGGGATGCTTCAAAGCTGGTCTGATCGGCCAGTTTAGAGAGATCCACCGGTTCGGTCTGGATCTTGATCCTGCCTTGGGAAGCGGCGGCGCCGGGAACAAGGACCCGCACTGCCGAAGGGGAAACGGATATCTCCTGGATGGCTACTCCCCGGGGCAGCTTTCCCGTTGTAACCACATCAACGGGGATGGAAACAGACGCGAAGCGGGAGACGGTGATGGTAAGCTCCGGGGGGATAACTGCTACAACGGTGAGGCTGGAGGGGGCTTTCACCATCTCGCGGGTGAGGACGATCGACTGTTTTCCTTCACGAACATCCCCTAATTTCACAGATATTTTCAATGCTTCCGGGTTGAGGAGTTGAAATGCCTGGGTAGGACCGGAGAGAATAACTTTTGCTTCCGTGAGTTTGGGTTCTTCCAGGATGTACTGACGGGAGACGCTGGGGTATTCAATGGGAATCAGAAAATCGCGGCGAATCGATTCCTTCTGATAACCGAAAATGACCCACAGGATGCATGCCAGCCCCAGGGCGACGACCTTTTCCCGGGTGTTCTTCCTGATTTCCTGAGATAAACGCGATGTCTTCCCTTTTTCGGGTGACATTTCCCGATAGAATGTCTCCAGCTCGTTACGGAGGGCCGCCCCGCCGCTCAATGCCTGAATTTTCTCGTTCCGGGCGATCGAAATGACACCCCGTTCTTCAGACACTACAATACAGAGGGCGTCGGAACGTTCGGCAAGACCCAGGGCGGCCGTATGACGCAGGCCGGTGGCGCCGATCCTCTCCATATTCGTTGACAGGGGGAGGTGGCAGCCGAAGCGGGTGATGCGGTTGCCGTAAATGATGACGGCGCCGTCGTGTCCCGGGGAATGGGGGTCGAAGATGCTTTCGAGGAGGGGTTGACTGATCATGCCATCCAGTTTTGTGCCGCCGCTTATGTGTCTGTCCAGCGGGTCGTTTCCCCCCAGAACGATCAGCGCGCCGATACGGCTTCTGGCGAGATTCGCCGCCGTCGCTGCGATCATTTCCGTTTCCTCATGTTGAGGGCCGCCGGATCGCGCCTGTTTGCCGAAGCGGCCGATGATAGCCAGTCGTTCGAAGAACCTGCGCAGGTCTTCCTGAAAGATCACAACCAAAACAAAAATCAGGATGGCGAAGAAACCCTGAAGAACAACTGTGGTCAGATAGAGCTGAAAGAAGCGCGCCGTGACGTAAATGGCGCCGACCACGCTGATGCCGACCAGGACGAAGCGGGAGGCCCGGTCTTTAAACCAGATGAGGAGGGCGTAGATCATCAACGAAACAATTATGATATCAAGAATATCCTGAATCCTGAGATTGTTGATGATAGAGAATATCGGCTGCATCCCGGTCTCTGATTAATAGTATTAATATCTTATAAAAATAAGCAGGGGAGAAAGTCAAGAGGAGATCTTGATGGTAGTGAACTTGCTCATCCCCATCAAGCGTTTCAGAGTTGATACCCTTTTTCTTTGAACAATTTCAGACAGGCATCCACTGTGTCTGCATCATAAAGAGTTTCTCTATTTGCCTCAATCTCCTTCAAAGCCTCATCCAATCCCAATCCTGGTCGATATGGGCGATGGGAAGCCATGGACTCCACAACATCCGCCACGGCAAGGATGCGGGCTTCAATGAGAATCTCCTCCCCTTTAAGATTTCTCGGATAGCCGGAACCGTCCATGCGTTCATGGTGCTGATAGACTATCTCCGCCAGCGGCCAGGGAGATTCAACCTCTTTCAGCATCTCGTACCCTCTTTGTGCATGTTGTCTAACGAGGTGAAGCTCAATTTCAGACAATCTTGTCGGTTTCGCTAATATCTCCGCAGGTATGGATAGTTTGCCGATGTCATGAATAGAACCGGCCATGCGGATGCCGTCGATCTTGTCCTTGGACAACCCCATCTCGGTGGCAATAGCGCCGGCAAGATCGGCGGACCGGTTCTGATGACCGGCTGTATAGGGATCTCGCGATTCCACAGCAGCCACCATTACCTGGATAACTGTTCTAAACGCCTTCCTGAGACTGTTGAGGGTGTTGGAAAGTTTTGCTTCCACCTGTTTGTTGTCCGTAATGTCCATGAGCACCCCAACCAGTCCGGTGATTTTCTTGCGGGCATTTGTGTATGTAGCCTTGCTGATGATCACATCCCTTATTGATCCATTTGGATCCGCCACCTTACCTTCGTAAGTTTGGGATCCATGATTCTCGAAAAGCTCCCTGTCCTTCGCGCTATATTTAGCGGCATATTCAGCGGGCGCTATGTCGTAGGTGGTTTTGCCGATGATGGATTCTCGAGATACGCCAAATAACTTTTCAAAGGCGCGATTGCAGCCCAGGTATCTCTCCGAGCTATCCTTGTAGAAAACAGGGCTGGGAATAGTATCGATAAGCGTTTCGATAAAACTCATCTGGCTGTTCAATTTCTCTTCCGCCAATTTTTTTTCAGTAATATCGCGACTTACAATTACCCCTCCAATTAGAACTTGCTCAGAGTCATGAATGGGTGTGCCATAACTTTCCAGCCACCGGTACTTGCCTTTGCCATTTAAAAACCGATAAGCGACCAATTGTGGACTCTTTGTTTTTACTCCGTGGGCAAAAGCCTCCAATGTAGGTTGCAGATCTTCCGGATGGATCCGATCGTAAATAGGTTGTTGCAGCATCTCGGAGACTTCTATGCCAAGGCCTGTTTTATGGGAAGGGGAGACATATGTCCTTGTTCCTTCCAAATCAACCTCTAAAATCATATCATGCATGTTGTCGGCAAGGCGTTTGAATTTCTTCTCGCTCTCCTGTATAGCCTCCTCTACCTGCTTGCGGGTGGTGACATCTCGAACAATAGCCTGAACGTATGATTTGCATGCCGTGCTGAAAGCATTGAGGCTGACCTCTGCGTCAAAAAGAGTTCCATCACGACGGCTGTGCCGCCATTCAAAGAACTGAGCCTGACCGTCAAATGCTGCTTTGATCTTCTCCAGCGCTTCTTCCGAGGAGTTTCTTCCGTCCGGCTGAAATTCCGGGGAGAAGCGATAAGGCGGCTGACCGATGATCTCTTCCCTGGTACAACCAAACATCTTCAATGTCTTTGGATTGCAGTCAATAAAGATGTCCTGATCCATCAGTAAAATAGCATCGTTGGCAGATTCGAAAAGGGTCCGGAACTTGGCTTCACGCTCTGTTAGCGCCTCTTCTGCGCGCTTGCGCTCCGAAATATCCCTTACCGTTCCGAATATACCTTCGGGAACTCCTTGCTCATCGTGTATAAAGTGTGCCGATACAGACGCAGGCTTTAATGCGCCTTGCTTGTCTTTGAGCATCATTTCTATATCTCTTACATGGGAATGGGCCAACAGGGCGGAAATCATTTTTTCCCGATCTGCCGGGAAGGCGTAGATTTCCAGTACGGATTTACCTATCAGCTCGTCCGGTCTGTAACCGGCAATGTTGAAGACGGAAGGTGATACAATCTCAATGTATCCTTCGATGTTTGTCTGGTAGTATATATCTTCAAAGGACTCAAATATTTGCCTGTATTTAATTTCGCTCTTCCGCAGCGCCTCTTCCGTTTGCTTTTGATCGGTAACATCAATCAGCGTGCCGATGGCGCTTATAAATACGCCATTTTCTATATTTGGTTTTGTACGCGTCCGCACCCATCTGTATTCGCCTGCTTTATTTTTAAGGCGATAGATCAGGGGGTATTCCACCCCGGCGCCGAGTTCCAGAAACCGCTGTATCAAAAGATCACGGTCATCCCGATGGACAAGATCAATAAAGTTAGTTCCGATGATATCCTTCTGATCGTATCCCCAGATATCCTTGCCGACGGTGCTTAAATAGATGACCATTCCCTGATGATCAACCTCGAAGATAACATCGCCGATATTTTCCACAATTCGACGAAAATACGATTCCTTCTCCGGCAGGGCTTCCTTAGCGGTCAACGCCTCCGAGAGGCGGCGCTCCAACTCGGCAACGCGGCGCTGAAGCGCCGACAGCTCGTCTATGCCATGCGCTAAGGTATTTGATGCATCGTTCACAATTTTGGTCTCCTTGGTTTCTATATGGAGCCGATGAGAAAATGCTGAGAGTTTTTTACTTTAACAATATAGTAGCATACGCTTTAGATGATATTACTGAAAATGTCAACAATTAGCGCAACAACGGAATTATTTAAATGTCCCGCTTTGATTTTTCTTAAAGATAGTGTATCGTATCCACACGATGACAAATGATTTAAATGATAAGATTCGCCGGACGGCGGAGTTGATCGCCAAGGCTGGAAGGGTTGTCGTTTTCACGGGAGCGGGGGTCAGCACGGAGTCCGGTATTCCTGATTTCCGCAGTCCCGGAGGGCTGTGGTCCAAGTTTGACCCCGATGACTTCACCATCGAACGCTTTCTGTACAGCCCGGAAACAAGGAAAAAGCAATGGAAATTTTTCCTCGATGGGGGGATCTTTGCCCAGGCCCAACCCAATGCCGCCCACAAGGCGATCGCCTGGCTGGAAGCAATCGGAAAGCTGACCTGTGTGATCACCCAGAATATTGATAATCTGCACCAGAAGGCGGGTAACAGTCCCGAAAAGGTTTATGAGCTTCACGGCAACATGAAATGGTTGAAGTGCCTGGATTGCTTTGAACGCTACCCTCTGGAGGATATTTTGGCGCAGTTCCGGGGAAGCGAAGAGGTCCCCGCCTGTGTTCGTTGCCAGGGGATTCTGAAACCGGATGTGATCTTTTTCGGCGAGTCCCTGCCGCCGCAGACGCTGAAGGACGCAACCTATGCGGCAAGCAACTGTGACCTTCTTATCGTCATCGGATCGTCCCTGGTTGTTTATCCGGCGGCCTACATTCCCCTTTATGCCAAGGGAGGGGGGGGTAAACTGGTTATTATCAACAAGACGGAAACCACCTATGACGCCAATGCCGATGTGGTGATCCACGACGGAGCGGGGGAGGTGATGAACGGCATTGTCGCCGTTCTGCAAAAAATGGACTTCTTATGTGCCTGATTATCCTTTCCTGGCAGGCCTGCGCCGACTTCCCTCTGATTCTGGCGGCTAACCGTGATGAGTTCTACGATCGGCCATCTCTGCCTGCCGATTTCTGGCCGGACCGTCCCGATATTCTGGGTGGCCGGGACCTTAAGGAAGGGGGAACCTGGCTGGGAATCACAAAAAAAGGCCGTCTGGCTGCCCTGACCAATTATCGTGATCCCCTTTCCGTGAAGGCAAACGCCCCTTCCCGAGGCTGGCTGGTCAAGGGGTTTCTCACTGGTGATGACCGCCCGGGAGACTATCTGGAACGGCTTCAGAAGGAGGCGCCCCGATATAACGGTTTCAGCCTGATTCTGGGAGACGATTCGGGAATGTATTATCTTTCCAATCGCGGAAACGGTGGTGTTACGCAAATTTCCCCCGGCATCCACGGCCTCAGCAACCACCTCCTCGATACTCCCTGGCCCAAGGTTGAGAAGGCCAGGGAGAATTTCCGCCACGTCTTGGCGAGGAAGGGCAGGCCCCAAAGCGAGGATTTGTTCGAGCTGCTGACCGACCCCTCGCGATCTGAAGATTGCGACCTGCCGGATACCGGCATTGGACTTGAGTGGGAACGTATTCTGTCGTCGGTTTTCATCGCCAGTCCTGTTTATGGAACAAGATCTTCCACGGTCCTGATGATTGATCGTCTTGGCCGTGTCCTCTTTGAAGATCGTCAATTTAATGGGAATGCCGGCCCCTGGATGACTGCCCGCTTTGCATTTACTGTGGAATGGGGAGGAAAAAATGTCGAGACGTGAGTATCCCCAAAGGCCGATCATTGGCGTCGGGGCCATTGTCGTAAAGGAAGGAAAGGTGCTCCTCGTGAAGCGCGCCGCCCCTCCGAGCAGGGGATTGTGGGCTATTCCCGGGGGATCGCTGGAGTTGGGAGAAACCCTCCAGAGAGGGGCGGAACGGGAAATTCTTGAAGAAACGGGCATCCGGATCAAGGCGGGCGCACCGGTTTATGCCTTTGATTTTCTTGAATATGATGCAGAAAATAAACTTCATTATCATTTCGTAGTTGTCGATATGGAGGCCGAATATGTGGCGGGAGAAGTACAGGCGGCCGATGACGCCCTCGACGCCCGCTGGGTTTCTCCGGATGACTTGCCGGGGATGTCTGTGTCGAAAAACACCTTGAAGATTCTCAAGGCGAGAGGATTTATTTCTGCTTGAAATCCAAGGGCAATTTAATCTAATGTAGGTTAATTGAATTACTTCTTTATGGAGTCGAACGCAATCAGGATAAAAAGGAGGCTGTTATGAAGAGGATGATGGGTTTTCTGGTGCTGGCGATAATAATAGGGGCGCTGGTTATGCCTGCAGGTGTAGCGGCGAAGGCAAATCCAAAAGTGGAAGGGGAAATCAAGGCGGTCCTGAAAAAGCACGGCGAGTTCTACAAAGCGAAGGACCTCAAGGGGCTGATGTCCCTGTACGCGAAGGGACCGGATGTCGTCTCCATCGGTTTAGTGGAAGGTTCAGATGCCATCGGCTACGAGCAGATCAGCGCCAAATACAAAAAGGCCTTTGCAGAGATTAGCGATTTGAAAACCATAAGTTACAGCAATATTGATGTTTCCGTGTCGGGGAACGTGGCCTGGGTCTATATCCGGATCAAGGCCAGCCTGGGCATGGCCCAGGGAGGCAAACCGCTTGATATCAATGGCCGCCTTACCGCGGTTTTGAAGAAAAAAGGCAAGCAATGGCAGTTTGTCCAGACCCATTTCTCCGAGGCTTCCAAGCCGATCGTCATCACCTTTGAGGAAATCGACGTCAACAAGGACGGCAAGGTCGATTATAAGGAGATGACCATCGTGATAAAGGGAATGACGCCTGAACAGTTCAAGGCCCTGGACAAGAATAAAGACGGATTTATTACCAAGGATGAACACGAGGGTTACATGAGCGATGAGGAGATGAAGGCTGTCTGGTCCCGCCCCCATAATATCTTTTAGGTGACGCCATGAAGGTCGTATATCACAAGGATTTCAACCTGTCTTATTGTTCCGATCCGGCGGCGGCCTTTGGCCGGATTGAAGCGGTGCACGGAGTCATCAAGGAGCGGGTAACCTTTGTAAACGCTGTGCCCGCGACCGCCGAAGATATCGATGCCGTTCATACCCCGAGTCATGTCGAGATGGTCCGGCGCGAGGGCATTTACGACATTGCCGCGCTCGCTGCCGGCGGGGCTGTCCAGGCCGCGCAGATCGGACTCAAGGAACCCTGTTTCGCCCTGATCAGGCCCCCCGGGCATCACGCCTCAGCGGCGAGTTCCTGGGGCTTCTGCTATTTCAACAACATGGCTATTGCCCTGGAGAAGCTGAAAAGGAAGGGCCTTATCAACAAGGCCCTCGTACTTGATTTTGATCTCCATTTCGGTGACGGGACGGTAAACATCCTGGGAATGAAGGGCTATGTCAATATTTACAACCCCTCGTTCGCCAGCCGCAGTGATTATCTCAAGGGCGTCCAGTCCTTCCTGGAGTCGAATCATGCCGATATTATCGGTATCTCCGCCGGCTTTGACAACCACGTCGAGGACTGGGGAGGGCTTTTGACCACCGCCGATTACAAGGAAATGGGCAAGATGGTCAAGGATGCCGCCCGTAACAATAAAGGCGGCTATTTTGCCATTCTCGAAGGAGGTTACAACCACGGGGTGCTGGGCCAGAACGTGATGGCCCTGATCGAGGGCATGGAATAGGGGAGGTTGGTGAAATAAACTAAAGCCCTGCATGATTTGACCTTCACAGTCATGTCATGGAGGGCTTTTTTATCTCTCAGGAAGGTACCTTTGTGACAGCAAGCCGTCATGAACGTTTCATTTAAGCGGCTTTCTCTCGACAAGCTGTCCGACCCTGATCATGCGGAGCTGCTCCGGTTTACTCGCTTCCACCATCGCCCAGGCGACGTTCGGTTGCAACTGGTCTGATGAAACTCTCAGAGTAAAGGGGAGCCTCTGGACGTCGCACTCCTTTTTGCCCGACATGGGGTCTTCCATCTCTTCAAAGGTATACACGAATAGTTCGTTCCCCGGTTTAATCCCCACTTTTTCTCCGACGCTGATCCGGGCAGCCTTCTCTTTGCCGTCAGGACTGTTCTTGATCATAGTGACATAACCCTTGAGGGGGAAATACTTGGACAACTCGGGGCGGGCAGTCGCGAGGCTCTTGCTCGCAGCCTTCTTGATGCCGCCGATAAGGGCGTCGTAGTTGGGGTAGGGGGTTTTGCCGATAATATGCTTGCCCGTCATCTTTTTCGATAAAACCACCTCGCCGGTTTCCACATCCAGGATCCGCACGGTGACCTCGGTGCCGATGTTCCATCCTTCCTGTGATTCCAGGCCAGCGGCCACGGCGACGCCGATAAGATCGATGGCAAAGCTGCCGCTTCCGCCCTTGCCCAATCCCTTTCGCGCCGATTCGTGGGTAACCCACTTCAGATCCACATTGTTAACCGACCCGGTGATGATGTATTTGACGCCTTTGAGTTTCCCCAGACTGACCAAGGTGGAGTCGTCCACCATGCCGGATTGCTGGAATTTCTGCTCCGAGAAGACTTTGTCCATCTCCTTGCGGGTATAGACCTTGGCCCCCCCCATGTTGACAATTTCATCCATGACGCCGTCTTCGATGCTCTCGCTAAGTTTGGCGTTTATTTGACGGGAAACAGTTTGGGCATTGGCCTGGAAGGAGGATCGTTCCTTTGTCCCCCAGACAACGCCGGCCGCGCCGGGCGCCACGCCTACCGCCGCTCCGCCCACGGCCGTCCGCTGGCCCGAGCCCTGAACCTGGCTCTGGACGACATTGGCATAATCGAAGGAGGTGTTGTTGGTGAAATTGGTCACCGCCACAAAGGGCAACGGCGCATCGTATTTGGATTTACATACCAGCGGAACCCTTATTTTAGGTTCTCTGTCCGACACAAATGCCGTCAAATCAATCTTGGGCGCCGAAGCGCAACCACTGATAAAAAGAACCATGAAGACAGATAATAGCAAGCGTTTGTACATTGTTATTTCCCCTCCTCTATTTCTGATAATTTATGGTGAGTGAGTAAGGCGTGAAGTTAGTTATGGTAAAATTTCCTTTCTGCTTGATGCTGTTGGCCAAATAGATGGAATTTTCCGGGTAACTGACAATGAACCGGCCCATTTCCTTTTCTTCCACTTCCGAAACCCAGACGATATTCTGGAGGATGCCCTTGATTTCCATGTTCGTGTCGATATCGCCGACGCCGTCGATCTGCAGCCGGATCTTCTTGACATTGCCCTGGATATAATGGGCGACCTTGTCCAGGATCTTGGGGGAGATCTTTTCACCCACGTCCTTGAGGGCCTCGGCCGCCGCATCCTCGACGTTATTCCGGATGCCTTTGCCCTGTTCAGTCCCGGCGGTGAGGATTTCCATCGCCCCGGTCTTGTTGTTGCGGGCGACAATCCGGTAAGTCAGGCGGACGGTGACGTTATTGAAGGGCATGGACAGGCCGTAGCCGATATCCTCCCCCTTTTTTGTGGAGATCGTATAGTCTGTCTTGCCGATAATGATGATGTTGGACAGAAATTTATAGAACATGCTCCGGACGGCGAGGGTGCTGCCGCTCTTGACGGCCTTCTCAATCTCGGCGGCGTCCAGGGAATGCGTCGGGGCCACATCGACTACCTTGTAATTCTGTTCCGTCAGCCTGCCGATGAGATTTTCCGACAGGATGTTGGTCTCTTCATATACGGACTCTCCCCGCTCCGCCCGTGGTTTCCTGGCGGGGATGAACACGGCGATGCCATTGTTCAGGGACAGGTCGGAGGCAATGGCGTCCTGCGCCTTCTTCGGTTCCACGCAGGCGTTGATTCTCACGGTCAAAACGTCCTGTTTTTCATCCTGGCTCAGGACGGTGAATTGCTTGACCGCTCCCCCTACCTGGGTCTTCATTACATCCTCGACGAGGGCAAAATTGGAGACAAAGCTTCCCGCCTTGACGTCCACCCCCACGGTCTGCTCAATGGCCTGCCATTTGGCCCGGGCGATCGCTTCCATCTTAGCCGAGGGTCGATCATTGTTGACGATTGCCGCTTCGCCCTCGGCGTCAACGCACTTGACCTGGCCGTAAGCCGGTGCGAAGGCAAGGATGCTTGAAAGGACAAAGAGAACTAAAATCAAAGTTTTGCGCATGGTCACATACCTCCCGGAAAGTTCCATACCCCATCCCCACCCCCGTATCAAGTACGGGGCAGGCTCTAACCCTCCCCTTGAAGGGGAGGGGAGTTGATAACACCTGAGTTATTGTTGACGATCTCGTAAAAATTCAAAATTTCCGTTTTGTCATTCCGTGCTTGACACGGAATCCAGTGTTTTCAAGTGGTTATGGATACCGGCTTTCGCCGGTATGACGGTTAAGAGGACTTTTTACGAGGCCATCATTGTTTCCTGCCCCGCCCTGTATTTCTGTATTCTCATATAAACGAGAAGTGTCGATTCCACTCCCAAACCACCCGATACGTAGTGAAGATATACAGAAAAGGGCTATTTTTGTAAAGAGTAAAAGAATTACGTTTTCGCAAAAAGTCTCAAAGCTCCCTCCCCTTCAAGGGGAGGGTTGGGGTGGGGATGGGTTATACATAGTGTTTATAAGGTCTTACCCCATCCCCCTCCTTGCCTCCCCCTTGAAGGGGGAGGAGGGAAGACGCTTTTTGCGAGATCGTCAAGGAACAAATGGAAAGGGAGTTTTATTTTCCGATACAGAAGGAGGAAAAAATCCGCGTGAGGATGAAGTCATTAGCTGTTTTCCCGATTATTTCTTCAAGAGCGTCGAGGGCTTCCCGGAGGTCTTCCGCCGTCAGCTCAGGCGATGAACCCCTTGCCGCCGCGGCCGTAGCCTCGCAGAGATGAAAGACCGCCTTTTCAATTGCGAGCTTGTGGCGCAGATGGGTGATGACGTCAGGCGCCGGATTATCGCCCCGGCCTTGACAGAAATGACGGTAAATTGTTTCCTTCAGATCTTCCAGACCGTTGCCGTATTTAGCGGAAATCGGGATCGCTACTTTCCCCGGCAGGATCCGGGCGATCTCTGCTTCTGAGAGGATCCGGGGTAGATCCGCCTTGTTGACTACGGGAATTAGCGGTTTGCCCCGCAGCTTTTCGATGATCTCTCTGTCTTCTGCCGTCAGCTCTTCCGACCCGTCCAACAGGATCAATACCGCGTCGGCAGTTGCCACGCGGTGCCATACCAGGTCAATGCCCGCCTGCTCGACCGCTTCCCCTGTTTTCCGGATCCCCGCCGTATCCGTCAATCTGACGATAATGTCATTGATCCTGACCTGCTCCTCAATGAAATCCCGCGTTGTCCCCGGGATCGGCGTCACAATAGCCCTTTGCTCTCCCAGGAAATGGTTCAGGAGACTTGACTTGCCGACATTGGTCCGGCCGGCGATGACCACGCTGACGCCCTCCTTGGCAATCTTTCCCTCTCCATAAGACGCCGCGAGTCTGTTGAGGTCTTGAACAACTCTCTGGAGTCGCTTCGGGATGGCTTTGTCTTCGGGAAGATCATCAAGATCCTCGACAAAATCGATGGCCGCTTCCAGCAGGGCCAGAATATCGGCGAGTTCGGCCCGCAGCTTTTCGATGCCTCCGGAAAGCCGTCCCTGGTACTGGGCCTGGGCGAGTTCCAGGCCCCGTTCGGTACGGCTGGTGATCATATCCGCCACCGCCTCGGCTTGAGCAAGGTCCATCCGATTATTGAGGAAGGCCCTCTTGGTGAATTCACCTGGTTCGGCCGGACGGGCCCCCGCCTTGAGGACTGCCGTCAATATCCTTTGGGGGAGAAGATATCCTCCATGACCGTGGATTTCCAGGACGTCTTCGCCGGTGTACGAACGGGGGGCCCGCATGAGGGCAGCCATGACCTCGTCGATGATAACGCCCCCATCAGGGGAGAGGATGTGACCGTGGTAGAGATGGTGGGTTTCCAGAACCGGCGGTTGGCCGTTCTGCGTCCGGAAGAGACGAAGGGCGATGGCTTCCGCCTCCGGGCCGCTGACGCGGATAACGGCAATGCCGCCCGCCCCCGGGGCGGTGGCAATGGCGGCAATGGTGTCGTCCATTTTCATTTCTTAGCTGGCGGTCGGCTTGATCACGGCCCGCTCCCGCTCCCGTTCCCTTCTGGCCGGCATAATGATGATCTTGCGGTATTCCCCCTCGCCGCGACTCTTGGTTGTGAGCGACGAGTCCGTCTGCAGGGCCAGGTGGATGATCCGGCGGTCATGGGCGTTCATATGGCTTACGGTGACTGCTTTTCTGGTCTTCTTGACCTTCTGTCCAAGCCTTTCCGCCAGCGACACCAAGGCGTCTTCCCTTCGTTTCCGGTAGGCCTCCGTATCGATGACGATCATCTTTCTGTCTTCCCCGGACCGGTTGGTGGCCTTGTTGACTATGTATTGAAGGGCGTCGAGATTCTGCCCCCGCTTACCGATCAACAGGCCCCCTCCGTCCCCCTGGATGTTGAGGACAATGGCGTCTTCCCTTGCGTCGGCGGTTACGGGCGCTTCGATATTCATGCGCTCCAAAATACCGGCGAGGATCGTTTTGGCCTTTGTTGCCAGTTCATCGTCTGTTTCCTGAAAGGTCTCCGTCACTTTTTCCTTAGCCGTTTCCACTACAGCTTCCTTAGTGATTTCAACTCTATGTTCCCTGTTGGTTTCCCTTGCCGGCTTTCTGGATGTTTCCCTCGCCGGTTCCCGTTTGGTTTCTCTGGAATGTTCCCGGGTAGTTTCTTTTGGCCCCGGTTTTCCTTCTTTTCTGGGGGGAGGGACAACGGCATCGACCACCGGCTGGATAGGGGTTGTCTTTATCGTTGTTATTTCAAATGTTTCCTCCGCCATGTGAATAGACATCAAACGGGCCCTGATTTTTGCCCGCTTGGAGCCGAGTCCGAAAAACCCCTGCGATCCTTCCGAGACGATTTCGATGTTGAGCTTTTCCCGGGGTACTCCAAACTCGCTGCAAGCCCTTTCTATGGCTTCATCAATGGTTTTGCCTTCAATTTCGGTCATGTTCATCCATCACCTCGGTTAAGCGTGTCGCTTATTAATGTAATACTGCTGCCCGATGCTGATCACGTTATTAAGCAGCCAGTAGATAACAAGTCCGGCCGGAAAGTTAAGGAACAGGAACGTGAAGATGACCGGCATCCACAGCATGACCTTCTGTTGCATCGGGTCGCCGCTCATGGGTGTCATCTTCTGCTGAATCCACATCGTTCCCCCCATGATGACCGGGGTTATGTAATATGGATCCTTGTCGGAAAGATCCTGAATCCACCAGAAAAAGGGTGAGTGCCTGAGTTCAATGGCATACAGCAGGGTCTTGTAAAGACCAAAGAAAACGGGAATCTGAATGAGCATGGGCAGGCAGCCGCTCATGGGATTCACCTTATGGGTCTTGTAGAGGGCCATTGTTTCCTGGCTGAGCTTCTGGCGGTCGCCCTTGTACTTTTCCTGAAGTTCCTTCATCTTGGGCTGTAATTTCTGCATCTGTTTCATCGACTCGTAACTCTTGTTGCCCAGGGGCCAGAAGATGAGTTTGATGAGGATAGTCAGGATTATGATGGCGAGACCGTAATTGTGGACATACTGGTAGAGCCATTTAAGAACGATCAGCATGGGCATGGCCAGCCATTTCAGCCATGAACCGAAATCAATGGCATTTTCAAGATGCACGTTCTGAGCCTTGAGAATGGAATAATCCTTTGGACCAATAAAGAGGGTGTAAATGAATTGGCCCGCCTGTCCGCCGGGGATGAGGTTTTTGGGGCCCCGCAGACTTACGGTGACCATGTCCCGGTTGTCTTTGGACATGGCGAAACTGGTCAGGGAAGGGTTTTGGGGGATCACGGCGGCGATGAAGTATTTGCTTTCAAAACCGCCCCAGGATACATCCGGCCCCAGGACCTTTTCTCCTTCGATTTTCTTGACCTCGATGCGCTCGATATCCTTGGCGACGAAAGCCACGGGGCCGGTATGGCTCCAGCTATCCGTTTCCAGCTTGGGATCGACATACTGATTCCAGTTGAGGCTGGCATTTTCGTTCAAGGGGGTGGCCGTGAGATTGTGTACGCGGATTTCGAGATCGATGCCATAGCGGTCGGGATGAAACGTAAAGATTTTTTCGACCTTCATTATCCCGGCGATGGTCTGCTGAAGAACCAAACGTTGGCTTTCCTTGCCCTTGGTCAGATCGAGACTTTTTGCGTCACTGTCATACATCACCTCAGCGGGGAGATCGGCGCTGGATCCGGGAAAGGAAATGGTCAGCGGGCGGGGCATGCCCATGCCTACATCCACCATTTCAATCAAGTCGGATTTTTCGCCCAGTTTCTGCCGATAACCCTTGAGCTTGAAGGACTGGATGGCCCCTCCCCTGGTGGTGAACTGGGCAGTGTACAGGGGAGTTTCCACTGAAATGAAGCGTTCCGCTATTACCGGAGCAACTTTAGCTGCCTTCGCCGCGCTGATTCCCGTCTGCGGCAGTGTAACCGCCGCGGGGGCAGGGGCGGGAGCTTCCGCCTGCTTTGCTGTTTGCGAACTTTCCTTCGGCATCGCCGGGGGCTGCTTCACCGGCTGCTTCATAAAAAACATCTGGTAGATGAGAATGACCGCCACTGATAGAACAATGGCAAGAATGGTCCGTTTATCCATTCATAACCTCCCGTATTTCAGTTATCTGACCGGGTCGTAACCACCGGGGTTCAGTGGATGACAGCGACCGAGACGCTTGAGACCGGCTAAAGACCCCTTCCAGGGACCATGACGCCGGATGGACAGAATGGCGTACTCGGAGCAGGTCGGGTAAAAACGACAGGACGGGGGCAGGATCGGGGAGATGAACAACTGGTATAAACGTATAAGCAAAACAAGTATGTTTGCCGGGATTCGTGATAATTTATCTTTATTCATCCCTGGTTCTTTATTAAAAGCCTTTCCAGCTCCCTCTGTACCTCGTGATGAGTCGGCGCCGCCGTACGGGCCTTAACCATGATCACAATATCAAGAGCAGCCGGCAATCTCGGCTTATGCAAACGGTAAAACTCCCGAATGAGACGTTTGATCCTGTTTCTTGTGACGGCGTTCCCCACCTTTTTTACAATGGTGATCCCCAGCCGTCTGACTCCTGATGGGTTCGGGCATACGATACAGGTAAAATGTTCTGAATGTTTGCGAACCCCCTGCTGATAGACCGTCAAATAATCTCGTCTTTTGCGTACCCTTTCCAGTTTGCCAAAGGTTGAATTTTCCATGGGATATGCAGATGCAAGCGCGCCGGGGCGCACCGACCTGTCTTTGGCAAGGCTAAACAGCCAGTCTCTTTCTTCCTTTTGCCCGCCGGCGGTTAAGGACAAGCCGACCGCCCTTCGTAGCCATGCGGACAAGGAAACCATGGGTTCTTTTCCTGCTTGTATTACTTATTGTTTTCAGTGTTTTTTTCATCTTTTCAAGCCTCAGTAAAGTAAATGACCACGCGAAGGGGGACCATTAATCATATCCGGTTTCAATTGTCAAGACAAAACGTCCCCAAAGGTCAAACCGGCGAAGGCCCGCATCCAGAACTGATCAAATCTCCCTCCCCTGCAAGGGGAGGGTTGGGGTGGGGATGGGTTATGGATATAGTGTTTATAAGGTCTTACCCCATCCCCCTCCTTGCCTCCCCCTTGAAGGGAGAGGAGGAAAAACACTTTTTACGAGGTCATCATAGCTGCAGGACGTACGTCCCGGGGGCGTCACCCCGGATCTTGAGGCCCTTGTCCGGGGCCCCCATTTCCGGCGGCGCCGTCTGACTGGAGGAATTCGCTGTCAGCCATTCCTCCCAGGGGAGCCACCAGGAGCCTTTGAACTTGGGTGCATCTTCCAGCCAACGGTCGGGGTCGATGTATTTTTCCCCTTCGCGGTGGGTGCACATCTGGTAGGTCCGCCTGCTGTTCTCCGGTTCGCTGACAATGCCGGCGTTATGCCCGCCGCTGGTCAGGACAAAGGTGACCGACGGGGCGTCGGAGGTCAGATTGAACTTGTACACGGAGCGCCAGGGAGCGACATGGTCCTGAACGGTGCCGACGAGGAATACGGGGATGCGGATGTCGCTGATGACGATGTTGCGGCCGCCAACAAGGTAGCGGCCCTCAAAGAAGTCGTTGTTCAAAAAGAGGCGCCGGAGGTACTTGCTGTGCATCCGGTAGGGCATGCGGGTGGCGTCGGCGTTCCATGCCATGAGGTCGTTCAGGGGCCGGCGGCAGCCCAGCATATAATCCTGTATCAAGCGGCCCCACAGGAGATCATTGGCCCGGAGCAACTGGAAGGCCCCGGCCATTTCCTTCGTGTCCAGATAACCCCGGTCGAACATGATGTCCGCCAGGAAATTCACCTGATTTTCGTCGATGAACAAACCCAGTTCCCCGACCTCGGTAAAATCTGTCTGGGCTGCGAGGAGAGTCATGCTTTTCAGGCGTTCGTCTCCGTCCCGGGCCATGGTGGCGGCGACGATGGCCAGCATCGTGCCGCCCAGACAATAGCCCGCCGTGTGGATCTGCTTGTCCGGGATAATCTTGGAAATGGCCTTGACGGCCGCCATGATGCCGTCGAAGTGGTAATCGGCCATGGAGAGATTCTTGTCTTCCTCCGTAGGGTTGCGCCAGGAGATCATAAAGACCGTATGTCCCTTGTCCACGAGGAATTTGACGAGGGAATTATGGGGGGAAAGATCGAGGATGTAATACTTCATGATCCAGGCCGGGACGATGAGAACCGGTTCCGCGCATACCTTTTTCGTTGTGGGGGCGTACTGGATCAGTTCCATGAGGTGATTGCGATAGATGACCTTGCCGGGCGTTACGGCGACCTTTTCCCCGGGGCGGAAATTCTCCGTGCCCACGGGGAGTTCATTGTTGCGCTGCCGGCGCCAGTCTTCAATCATGTTCTCATAGCCCCGGATGAGGTTTTTCCCTCCTTCTTCCTCGGTGACCTTGGTCAGGATCGGGTTTGTCAAGAGGAAGTTGGCCGGGGAAATAATATCCATGATCTGCCGGGCCATGAAGGAGACGATGTTCTGATTATGGTGGGAGACGCCGGGCACGCCGATCGCGGCATTTTGCCACCATTGCTCGCAAAGGAGGAAGGCCTGATAAATGCAGTTGTAGGGATGTTGCTGCCATGCCTCATCCCGGAACCGGGGATCGGAGGCGATGGGCTTTTCCGGTTCCCCATTGGCGGATTTGATGCAGCAACGGGCGATATAGTCCCAGAAATCATGCGTTTTTTCGGAAAAATCCTCAATAAGGCGGTATTGCTTTCCCGGTGAGTCGGCAAGATTTATGTACCAGTCGAGAAAGGCCAGCAATTGGGTCACCGGCGAGAGGTTCATGGTGTATTTTGCTTTCCGGGCATGGATGAAACTGTCAACGCTGGCATGGGCGCTTTCTTTGCTGTCTTCCATTGGATATCCTCCTTAAGTGACGGTTTCTGAAACTAAAGGGCCAAAGATCTCTCTAATTACGGGAATGCTATCAGAAATAGAAAAAAATTCAAGCTGCAATATTGACGACATCGTAAAAAGTCATATTTGAAGAGAAAAAGAGAAAAAGGGGACGGTTCTATTATTTATCTGGAAATACATCTCATAAACCTGGATTAACATCCATGCCCAGCGCGAGCACAACGAAGGATAAGAATATCAGGAGCAGGGTGGATGAAGCGAAGCGCATCCACCAAAACCATTCATATTATTGGTGGAACCGTTTCGCTTGTTCCACCCTACATTTCTCCAATGAGAGGCCATGCTTATTAGTTCCTCCCCCTTCAAGGGGGAGGTTAGGAGGGGGATGGGGTAATAGTTTGCAACAACTGAAGAAAGCCACTCCCCACCCTGCCCCTTGAAGGGGAGGGAGTATCTTGACACTGAGTTATGGAGCAACTTTCGCCAATTGCCCCGTCCGGACGAGAAAATCGGCATATTGCATGTCAACCTGCTGGGTGTGGGACAGCAGCCAATCACGGATATAGATCAGCATCCGGTAGGTTAACTGCTTATCCTGCTTCTGAAAGTCAGCCAGGAACTCCTGAACTTTTTCTATGAACTGGTCGTGTTCTCTGCTGTGATCCCGGAAGCCGGGATATTTGGCCTTCATCAGGACCATGATTTCGGTGTGGAAGTGTTCCGTAACATAGCGGACAAGGTCATTCATAACGGGAAGCAATTCCTGAGAGCCGCTTTCGTGAAGGTCCGCAATACGGTTCATGATGGCAAACAGCTCGCGGTGCTGGGCATCAACCTCATCCACCCGGACGCTGAATTTTGGATTCCATGTTATACGTTCGATCTTGCCCGGCGTTCCCTTCGGGGTAACGCCTTCTTCCTGCTTTTTACTGAAGAATCCCATCTTATGCCTCCTTCGCATAATCATGCAGTTTCATTGATTTCCGGATTGCAGACATGACTGTGCAAAAAGTTAATTTAATTCCCTGAATTTGTCAAAAAGAAAAAGGGGACGGTTCTATTATTCATCTGGAAATGCAATCTCATACCCTTTTGCTTAATTCATCTACAACTTTCCTCCCCTCCAAGGGGAGACCATGCTCATTAGTTCCCTCCCCTTCAAGGGGAGGGTTAGGGTGGGGATGGGTTGCGGCGTCATTATTGTCACCCTTCGTGTCAATAAGTAATCTTGACCCCATTATTTGTCTTTGCGGGCCTTTTCCCATCATGGTATAGAATCGCCCATGCCCCCTTTCCGTATTGTTTCCGAATTTGAACCCCAGGGCGATCAACCTCAGGCGATAGCCAGGCTGACCGCGGGTATCGAACAAGGTCTTCCCCATCAGGTGCTCCTCGGGGTTACCGGTTCGGGGAAAACCTTTACCGTTGCCCAGGTTATCCAGGCGGTGCAGCGTCCCGCCCTGGTGATCGCCCACAACAAGACCCTGGCGGCCCAGTTGTACGGGGAATTCAAAAGCCTTTTCCCGGACAACGCGGTGGAGTATTTTGTCAGTTATTACGACTACTATCAGCCCGAGGCCTACCTTCCCAGCACCGACACCTATATAGAAAAGGATTCCGCCATAAACGAGGAGATCGACAAGCTGCGCCATGGGGCGACTCACGCCCTTTTCGACCGTGAGGATGTTATTATAGTCGCCAGCGTGTCCTGTATTTATGGTCTCGGATCTCCCGAGGCCTACCAGGGGATGCTGCTCCATATCGAGGAAGGGATGGAAATAGGCCGGGACGCCATGCTCCGCCGTCTTGTAGAAATCCAGTATGAACGGAACGATATCGATTTTCACCGGGGGACCTTCCGGGTCCGGGGCGATGTGGTGGAAATCTTCCCTGCCTACGAACAGGAACGGGCGGTCCGGGTAACTTTTTTTGATGATGTGATCGAAGAGATTAATATCGTTGATCCCCTGCGGGGAAAGAGGATCGAGAAAATTAACCGATTAGCGATTTATCCGGGCAGCCATTACGTAACGACCAAGGAAAATCTGCACCGGGCGATGGCGGAGATCCGCGCCGATCTCCAGGAACGGCTTATCAATCTGAAAAGTCAGAACAAACTCCTGGAAGCCCAGCGTCTGGAGCAGCGTACCATGTTTGATCTCGAGATGATGGAGGAAATGGGCTACTGCCAGGGGATCGAAAATTATTCCCGCCATCTGACCGGGCGGCAACCGGGACAACCGCCTCCCACCCTCATGGAATATTTCCCGAAAGAGGCCCTGATCATCATCGACGAGAGTCACGCGACGATCCCCCAGCTGATCGGCATGTACCGGGGCGACCGTTCCCGGAAGGAAACCCTGGTGGAGTATGGGTTCCGTCTCCCCTCGGCCCTGGACAACCGGCCCCTCCGCTTCGAGGAATATGAGGCCTTTCCCCAGCAGCGCCTCTACATCTCGGCCACGCCGGCGGTGTATGAAACGGGGAAGGCAAATGGCCAGGTTGTCGAGCAGATCATTCGTCCCACCGGTCTCATGGACCCGGAGATCATCATCAAGCCGGTAAAGCAGCAGGTTGACGATCTCCTTGCAGAGATCAGAAAACGGGTGGAAATGGGGGAACGGGTCCTGGTGACCACCCTGACCAAGCGCATGGCGGAAAATCTCACGACCTACTACCAGGAATTGGGGATCAAGGTCCGCTATCTCCATTCCGACATCCACACCCTGGAACGGGTGGAGATTATCAGGGACCTGCGTCTTGGAGAATTTGACGTCCTGGTCGGGGTAAATCTGCTCCGGGAGGGTCTTGACATCCCCGAGGTCTCCCTGGTGGCGATCCTCGATGCCGACAAGGAGGGGTTCCTCCGCTCGGAGCGATCCCTGATCCAGACGTCCGGCCGGGCGGCAAGGCATGTCGCCGGACAGGTCATCATGTTCGCCGATGTGATCACGAAATCCATCCAGGCCTGCCTCGATGAGACGAAGCGGCGCCGTAAAATTCAATCCCGCTACAACAGGGAGCATGGCATCACCCCGGAGTCCATCAAGAAGACGATCTCACATGTCCTCACCTCGGTCTATGAGGCGGACTATCTCACCGTGCCGGTGGTCCGGGAAGGAAAGGCCCCCTATGGGAAGGACGACGAATTGGCCACCCTGATCGTCCGTCTGAAAGGGGAAATGAAAAAGGCCGCCGAGGATCTGGATTTTGAGAAGGCGGCAGAACTGCGGGATGAGATCAGGGAACTTACCTCGCTCATGGTTGAGCTGGGGGGCGAGGTTGCGTGATGGACAACGATGGGGTTTGCACCATGACCGAACAGCCGCTGGACAAGATAATTCAGACTGCCCCCCGCTCCCCCGGCGTATATCTGATGAAAGATGCCGCCGGAAAGATCATCTACGTCGGCAAGGCCAGGGACCTCCGGGCCCGCCTGCGGAACTACCTGGGCGGGGGTGATGCCCGTCCGATGATCCCCTTTCTCGTCTCCCGGATCTACGACATCGAGTGGATACTGACGGATACGGAAAAAGAGGCCCTGATCCTCGAGAACACCCTCATCAAGGAACACCGGCCCCGCTATAATGTCGATTTCCGTGATGACAAGGCCTACTTTCACATCCGTGTACAGGCAACCGAGACCTTTCCCCGCTTTCAGCTCGTCCGGCGAACGAAAAAGGATGGGGCGAGATACTTCGGTCCTTACCCATCCAGCTCTTCAGCCAAGGAGACCCTGCGGTTCCTCCAGACGGTCTTTCCCCTCCGCACCTGCCGGGATGTGGAGCTCCGGAGCCGCAGGCGGCCCTGCCTGGAGCATCAGATCGGCCGTTGCCTGGGGCCCTGCGTCCAACTTGTCACCGAAGAGGCCTATCAACATGCCGTCCGTGACGCCCTGACCTTTCTGGAAGGCAGGGAGACGGACTTGGTGCAGATCCTCGAGGCCAGGATGAAAAACGCGGCGCAGGAGCTGCAGTTCGAAGAAGCCGCCGCCTTGCGGGACAAGATAGCATCGATCCGGACGACCCTGGAGATACAGCGGACCGCCTCCCTGGCCGCACGGGATCAGGATGTATTCGGCCTTTACCGGGAAGGCGCCTTGACCCAGGTCTGCCTGCTGAAGGTAAGAGCAGGTAAAATGGTGGGAAAGCAGACTTTCCCCCTGATCCGGGTCGGCCTGCCGACGGGGGAAATCCTGGCGGCGGTGCTTATGCAATATTATGACGCCGGTCATGAAATCCCGGGAGAAATCATGCTTCCCGAGGTAAGCGAGGACCGGCCTGTCCTTGAAGAGTGGCTTGGGGAGAAACGGGGGCGATTCGTCAGAATAATTATTCCGAAAAGAGGGCAGGGGAGAGCCCTCATCGGGATGGCCAACCGCAACAGCGAAAGCACCCTGAAGATCATGCAGCAGACCGCCGGCCCCGATGAGGCCATGAAGCGCCTGGTGACGGCGCTGGGGCTCCGGAAGACGCCGGAGCGGATGGAATGTTTCGACATCTCGAATATCGGCGGCGAATATGCCGTCGGTTCCATGGTTGTCTTCTCTCATGGCGTCCCGGACAAAAGTCGTTATCGCCGCTTTCGCATCCGGACGGTTGCCGGCGCCGACGACTATGCCATGATGTATGAGGTGCTCCAACGGCGTTATGCCCGGAACGGAGACCTGCCGGACCTGTTGATGGTTGACGGCGGCAAAGGACATCTCTCCGTGGCCATTTCGGTCTTGAAGGACCTGAACATCAGCGGCGTTGATGTCATCGCCCTCGCCAAAGGGGGATACTTTCCTGAGCAGAGACATGGATTTGATGGCAAAGAAGAAGATCACGCCGTGGAGAGGCAAGGGGGTAATGATCGGGAAGTTAGATATCATGTCAGAGATGGATCAATCTATGATGCGATACCTTTGAATAACACCTCCTTCTGTCATTCCGGGCTTGACCAGGAATCCAGTAATGACTTGAAAAAACTGGATTCCCCCCCGATTTTAACCGGGGTGACGCGCCGGAATGACGATAGGGAGACTGACGTGGAATTTGTCAAAGATTTCGATGATCGTAGGGAGAGACAACAAGTCAAAGACAGACCAAGCGGCGACCGGGTTTTTCTGCCGGGTCGGAAAGACGCCGTAGATATTTTCCGCTGGCCGGCGGCATTGTTCCTGCTTCAGCGGCTGCGCGACGAGGCCCACCGTTTTGCCCTAAGCTATCATCGGAAAGTGAAAGAAAAAGAGGATTTCAGCTCCCTCCTGGATCGCATACCCGGCGTCGGCCCGGAGAAAAAGAAGGCCCTCCTCACGGGATTGGGAGACATGGGAAAGATCAGGGAGGCGACCATTCTTGACTTGCAGAAGATCAAGGGAATTGGTAAGGAGCTGGCCGCCGCGATTGTCGACTTTTTCAGGAAGGAAAACGCTCCTCCGAAATAAGCTTGACGATATGGCAAGAAAGTGATTTCCCTCCCCTTGAAAGAGAGACGACAGATCATTTCCTGCCTCCTTCGAGGGGAGCCCACAGATCATTTCCCTCCCCTTCAAGGGGAGGGTTAGGGTGGGGATGGGGTTTTCACCGCACTCTTCCGAGCCACATTAAGCCGGTAACGTTTAAGGGAGTCAACCAGTGAGTTTTATCTCGATTCTGATCATCGCCATCGGGCTGGGCATGGACGCCTTTTCCGTGGCCATCAGTATTGGGGCGGTAAGCCGCAAGGTTTCACTTGCCCCCGTCCTGCGTCTGTCCGCAAGTTTCGGCCTTTTCCAGTTTTTCATGCCTCTTGCCGGCTGGCTGGGCGGGATGACGATTGCGGATCACATTGCCGATTTTGACCATTGGATCGCCTTCACGCTTCTGCTCTACGTTGGCGGCAAGATGATCCATGAATCCTTCCAGGGTGAAGAGAAAGTTCATCCCAACGACCCGACGAAAGGCCTGACCCTCCTCATGCTTTCCGTGGCCACAAGCATCGATGCCCTGGCGGTGGGCCTGAGCCTCGCATTTCTGAAGACGCCGATTCTTTATCCCAGCATCATCATCGGCGTTGTCGCGTTTATCATGACTGCGATGGGGATGCTCTTCGGGGAGAAATTGGGAAAGATCTGCGGGAAACGGGTCGAAATCGTCGGGGGGATCATTTTGATCGGCATCGGCGTCAAGATCCTCTTCGACCATGTAGCTTGATCAAGACCCCGCACAGTGTCCCGTAATGCTCAAAACGCTAAAAATAAAGACCTGACCCCCAATGAAAAAGGGGACGGTTCTATTTTTCGTGAAACGCCTCCAAGTAAGTTGACCGGATCATGGCAAGTTACTTTCTCACACAGGCCCGCCAGCGGCGCGCTGGGACGCTAAAAATAAAGACCTGACCCCCAATGCCAATGTTGCTTGACCTTACACATAAATATGTGCTACACATTTACACGTGAAGCGAAGTTATGGAGGATCAAATGGAGAAACAAAATGTTACCCTATCCTTGCCAAAAGACATTTTGAGAAATGCCAAAGCGGCAGCAGCGATCAATGATAAATCCCTCAGCGCTTTTCTGCTTGAGGCTCTGAAGGATAAACTTCAGGAGAGCCGGGATTATGACGCTGCCATGCGCCGGCAGATGAAGGGCCTGAAACAAGGCTTGCCGTTGGGGACGGGCGGGCAGATTACCTGGACTCGCGAGGAACTTCATGAAAGAAAATAGGTTGTTCGTCGATACGAACGTGCTTGTTTACGCCTACGATGAGACAGCCGCCGAAAAACACGAGCAGGCGAAAGCAATTGTGCAGGGCCTCTGGGAGACCCGCAACGGCGTGCTCAGCATGCAGGTATTGCAGGAGTTTTTCATCACCGTGACCAGGAAAATCCCCCAACCTGCGGACATCGATACTGCCGATGATATTGTTCGTGATTATCTTCAATGGCGGGTCGTGATATTGCGTGGGCAATCCATTATCAGCGCCATCGATATCCAGCGCCGGCATCTGCTTTCATTCTGGGACGCCCTGATCCTGCAGGCAGCCGTAGAGGGGGATGCTGCTTGCCTCCTGACGGAAGATCTGGCTCATGGCGCTAATCTGTGCGGCGTGGAAATCAGAAATCCATTCAAATGACTGCCCCCCGTTTTTCTTGACTTTCCTCGTGCAAATGGCTAAAATGTCCATAATAGTCATATTAAACACAAGGAGTTTGATTTATGAGGGAATCTGCGACCATAGCAAAAAACAATTTTGGTGCTCTCCTTGACAATGCCATGTCGGAACCCGTCTTTATCGAAAAGAAGGGAAGACCTGTCGTCGTTGTCTTGTCTGTTTCAGAATATCAGCGCCTGACCGATATAGAGGATCGCTACTGGGGCGAGAAGGCACTTAATGCTGCCAAAGATGGATTTTTAGGCGAGGATGAATCCAAGAAATGGCTGGAGGAGAAATTAAGTGCTGAAACTCCGGCTTAGTAGAGAATCACAAAAGTACCTGGATAGCTTGCCGCCTAAACAATTTCGACAAATCGTCAAAAAGATTTTTTCTTTGATGGAGAATCCCCTGCCGAACGATTCAGAGGAGATGAAAGGATATCCTTTCCGGCGTAATGACATTGGTGAATACCGGATAATCAACGATGTCCGGGAAGGCACGCTCAGAATAGTCCTGGTCGGCAAGCGTAATGATGATGAAATATACAAGAAATTGGGCAGGAGATAATTTATTCTTACATAATTATTGTGCTCATGTAAGAATGCATTGCCTTATTACATGACAGCGGAAATTTATCCTGAATATACCGGTGAATCAATTTTTTACCGCCCTCCATGCCGGCCGGATTTATTAGTGAAAAAAGAAAAACGCTAAAAATAAAGACCTGACCCTGGACGAAAGTAATCCTTGACAATTATAAACTTCGATCTTATAATTTCCCCATGTATATAACCCGCCTCTTGAATTCCACGATGACCGAGGCCGCTGCCCAATTTCCGGCGGTGATAGTAACCGGCCCACGTCAGTCGGGCAAGACAACCTTTCTACAACGTGAATATCCATTCGATGCCGCCTATGCCAGCCTCGATGATCCTTTTACCCGGGAATTTGCCCTCAGTGATCCCCAAGGCTTCCTCGACGCATTCCGTGAAAAAACCGTAATCCTCGACGAGATCCAGTACGTACCTGAGCTCTTCCCCTATCTGAAAGTCCGTATTGATCAGCAGCGGCAACGATACGGCAAATGGATCCTCACCGGCTCGCAGCAGTTTCAACTGATGAAAAATGTAACCGAATCTTTAGCGGGGAGGATTGCCATCCTCGATCTACTGCCCTTCAGCCTGCTCGAATTCAGGCAAGAAGGAGTGGATGCATTGGAAAGCGCCATTTGGAATGGCGGTTATCCGGAACCAGTCCTTGCCCCTGAAAAACGGGATTTATGGGTACGCTCCTACATCCAGACTTACATTGAACGGGATGTCCGTCAACTGCAAAACATAAGAGATCTCAGGTGCTTTGAACTGTTTTTGGGATTGATGGCGGCCTTTCATTCTCAAATGTTTAACGCCGCTGCTATTGCGGGACAATGTGGCATGACCATTCCCACCGTAAAGTCCTGGGCCGGTGTTCTGGAAGCATCCTGGCTGATTTATCAATTATCGCCGTGGTTCAGAAATTATGGGAAACGCCTGGTAAAAACGCCGAAGAGTTACTTTTTAGATACCGCTTTGATCTGCAGCCTGACAAGGCAACCAGACGGCCCATCCGCCTTGGCTGGCGCTATGGGCGGCGCATTGTTTGAAGGACTTATTATCAGTGAAACGGTCAAGGCCTTTACCCTCACCGGAAGCAGGCCGGATATCTATTTCTGGCGTTCTCATGACGGCTTGGAAGTGGATCTGCTGATCCATCATAACGGCAAACTTATACCTATCGAGATCAAACTGACGGCGACGCCAAACATGAATCACATCAAGCCATTGCAGCAATTCAAAACCTTGGCGAGAGCTGATGCGGCAGAGACCGGCATCCTGGTCTGTCGAGTTGCCCAAGAAACGCCTATGCCCATGAAAAATATCGCCATGCCGTGGCATAAATATCCGGGCTGGTTAATGAATACACTGCAATCTTCACGCGTCATAGCCTCAAAACGCTAAAAATAAAGACCTGACCCCCGAGATCCACTCGGACATCGACACTGCCGCTGATATTCAGATTGACAAAGCAGAGATTCCTGCTATTGTAAAACGTAGGAATAAATGAGCTTGCAGGAGGAAATATGTTGGCAGTAAAAGTTTTACCGAAGGGTCAGATTACTATTCCCAAGGCATTGAGGAAAGTATTCGACATTCATGAAGGCGATACCCTCATGGTCGAAGGGGCCGACGAACAGATTGTGATCAGAAAAGGCAAAACGATTTTCGACTTTGCCGGTTCTCTGCCCGGAATGGGAATGTCCCTGGATGAAATCCGCGAGAAAGCCATTGAAGCAGGAGTCGCCAATGACGATTAATGCTTTTGTGGATACGAGTGTGATTCTCCGGGTTCTCATCAAGGATGACGAGGAACAGCGGGCAGCCGCGGAAAGGCTGATCCGGTCTTCAGGCAGCCGGGGGTTTGCCCTGCACCTATTGCCGGTTACGGTACTGGAAATCGTCTGGGTTCTTGAAATGGTGTATAAGTTCAAGAAAGAATCCGTCCGGGAAATGGTGGAAGCCATCATCAATACCCCGCAGTTGAAAGTGGATATGGAGGATGTTTTCCGGCAGGCTCTTCGTATCTATTCAGAAAGTAATATCAAATTTGCCGATGCCCTGATGGGAGTATGGGGTATGGAAAAGGGTTATAATCATGTTTTCACCTTTGACGAAAAACATTTCCGGCGCATAGATGGACTGAAGGTGGAAAAACCATAAACAGGACAAACCATGCATCGGATATCAAAGCCATCGAAACGCCAGCCCCGGTTATGCCAGCCCCCATCTTGATGTAAATCACCGGGGACTGGTGAAAATCACCACCATTAGTTCATTTGCCTCAGGGATGGAAAAATAACCGCGACCGGCGTCTTTCAGAAAAGGTTCTTACATTCGGGAGCTTCCAACCTTCCCATCATCAGCCAGGCGAAACTTGCCTCATGGCACGCCAATTGCTTTCAAAGCAGCAAATAGAAATTATAAAAATACTGGCAAAAATGGAAGGGGTGATAAAAAGGAGGTTATAAGCAAGACCAAAACGAGTCTAAGATTAACTATCAACAAATACATTTAAGGAGAAGAAATCATGAAGGTATTTCGTAAGAGAAAAGGACAGAAGGGTTTTACCCTGATCGAGCTCATGATCGTTATCGCGATCATCGGTATCCTGGCCGCCATCGCCATCCCGCAGTTCACGGCGTACAGGACCAGGGGCTATGAAACAGCCGCAAAATCAGACGTGAAAAATGCATATACGTCAGCCCAGGCTCTTTTCAGTGATACGCCGACGGCAGCGGCAACGACGGGAAACCTCACGAGCTACGGATATAAAAACACCGCCAATGTTACTTTAGCGGTTGTCGGTAGTAATATGTCCAACCTGGCGATAACAGCGACCCATGCCAATGGTGGAAGAATTTACACCGTGGACAGCCAAGGCGCTATTTCACCGTAATAGCCTGAAAGCTTGAATGAAAAAAGGGCGAGGATGCTTCCTCGCCCTTTTTTTTGAGGCAAGACGATCATGACATATTCGATATTGGTTGCTGAGGACAAGAATGAATATAGGGCCTTGGCATATGTGGCGCTTCTTCTCCTTTTTCTTGCCGTTGCCATCTACAGTAGCGGCTTTGAAGCATCATGGCATTATGATGATTTTCAAAATATTGTAGAGAATGATCGCATCCATATCAAGGATTTGTCTTGGGAGAATCTAAAAAGAACAATTTATAGCCCTACCACTGGAAAGTTGTCACGACCTTTGGCCTATCTGAGCTTTGCCCTGAACTACTATTTTGACGGCCTCAATGTCTTTTCTTATCATCTGGTAAATCTATTTATTCATTATATGACATCATTTATCCTTTTTATTTTTATCTATCGAACCTTAAAACTCCCATCCCTTGCCGCGAAATACGGAAGACATGCCTATTTCATTGCTCTGTTGTCTGCTGTTTCCTGGATGATCAATCCAATTCATGTATCGGCTGTAACCTATATTGTTCAGCGCATGACAAGCATGGCGGCCCTCTTTTACATCATCGCCATGTATGGCTACCTTAAGGCGCGGACGGCAGAGAAAGGGCAACTCCGGAAGGGATTATATTTTGCCCTGACCGTTTTGGCCGCTTTGGCGGCCATAGGGACGAAGGAAAACGCCGTGATGCTGCCTGTTAGCCTCTTGCTGTACGAATTATTGCTAATCCAAGGAATTACAACCAAAGAAAGACTAAAAGTATATATATTACCTGGATTCATAACTATTTTCATTGTGCTGGGATTAAGTATGGTATTTGTTGATTATTCTATCATACTAAATAGTTATGATAACCGGCCCTTCACCCTTCTCCAGCGTTTACTGACTGAACCCCGGATAATAATATTTTATATTACACTCCTTCTTTATCCAATCAGCTCGCGCCTCACCCTGATCCACGATGTCGATATTTCACATTCGCTTTTCGATCCATGGACAACCTTACCTGCGATCCTTTTTATAACGATTACGGTTTTGTTTGCTTTAATCATGGCCCGAAGGCGTCCGCTTATAACTTTTTGCATCCTTTTTTTCCTTCTGAATCATCTTATTGAGGGTTCGTTCGTCCCCTTGGAGATAATTTATGAACATCGTAACTATATTCCTTCACTGTTTTTTTTCCTTCCTTTTTCTATCGCCATCATCAATTTATGCGTGCAATTCAAAGAAAGGAAAACCATTCTTATCGCCATGTCTGTATTCCTGGTGGGAGTAATCATTATCCAGGGGACGACAACCTTTCTCCAAAACGGCATCTGGAAGAATGAAATCACGCTATGGAAGGACAACGTGAGAAAGGCGCCGAACCTTCACCGACCTCATCACAACCTGGGTGTTGCTCTCATGTCTGCCGGGTTTTTTGAAGAAGGGGTTCGTGAGTTGAAGATAGCCCTTACATCTAAAGACGACGCCATGGCCAATCAAAAATATGTCACTTATTATCATTTAGGGAGATACTATTTTTTCTTTAAAGACTACAACAAAGCCGCTTGGCATTTTCAGCAGACCCTGCAATGGGCGCCTCTCTATCCGGAACCATACCATTATCTCGCCAAGATCATGTGTATCAATGGGCATCTGAATGATGCGGAATCATTGGTTAATCAATCAATAGCCCTCAAGAATGAGAGCAACTTTCATATCACACATGGCTTGATTCGCATCAAAGCAGGCGACGCAGCGGGAGCCATCGAAGCTGCCAACCGGTCCTTGAATCGTGCCGGCGATAATAGGCGAGCCCATGCTCTCCTCGCTTTGGCCTATCGGTTGAAAAACGATGATAAGTCGGCTGCGCATCATGATCAATTCTCCAAGGGGATCAGTATCTCCTGCACACAATTGCAGTGATTTGCTTTAATTTGTTATATCGGTATAAATGGAAGATCAAGCCATCGAGAACAGGGAAAACGTCTTCATGAGCAAACTATCGCAAAGACATCTAAAAGTCATGATTTGCATAGCATTAATTATCGCAACACTGGCCGTCTATTGGCAGGTGCAACATTTTAAATTCGTCGATTTCGATGACGGTACTTATGTCATGAACAATGCTAATGTCAAGAAGGGTATGGTAGTGCAATCCATTAGATGGGCTTTTGTGACAATGGATGCAGGTTTTTGGCATCCCCTGACGTGGCTGTCCCACATGCTTGATTATGAATTGTACCGAAAGAATGCAGGAGGCCATCATTGGACAAGCGTCATTTTCCACGCAGGGAGCACAGTACTGCTTTTTTTGTTTCTGGCTTCGACAACAGGAGCACTGTGGACCAGCGGGCTTACTGCCGCTTTATTTTCGTTGCACCCTCTTCATGTCGAGTCGGTGGCCTGGGTAGCGGAGCGAAAGGATGTCTTGAGCGCTTTTTTCTGGATGCTGACTTTATGCTGCTATGCATACTATGTAAAAAGGCCCTGTTGGCAAAGATACGTGCTGGTTCTGGGGGCTTTCATTCTGGGTTTGATGGCAAAGCCGATGCTGGTGACATTACCCTTCGTGCTGTTGCTTCTCGATTATTGGCCTCTCGGTCGGTTAAGATTGAAGAGGACTTTGTTGCATGATAAAAACGGAACACCTGTCCTGATTTTACTTCTGGAAAAATTACCCCTGCTTTTTTTTGCCTTATTAGCTTCCGTTATCACCATTGTTGCTGAAGGCAATATTGGCGCCCTGCCAACTTTTGATACCTTTCCCATGGATGTGCGTGTAGTGAACGCCGTAAGGTCCTATGGCGTTTATATAATGAAGACATTCTGGCCGTCTCATCTGGCCGTTTTTTACCCCCACCCTTTATGGTGGGACACATGGCAATATGCCTTGCCAGGAATATTTTTACTGTTTGTGAGTTTTCTTGTTCTGAAAATGTATCGCCACTTCCCTTATCTGGCTGTAGGTTGGCTCTGGTACCTGGGCACGCTTTTGCCTGTGATTGGCTTAATACAGATCGGCAATCATGCCATGGCCGATCGGTACACTTACATTCCCTTGATAGGTTTGTTTATAATGATATGTTGGGGTGTGGCGGATATTTTACGAAGGCGGCAAATCCCTATGTTTTATATTTCATCTTTGGCTGTGGGCCTTTTGCTCTGTTTGGCCACAGTATCCTGGCATCAAATTCAACACTGGCAGAATGGTATAACCCTTTTCCGGCATGCCATCAAGGCAACTGATAACAACTATGTAGCATATAATAATCTGGGAATAATCATGATGGATAACGGGGAGTATAGCAAGGCTGCCTATTATTTCCTGGAAGTGGTTAAGATGAAACCACGTTATGTCGTGGGTCACAGCAATTTGGCCAATGCCTATCTGAAAATTGGCGATACGGATCGTGCAGTTTTTCATTTTTTGGAAGGACTTCGATACAAACCTGATTACCTGAATGCCAGGCATGATCTCGGCAATCTGTATATGCGCCAAAGGCAGTTTGACAAAGCCATTGCTCAGTATCGCGTAGCTATCGCGATAGACCCACGTGATGCGGAATTACATAACAATCTGGGAGTGGCCCTGGGAAATACCGGAGATATGCAAGGCGCCATTACCCATTTGAATGAAGCAATACGGTTGAATCCGGGTTATTCGGAAGCGCTCAAAAACCGGCAGATTATAATGATGATAATGAACTCTAAACGGGACAAATGATATTCGTTAAAACGGGAAGCTGTTGCTTAAAAAAAATCATCGTTGTTTTGCTTTTAGTTGCCGTTACCCTTACTGTTTATTGGCCAGTTCAGGATTACCCGTTCATTGATTATGATGAGGAAATCTATATTACGGAAAATGCTAATGTTCGCGCAGGGATGTCGCTGAAGGGATTTTGGTGGGCCTTTACAAATATTGAGGCGGGTTTCTGGCATCCTCTGACTTGGTTGTCCCACATGCTCGATTATGAATTGTTTCAAATGAATGCGGGTGGCCATCACTGGACAAGCGTGTTGCTTCACGTCGGATCCACGGTTCTGCTGTTTATTTTTTTAGTCGAGTCAACAAGCGCAATTTGGCCCAGTGGTTTGGTGGCGGCCCTTTTTGCCTTGCACCCGCTTCATGTGGAATCGGTGGCGTGGGCGGCGGAACGTAAAGACGTATTAAGCACGTTTTTCTGGATGCTGACTCTGTGTGCATACGTTTACTATGTGCGGCTTCCCGGGCGGCGTCGATATTTTTTAGTGGTGGCGGCTTTTATTTTGGGATTGATGGCAAAACCAATGCTGATTTCCTTACCGTTTGTACTGTTGCTTCTTGACTACTGGCCATTAAAACGTTTGGAGACGGCGCCGCTTCCGGGTCAGTATCGTGAAGAGAGGTCTAAATTGCACCGGCTTGTTGTTGAGAAAATACCTCTACTTATTCTTGCTCTTTTAGCGACGGTTATTACTTTTATCGCTGAGAAAAAGATCGGGGCCATACCAACCCTCGATTTCTTCCCCTTCGACGCCCGCCTGGCCAATGCCCTGGTTTCTTATGTTGTTTACATAGAGAAGATGGTTTGGCCGACCGATATGGCCGTCTTTTATCCCTACACCCTTATGAGGCCTATTTGGCAATCTGTTATTGCAGGAGGATTACTGATAATAATAAGTATATTAGTATTAAAAAAGACTAATCGCTATCCATATTTGGGTGTAGGGTGGCTCTGGTATCTGGGAACGCTGGTACCTGTTATCGGATTGATCCAGGTTGGTTATCATAGCATGGCGGACCGGTACACATATGTACCCCTCATCGGACTATTTGTCATGATTTGCTGGGGCGGGGCAGCTATTGTCAATAGAAGGAATATTAGTCATTACTTCGCTGGTGGTCTTGCCATTACGGTTTTAATAGTTATGACGGTCGTTACCTGGACGCAACTGCAATACTGGAAAGACAGTGAAACGCTTTTTCTCCATGCCACGCGTGTGACGCATAATAACAATATTGCTCATAATAATTTAGCCGCAGCCTTGGCTAAAAAGGGCGATTTAGCCGGAGCTGTGCAACACCTGCAAAGAGCCATCCAGATATGGCCTGATTATGTTGATGCCCATGAAAACCTGGGGCTTGCTTTTATTCGCCAGAATAAGCCAGTGGAAGCTGTGCAGTCGCTTCGGCAAGCGCTACACCTGGATCCAAGACGTTCCAGTACTCATTATTATCTGGGTGTGGCGTTGAACCTTCAGGGCCGGAAGGATCTGGCCATTGCCGAATTCCGGGAGGCGATTCGCGGCAAGTCTGACTATGTTTCAGCCATGATCTATCTTGGGAACGTCTATCTCGAAATGGGAAATATTGACGCGGCGATAAGAGAATATCAGTCTGCTTTAAATGTGAAAAAAGACAATTGGGAACTCCATAACAATCTCGCTGTGGCTTTGGCGAAGCGGGGTGATATTAATAACGCAATCACTCATTTTAATGAGGCTTTCCGTCTGAATCCTGATTTAAAGGCGGCACAACGAAATATCGAAGAAATAAAAAAGCTTCGCATGAAATGAATCGGAAATGAAAAAGACATTTCTCCAATATCGATCAATCTGGTTATCTCTTTTGTTGGCTGTCCTGATTATCTGGATATATGAACCCGTCCGGAGTTATGAATTCATTGATTATGACGATAATATCTATGTCTTTGACAATCCTTTGATTCAGAAGGGATTTTCCGTTAAAACCATCATCTGGGCCTTTGGGGACGTACGTATCGGACATTGGCACCCTTTGACCTGGTTAACGCATATGCTTGACTGGCAACTATTCGGAAAAAACGCCGGCGGGCATCATTGGACGAATGTTATTTTTCATATATTTAATTCTATTTTACTATTCATAATTATGAGACGAATGACGGGGGAGGACTACAAAAGCTTTTTTGTCGCCGCCCTTTTGGCTGTTCATCCTCTTAATGTCGAGTCCGTGGCCTGGGTGGCGGAAAGAAAAAATCTCTTGAGTATGTTCATGGGATTACTGACGATTTTGGCATATATCCATTATCTGGATAAAACAACCCTGGCGCGTTACCTGACCATTATTCTGTGTTTTACTGCCGGCCTCCTATCAAAGCCGATATTGGTGACACTGCCTTTTGTTCTTCTCCTCCTGGATTTCTGGCCTTTAAACCGTATGAGAAACATTGATCTCCAAGTAGCGTCACCTATGAAGGCAATTCAACCTCAAACGTTATGTTATCTATTCAAGGAAAAAACGCCCCTTTTCATATTGTCGTTATGTTCCATGATCGTAACGATTTACGCAGCGCACCAGGGAGCAGCCCTAAGAGGCTTTTCCGGATTTCCCTGGGATGTCCGCGTTGCCAATGCTTTTGTCTCCTATGTTGTATATATCAACAAACTTTTCTGGCCGTCAGGGCTGGCGGTATTTTATCCATATCGTGAGATAATGCCTTTTTGGCATATTACGCTTGCCATAATGGCCATTTTATTCATGATGTTATTCGTTATTTGGACCGCCAAGCGTTATCCATATCTGGCGGTAGGATGGCTGTGGTATCTTGTGACTAATATTCCAACAATCGGGATCATCCAGGTAGGGTTTCAATCTATGGCTGACCGCTACTTCTATATTCCGGCCATCGGTCTCTTCATCATGCTTGCCTGGGGGGTTCCGGATTTATTCAGGAGAAGCGGTTGGCCAAAGCACGTCTATGTCCTCCCGGCGTGCGCAATCGTTATCGCTTTGGCTTTTATTGCATCATTGCAGGTGCAATACTGGCAGAACAGCCTTCGATTATTCAGTCATGCCATAGCAGTGACCAAGGATAATACTGTGGCTCTTCATGGTTTGGGAAATGTGTTTTTAGGTCGTAATGATTTGGAGCGGGCGAAAATATGTTATATTGATTCAATCCGGGCCAGGCCGGAAAACGCTGACGTCCGCATCAGTCTGGGGACGGTCTATTTACGTGAGGGGAAGCCGGAAATGGCCGCAAAAGAGTTCGCCAAGGTCATTAATTTGCAGCCAAACCGGACAACGGCCGAAAAGGCCCACAACAACTTGGGGGTAGTCCTGGCAAATCAGGGGAGACTGGAAGAAGCTGTTGTGCAATTTCAGATGGCCTTGAAAAGTAACCCCGACTATGACATGGCAAAGAACAATTTGTTCCTTGCCATGGAGGATATTGCCCAGCTTAAACAAATGAAAGATATATCGAACAGGAAAATTAAGGAACCATGAACAAGCCTAATCAGTTATCGGAATCATCTTTGGAGAGGTATAGGCTGTCGCGTATTCATCATTGGGACGATGTTGCCCGGAAAACAGATACATGGAAGAGCTGGGGAGGTTACTATCATAAGCGGTTAACCGAGGTTTTTAAATTCATAATTCCACCGGCGCAGAGAATCCTCGAGATTGGATGTGGCCAGGGGGATCTGTTGGCGGCACTAGATCCATCTTATGGCATAGGTATTGATTTTTCACCAGAAATGCTTGTAAGGGCGCGCACAAAGCATCCACATCTAACATTCGTCGAATGTGATGCCCATGACCTGGTTCTTAAGGCGACTTTTGATTATATTGTTCTTTCTGATCTTGTAAACGACCTGTGGGATGTCCAGGATGTTTTGACTGGCGTATTGAAATGTACGACTTCGCGCACCAGGATCGTCATAAACACATACAGCCGCCTTTGGGAGTTGCCGCTTTTGGCGGTCAAAAAACTCGGGCTGGCGAGACCGACGCTCTTTCAAAACTGGTTGACGGTTGATGATATTTCCGGTCTCATGGATCTTGCCGAGATGGAGATGATCACCCATTGGGAAGAAATTGTCTTGCCTTTGGATATTCCCGTCCTTGGACCACTAATGAATAGATATATTGTTAAGTTATGGCCTTTTAAGTGGTTCGCCATAACCCATTTCATTGTTGCCGCGCCCGCTTTTGACCCTGGAAAAATCCCGGAGGAGAAACCATTGGTGTCCGTCATCATTCCCGCCCGCAATGAGGCCGGCAATATTGCGCAGATCTTCTCGAGGGTTCCTGATATGGGGCAGGGGACGGAATTGGTTTTCGTGGAAGGGAATTCGACGGATGACACCTATGCGGTTATTGAACGAGAAATAACGAAACATCCGGAAAGACAAAGCCTGCTGATGAAGCAGACCGGGAAAGGGAAGGGTGACGCCGTAAGGTTGGGCATGTCACAGGCTCATGGTGAGATCTTTATGATTTTAGATGCAGACTTGACGGTTCCACCCGAAGATCTGCCACGCTTTTATGATGCCCTGACACGTCGAAAAGGTGAATTTATCAACGGTGTCAGACTGGTCTATCCCATGGAAAAGGAGGCTATGCGCTTTGTTAATCTTTTGGGAAATAAGTTTTTCAGTTTGGTTTTTTCCTGGCTCCTGGGACAGCCCATTAAAGACACCCTCTGCGGAACGAAGGTCCTCTGGAAGGCCGATTATGACCGCATTGCTGCCAACCGTTCGTATTTTGGCGATTTTGATCCCTTTGGCGATTTTGATCTTCTTTTCGGCGCTGCGAAACTGAATCTCAGGATCTGTCAGTTGCCGGTGCGTTATTGCGAACGAACATATGGGACCACAAATATCCAGAGATGGCGTCACGGTTGGCTTCTCTTGCGGATGGTCCTGTTTGCCCTAAAGAGGATAAAGTTTGTATGAAGCAGACCGATCGGGCTATGCGGGAAGTAGACCACGGAAGAAGGCTATCGCGGGGTGATGCAGAGCGAACCTGGGGATGGAATACACCGGCGGGATTTCACCGTGCCAGTCGACGGGGTAGGCTTATAATCAAAATTTCCGGTATGTGTCCTGGGAAAACCATTCTTGAAATCGGCTGCGGGACCGGCCTTTTTACAGAAATGTTTGCGAAAAGCGGCGCCCATATTGTCGCCCTTGATATTTCCGAAGATCTACTGAGGAGAGCCAGGGCCAGGAATATTCCTGAGCAGCAGGTCCATTTTCTCGCAATGTCTTTTGAGGATGAATCTCTCCAGGGACATTTTGATGCTGTGATCGGATCATCCGTCCTCCATCATCTGAATATTCGACCTGCCCTAAAGAGGATCCAAAGTCTGCTGAAGCCCGGGGCACCCATAGTCTTTGCTGAGCCGAATATGCTAAATCCGCAAATTATGATCCAAAAGAATATCCCCTGGATCAAACAGAAATTGGGGGATTCGCCTGATGAAGGTGCTTTTACCATCTGGTCCTTTCATCGGATGCTTTCAGAGGCAGGTTTTTGCTCCATTTCGATCCGGCCCTTCGACTGGCTTCACCCATTAACGCCGCCCATGCTCATTCCGATCATAAGTCATCTTGGGAACTTGTTGGAAAGAGTTCCGCTGATACGTCATTTTGCCGGGTCACTCCTCATCTCGGCTGTATGCCGACCGGCAAACATCGACAGCCTGGCATCAGAAAGAAGTACGGGACGGATATGAACGATGAAAACCGAGAACTGGGGGATTAATCAGCATAAAGAATTACTGGTGGCCTTGCTTCTGGCCGCAGCGGTACTGGCGGTCTACTGGTCCGTCCAGGACTTCGATTTCATTGAATTTGACGATAATGCCTATATATCCGAGAACCGGCATATTATGGATGGGTTTACCTGCGAGGCTGTTACCTGGGCTCTAAAGGATATCCATACGGGTTACTGGCATCCGTTGACCTGGATGTCTCACGTCCTTGATTACAAGTTATTCCGGATGAACGCCGGTGGGCATCATTGGACCAGTGTCCTCCTTCATCTGGCCAATACTATTCTTCTGTTCTTCATTTTTTATAGAATGACGGCAGCATTATGGAAATCTGCCTTTGTTGCCGCATTGTTTGCCATCCATCCCATGCATGTTGAATCTGTGGCCTGGGTCGCGGAGCGCAAGGATGTGTTGAGCACTTTTTTCCTATTTCTAACCATTGGATGCTATATTTATTACCTGCAAAAACGAAATATCTTGCGATACTTCATGATGTTTAGCTGTTTTTTATTGAGCCTCTTATCCAAACCCATGGTTGTAACCTTGCCGTTTGCCCTGCTGCTCCTTGATTACTGGCCGTTAAAACGATTTACCTGGGATTCTTTCCTATGGGAAAAAGTTCGACCCCTGATCAGAGAAAAAATTCCCTTGATATTGCTGTCCGTTTTTGTGAGCGGGATAACGCTTGCGACCGCAGCGCAAAACTCGAATATGGCATCTCTTGATAAACTGCCCCTGACAACGCGGGCAGTCAATGCTATGCTCTCGTATGGTCGATATATGGATAAATCCATCTATCCCGTTGATATGGCAATATTTTATCCATACTCGTCAGATTATTCGTGGGTAAGCGTTGGCGGTGCGATTCTGACAATCATAATTGTTTCTGTGCTATCGATTAGTTACGTGAAGCGCTTCCCATACTTGATCATAGGCTGGTTGTGGTTTTTAGGAATAATGTTCCCTGTCATCGGACTTGTGCAGGCTGGTGCACAAGGAATGGCCGACCGTTATACTTATGTCTCATATATCGGTCTTTTTATCATGATTGCGTGGGGAGTTCCCGATCTTACGGCCAGCATCAGGTTTCGGAAAAGTCTTCTGTCAGTTACAGCAGGAGTGGTGCTGTCCGTTCTGCTCCTGTTGAGTTGGGTTCAAGTCCGGTATTGGGAGAATACGGACACTCTGTTTCGCCATACCATTGAGGTGACAGGGAGGAATTTTCTGGCAGAAACGACTTTAGCAACTTACTTGATTAAAAAAGGAAAATATGAAGAGGCCCAAGCCAGGCTGTACAAGGCCAGGGATATTAATCCCACCTATGACCGCATATACAGCTCCCTCGGCGTCACGTTGGTTCACCAAAAACGATATGAGGAAGCGCTGGAACAATACAAAAAGGCCTTGGCGATCAACGCAAACAACCCCGACGCCCATTTTAATATTGGCGCCGTATATGCCATGCTTGGTCGAATAGATGATGCAGTACGCGAGTTTAGGCTGACCATTGCTCTGCAACCCGACCATCTGGAAGGGCGCAGAAATTTAGGCACGATTTTATCGAAGCAGGGCAAAATAGATGAGGCCGTTGGCCATTATCAGGAGGTATTGAAGTTAAAGCCGAACGACGCCGACACCCTGAATGACCTTGGGATTGCAATGGCCCATAATGGAAACTTCGAAGAAGCGGAAAAGTATTTCCTGGCGGCCCTTCGGATAAATCCGAAAGATTCTGTTGTTCACATGAACATAGGTATCACCCTTATCTCTCAAAACCGCGTGCCGGACGCGATCATTCGCTTCGAGGAGGCATTACGTCTGGATCCTGCGAATGAAACGGCAAGGCATCATTTAAGTGTCTCCGTAAGACGGTTGCCTTAACACTATTGATAAATTTCGATATGAACAGACCCGCGAGGCGATATGGACGTTAATAAACCCTCTAAAAAAAAATCGATTCTCGTGCTTACCTCCACTTTTCCCCGCTGGGAAAATGACCCAGAACCGGCATTTGTTTACGAACTAAGCCGCCGTCTGTGCCCTTTCTTTGACGTTACTGTTCTTGCCCCGCGCTCGCCAGGCAGCAAGGATCGGGAAAACATGGCCGGGCTGCATGTGATACGCTTCCCCTACTTTTTCCGGTGCTGGGAGAACCTGGCTACACACAGTGGTGGCATCTTGAACAGGTTGCGGTCCAACCCGTTTAATTACCTGTTAGTGCCGTTGTTTCTTGTTGGTCAGTTGTGGGCGCTAGTCCGCCTGTTGCAGCGGGAACGGTTTACCTTAATTCATGCCCACTGGCTGATCCCGCAGGGACTGATCGCCGTCATGGGGCTGACCATGACACGCCAGCGGATTCCACTGCTGTGCACTTCCCATGGTGGCGATCTGTTCGCCTTGCGCGGGAAGATATTTCAGCGTTTGAAACGCTTGATCATGGTTCGCAGCCAGTCGCTGACCGTGGTCAGCCGAACCATGCAAAGCACTGTTGTCGATATGGGTGTTGCTCCAGATAAAGTGCAGGTCATCTCCATGGGAGTCGACCTGAAGCATGGCTTTACCTCTGATCCCACGGTAGAGCGCAGCGCCAGTGAACTGCTTTTTGTTGGACGACTGGTAGAGGTAAAGGGCTTGCAGAGTCTGTTGGAAGCCATGCCGAAAGTGCTTGCCAAACATCCGGCTATGCGTTTGACCGTTGCAGGTGCAGGACCTCTGGAGTTGGAACTGCGCAAACTGGCACGGCGGCTGGACATATCCGACAAGGTCGATTTTCTCGGGATGGTAGCCCAGTCGCAACTGCCCGCACTTTATCGGCGGGCCATGTTGGCTATATTCCCCTTCGTCATAACAAAAAGCGGTGTCCAGGAGGGGTTTGGGCTGGTCGTAGTGGAAGCCATGGGCTGCGGATGCCCCGTAATCGCCGGCGATCTTCCGGCTATTCACGACAGCATTACCCATGAGGAAAGTGGACTGCTTGTTCCCCCCGGTAATCCGGAAGTCCTTGCCGATACTATTCTCAGAGCGCTTAATGATCCTGATTTGTGTTTTGGATTGGCCAGGGAAGGCCAGAAAAAGGCGATGGAGCAGTTTGATTGGGAGATCATTGCGGAGAAATATGCGGGACTTTATTTTAAAATAATAAATACTTAATGATTAAATTAGCAGATGCTTAGTCGATATTTTAAAGCGTTATACCAAAGAACAATGGAAAAGTCTTATAACTTGGCATTCCAAGAAATCGCCAATACGCTTATGGACGGTGGACATTGTCTTGACTGTGGGGCAAATGCCGGCAGCTCTTTTGACAGAATCAACAAGTCAATTCATTTGGATAAGTCACGATACCATGGCATAGAGTGGAATAAAGATGCTGTAGGACAAGCTGAGATAGTTGGTCTCAATGTCATTCAGGGCGATCTTAACAGGAGCTTGCCATTTGGAGATAAACAGTTTCGCTGTGTTTTCGGACTTTCTTTGCTTGAGCACCTTCTGAATGGTTGCGCGTTCATGAAGGAGTGTCACCGGATACTGGAAAATGGCGGCAAGCTGATTTTACTGACACCCAACATCAGTACATTCTTTACTATTGCTTTGTTATTCATAGGTAAAATGCCGTCCACTGGTCCGCAACCTGACTCAAATGCCTTGCTGGCTAAAGAAGAAATATTTAAAGTCAGCAACGACAATTTAGTCCATGATACTGAATCTGAAACCCCTGTCTCTCGGCATCTGGTTGTTTTCAGCTTTCGTGTATTGCGAGAGTATCTTTCCATGATCGGCTTTTCCGAAGTTCGGGGTTACGGCTTCGGCCTTTATCCTTTCCCTAAGTTTATGCAGCCTGTGCTGGAAAGTATCGATCCATATCATTGTCATCAGATGGTGTTTGTGGCCAGAAAATAGCTGCCGAAGGATAGGGATGGAAAAGCATGTCCGGTGATTTTCGCGCAACCTATTTTTTTAACATCACTTCTTCTAAAGACCTGCATGATTGTTCCCAACTGGTTTGTTTACCGTAGTCTACATGGTCGAGTGTTAATGCCTGTCTAAGTTTATCAGCGAGGTCGCAAGGATCGTCCGGTCGTGCAAGAAAACGTTTGTCGCCTTTTAATATCCAGTTAGCAGGTTGCGTGTCTGTTGCAATAACTGGAATTCCGCACCCCATGGCTTCGTATAGTTTGATGGGATAGCTGAAGTTGCCAAAGGATGAAGTCCTGTTGAGGACAACGGAAATGTTGAGGCTGTTGATAAAGATGGGCATTTTATCGTCCGGCAGGTATCCAAGCCATTTGGCTGCTGATGGCAGTGAGATGCTTTTTCCTATTCGTCCCGTCAAAACCAGATCGGTGTCATGGCCGGTTTTTGTGAGAATGTCATGGGCATCAAACAGTATCTCTACGCCTCTGCTGCGGTAAATGGATCCGCAATAACCGATAATCTTTCTGGAGGGGTGAAGGTTGAGGTCATGTCGTGAGGCTGTTCTGTCAAGGGGCTTGAAGTTGGGAGCATCTGCCGCCATGGGGACTATGTAAACAGGTTTTCCTTGACGTGCTTTTTGGAGCAACGCCGCCAGATGTGGGCCTGCTGCTGTTACGGCGGTTGTTCTCGATACTGCCTGCCGCCAGAAAAAATGAAGGGGGGTACACCAGGGAAGGTAGCTCTCGTAATTATCGTAAGCGTCTATTATTGATGGACAACCATACCGGTGGCCTAAAAACTCAGCCAAGATGCCATAATAGGTGTCAGAGAAACCGATGACCCAGCCTGGTTTTATTGTATCCATTAAGGAGCAGGCTGTTGACCAATAAGACGACGAACCTTTATGCCAGAGGCTTCGAGAATACCACTGCATGCCGAATCGATGGATGTCAATTGCCGGTTGCTTGTGATAACTCAGAAGTACAAGATGGACTTCATGTCCTTTTTCAGCCAGAAGACGCGGAAGATGGAAAAATCTGCCGTATGGCCGTGTGAGCAGATCTTTTCCTTGCGGATGGCGCTTGGATAGAAAAACGATTTTCATGTCTGCTGTTTATCCTCATGGGTAAAGGTCTCTAAAATGACACGAAGACGAGTGTTGAAGTGTTGCTGATTCCACTGTATGTGGTGTTGCTTTCCCCGCTGAGAAAGTTCGTGGCAAAGGCCGTCATCCGTCCAAAGCGCATGTATTGTCTTAGCGATCCCGGATATGGATGATGGATTGAAATATAGGGCGGCATCTCTCAGTTGTTCCCGCATGCCATATATATCCGATACAGCTACGGGGCAACCCACTGCCATTGCCTCCAGGGGAGGAATGTTCGTAGGGCCAAAAAATGTTGGCATAATAAATGCTCGCGCCCGCTTGTACAATACAGGCATCGCTTCGTCAGGAATATAGCCGAGAAAATGGACATGAGTGGAAAGATCTAACTTTATAATATGCTTCGAAAGATTTAGATAGTTGTTTTTCTTTGAGCCAACGAAAACAAGCGTTAAATCAGGTAGCGTATGTCGTAATAAATGAAGTGCGTCAATGAGCGCCTTGTGGTTCTTATGCTTCCAAAACTGGGCGGGGTAAAATATAAATTTTTCCGGGAGTCTTAAACTTGAAATGATGCCGGTGTCTGCAGGTGTTTGTCGTGATGCAGCAAAGGGTAAAATATGAATCTTTTCTGGTGAAATTCCATAACTTTCAATAATGTGACTTTTGCCTATAGCGGAGTCGGCAAAAATTTTCTTAGCGAAGTGGCATATCCTTTTATAATGCTGTTCACGACTTTTATAAATACCTCGGGAACCGACCTCGGGAAAATGACGTTCGTATCGGTGCATGAGGTCGTGAATGGTACCTATGCTAGGAAAAGGGGAGAGATAGGTCCATGTATCCTGTGCGGGAAATATCCATAGATCACAGCTCTGATTATTTAAAGTTTTGATCATGGGTTGAAAAGAGAGACACCAACGCCGCCAACATTTTAGTGGTAGGTATTCGCTGATTCGTTTGCGGGCCAGCAGCCCCCAGAGTCCCGGTGATGAATAAAGCGCGGGTAGATCCTGTTCCGACACAGGCCCGACCCAGTCTTTATTCGTATAGAAAGTCAGAGGGGCAAAGTGTGTCTTTGGTAAAGATGCGATGGCCTCCAGGATCGACTGGCTATACTGAAATGCCCCCCCATCAGTGGGACGGGCGTTGAGGAAAAGACCTATCTTCATAGAACCTTGCCAGATAATCTCTTTTTTGTCCGGTGAAGCCATCGGTAATGGTTATATCCCAGAAACGATGCTGCAAAGAAGGTCAACGCCAATATATTATATGGTGCATGACGGAATGCTTTGAGAAAATAGTTTCTGCCTGTTTCAACACGGTTTGCCAGCATGAAGTGATGGCCGATGGCCAGATAGTGGAGACTGAGGGTGTAATATCCACAATATTTCAATATTTCTTCCTGATGGGCTTCGACGACGTCCAGGTAACCCAAGGCACTAAGCCATGAATCCTTTGATATGGTGGGGCTGTCGTGGTGGTTGTATATGGCCAGGGGGGCATCAATATAATCGAATGTCCAGTGACGGGCCAGATGAATACACATGTCCCACTCCTGGTAGGCCCGGATATTTTCATTGAGCAATCCCGATTTATCAAAAACGGCTTTTTTTACAACGATGGTGTTCATGTCGCAGACCCATCGCTTCAGCGTGGCCATATAAATATCCCCACGCAGCTTGGGTAGATGGTCGCCATGTTCGCCATCAGGAGATATTTCGCGGTAACCGGCGTAGACCACACCCAAGCGTTCATCACCGTGTGTAAAAAGAGACATCTGCCGCAGAAGTTTGTCCGGGAACCACTCATCATCGGAATCCAAAAATGCGATAAAATCTCCGCGACCCGATATGATACCGGTATTCCGAGACGCTTGCGCACCCCTGTTGGTGTCGTGGCGTATATAGCGGATATTATCGTGGGCTTCGCATAACGAGGTCACCAGATTCCCTGTACCATCCTTGGATCCGTCGTCCACGACGACGATTTCTACCGGTTTGTAGGTTTGGCAAAGCACACTGTCGATGGCTCTCATCACAAAGGAGGCACGGTTATAGGAAGGTATGATGACAGAAACGAGAGGGTTTTCTCTTTGATAGACGGATTCCGTCATGACCGTACTCCCGTTATCTGGTCTTGCTCCGGTGGACATCCCCGATTGATCCAATCAATCATCGGTTCGGAATTTATTGCATAATCGTAGTGCAATCGAAAGCTTTGAATTGCATTTCTTTTAAAGTGGTCCCAATTCGAAAGGATTTTTTCTATGGCTTCAGGCAGTTCGGACAAAGACTGGATGAGTACACCGCATTCGCATTCCGCTATTAGCTGTCTGTATCCAGGATAATCGAAGGCGATGATAGGTTTTCCATGTTGAAGGAAAAGCGCCAGTTTTTCCGACGCGAAGGCTGTCAGAAAGTCATTTTGCGTCTCCGCAGTGTAGAGAACCAGCCCGATATCAGTCGAAGCAATTACGTCCGTGATACGTTCCGTGGGCACCAGATCCCTAGAGAGGATGACCCGGTCATGGGTCTTTTTTCTAAGCAGATGGTGATAAGATTCGGATATGCTGTAACCATGCAAAATTAGAATCCGATCCTTGTTGAACCCTTCGGCGACGTCGATCAATTCCAGCGAGAATCTGCGATTGTAGAACAAACCGAATTGCAGGATGACCCTCTGCGATGGAGAAAGCCCGTATCGATCTCGGAAAAAGTTAGATCCCTTCGGACGCGGTGGGCCCAGGACGGAGACCGGAAGGTGGAAGGTGATACCCGGGGGCACGCCATTATCTGCGAAGAGAACGTGTGCGCGATCGGAATCCTGGACCACGGTACCCGAGGCCTTTCGGTGGTATGACTCTTCCGCCGCCTTGATACACCGATCCATTGGCGTGACCATAGCATCCGGGTGATCTTTGGTATAGAGCTCCAGACTATAGTAAATATAGGGAATACGAAATTGATGACCCATCATGCCGGCCCAGATAACGCCCTTCTTTTCCACACCGATAAAACAGCAAAACATTTTTTCGTGAATCAGTTTGATGGATTGTCTTAATGTATCCTCTTCGATAAGAGGTGGTTTCCAGCCAAAATCCGCCCAGATAAGTCTTAGTATCCTGGCTGTCAGGCTGAGGATCTTCTCCATGGGGTTTTTATCGCGTTGAAGATATAGAGGAAGATGCTGTTGCGGTACCGTACTGCCAAATCTGTGGAAATGTATCCTGTAGCCAGGATGATTTTCGGGGGATGAAAGAAGATCGTAATATATCGGAACATCCTGAAGAAACAAGTCTACCTCGTAACCGGCCCGGGCAAGCATTAAGGCGCAATTTGCCGTCTGTGACTGAAGGGGCCAGCCAGCCTGAAAGATGCCGACGCTTGATCTCATTGGCGGACTATTCATCCAGATAGTGCTCCTTCATGATCCATCGGTATAGGGCTGCATCGCGGTAAGCCTCGCGCTGGTGCAAAAAGAAGCCGGACCGGTAGGCGTTAGCCATGCAACGCGCTCTGGCGTGCAGATAGGAGGTCCATTGAAACCCCGGCGAACGAAGCCAGTTCATGAGCCTCCAAAGCGCATAACGAGACGGGTGGCTCCCGTTGCGCAGGCAGCTATATGAGTCTGATATCCCTTGGAGGAAGGACCGTTTACGGAAAAAGGTGTCGGTCAATCTTGCCGCGGGGAGAAGATGATATATGGACGCTTTGGGGTAGTAAACGGTCTTGTAGCCCTTTTTTTTGATGTATCGCGAAACGTAACTTTCACCGTCACCCCGGTATTGAATCATGTCATCTGGCATGGCATCTGGATGAAAGCCCCAGGTTTCGTCAAGAACAAATCTTCTTATCGAAAAATTGCAGCCATAGACATAAGATGGATCGATGGTCATGATGTTATTGCCCAGATCCAATATACTGAGGTACCCCATGATACGGTGTCCATGATGGTTCTCTCGCCACATCTGCATAATCCATGGTGGTGGTTGCGCTCCAAATTTTGGCATGTTCTTTCCACCGACAAGCACAACATCTTTATCCTGAAATGCTTCAGTAATTCCTTCCAACCAGGTGGGGAAGGCTTCAATGTCATCATCGGCATACACTAAGATATCCGATTTGGCCATTTTCATACCCAAATGCCTACCCACATGCAAACCTGGTGTCGGGGCAAAAAAATATCGAACATTGCCCAACTGTTTCTGGAGCGATGCGGAAACCTGTTTGGTGTTATCCGTTGAGCCGTTGTCAATTACCAAGACCTCGAACGAATCCGCTGATAGCGTCTGAGACTGCAAGGACTTCAGAGCCAGACGCAACAAATCTGCCCGGTTACGGGTTGGGATAATGACGCTCAGCATCTATCTGGCCACAGACTTTACAAAGATGCGCTGACACTCCTTTTCGGACGTGCAGAAAAATAAATTATTTTTGTACCAGCGATAAATAATTGAAAGCAGACGTGAACTGTTGAGAATAAATAATCGGTTACTCAGAAATTTCAACATTAATTCACGACGACACGAAATCCTCTCAAAAGGGACGACTTCAACTACATCAAAACAGGGTTGCAGATAATTGACGATCTTTTCGGCAGAAAAATGCTGGATGTGCTTATACTCAAGTGGCTTATTCTCGTGCGGTACAGTGAGATACAAAACACCACTATCCTTCAGCAAAGCACGCACCGATTTCATAAAATTTTCTGCGTCCTCTACTGGTAAGTGTTCAAATACTTCCATTAATACAGCACTATCGAACGGATCAAGGCTATGCTTCTTAGTAATATCGAGCGACTGGAACTTAAGGTTGGCAATGTCCGGATTCATTGCCGAAGCGTGTGCTATTGCCCGCTTGGAGTAATCAATACCAACAACGGCGGAGGATTGAAAAACAAGAGCTAATTCACGGCTGAACCTTCCGTCTCCACATCCAATATCAATAATTCGTGTGTTCGAACCGACAGCTATTTTTTGCAGCATATACTCGATTGTAGAGACATAGTTGATAGCCCAAGTATCGAGGAAGAAATGCTTGAAGTGATTATTTTCAAACTGTCCAACATAGTGGTATGGAAACCTATACTCATCCTCTTGATAAGCTTGCTCAATATCATGATCATTTGTCATAATACAATTAATTCTCTAAACCTGGCGCAGGTTTAATCTGAAACCCTTCTATAGAAAAGTGTCGCGCTAAATAAGCTAAGGATAGCGTTCTAAACCAGGTTGGAAACATACTGCCGTGGTTCTTCTCGTTAGCCATTTCATTGTGACCATAAGTCATGGCTTCATCCAACCTGAAAACAAACCCACCATCGTCAACTTGATTGCACAAAACCCAGCTAAGTGCTTTTCTCAGTGCTGCATCGATTTCCATTTTGCGATTCGGCGACATGTTCGAAAACCTTATGAGGATATTGATCGAGTCAATATCTTCACACGCACTCGAATTAAGTTTAACACCAAATCCCCCCAGTTTATTCTGTGTTGCTAATACTATCCGTACGACTTTATCCGGATGTTCAACTTGAATATTGTCGTAGAAGAAAAGAGAAAATAAATGGTAGGCAAACTGCACCATTCTTGATCTCTGATACGGATCATTAACATCGAAGCGGCCCCACATACCTGTTTCGGGATTGATTTTCTCCAGCAGATATTGCTGAAGATAAGATACTGCCATGCCAGCCTGTGCATCTTTCCAAGTATCACGCTGATATTGCAACAAGCAACCGATATTCATGATCTTATTGTCTATATCATCAGCGTGCGTGATTGAACTGTTCCAATCAAAACCATCCAGCCAATTCTTCATGTGACCGCGATCGTAATATTCTTCAAGGAAGCTGAACGGATATTTCGGCTTCCCTCCTAAGTCTGTGTAGGCGCTGATCATATGCAGGGCTAGATGACGCGCACCCCACCAATCCGCTGTACTGAATAACTCTGAATCAACAACAGGGTCATAAAAAAGCCCATCATCAGCGCTTTGAAAGGTGTCAAAATATTCTACCCAGCGCGTTTTTTGATCTGATGTCAACGCATTTAACCTGCCAAGCAAGGATAGTGTCATACAAGCATACGCTGAAGAGTACAATGTTGGCTGGTTTGTATTTTTTGAGTAAAAATAATCATAGACTTTTCCCTGGACTTTCTGTTGATTTAAAAATTCAGAGATCTTATCGGAGACATATTGCAAGAGAGAGACGTGGTCCGTCTTAAAAGAAACATTTATTTCATCAAGCTTTGGCATAACGTGTCGCCTAATGATCATTTTGGCAACCAAGTCCCTGTATCCAGAATATTTTCTTTTTGTTACGAGAAGTTGGTTTTGGCTCAAGATACGACTGGCAAACATTATCATAAGCTGTCGAAATGTCCGCTCCATTATGTAGTGGCTCTCCTTAAAAGGATTGAAGTATCAAGAATGAAAGACCGGTCCAACATCCAGAGGCAGCCAAGATAAATCGTACAGCCTGCGCAAATAAGTACGCCAAGGGATAAAAAGGCACATGGGATAGGCATGATAGTCAAGACTCCCCACTTGATGGTTGCAACGCCGATGGTCATACATATGGTGGAGAGGATCATTGGTTTCCCTTCCTGCCAAAGATAGAATGGTGACATGCCCAATAACTTGACGCAAAGGTATATGTGGATTGGTGTAGCAATCAATGCCACCGCTAAGCGTGTTACTGTAAAGGTTTCAAGGCCATATTGCACAGCCAAGTAGTAAGCGGGAAGATAATATAAAAGCTGCGCATAAATGAGCTTGGTATTCATATCCGGCCTTCCCATTGCTTGGTATAACTCTGCATTGATCCCGACAAGCCATGCGATACCATACATGAACCCCAATACACTCAGCACAAAACCCAACCCCTGCCATTTTTCACCAAACAGAAGGGTAGTCGTTTCTGACCCGACCAACAACAAACCGGTCCCCATCGGCAGAGCCAGGGCAAAAACGACACGGTTCACCCTATGAAAGGTATGCTTCAAGGCGGGCAGATCATCCTGCAACCGGGAAAAGGTTGGATAGAGCACGGGCAGAAAAGGATTGAGGACCAGGCCGAAGATGATCGTGACCAGCATCCATCCTGTGCGATAGACACCGAGGTCGTGGACGCCGAGAAAGCGGCCGACGATGAGGTTGTCGCCCCAGACAATCAGCCAGGCGCCGAGACTCTCCAAAAGAACCCAGAAGCCGAATCCAAAAAGGGAACGGGCCATAACCCAGTCATAGCGCAATTGAGGTATCCAGTTGCTTTTTCTCCACAAGAGATAGAGATTGATTGCCTGACCTACCAGCGATCCGGCAACGAGTGCCCAGACACCATAGCCGCACAAGGCCAGGGGAATGGAAAATAATGCCGGAATGAATGCCGTGAACAACTTGATCCAGAAAAGCCCTCGAAAATCGAGATCCCGGACGAACAGTGCCTGCTGCACAGATGTGAAGGAGGCGATAACGATCTGAATGCCCAGGACCCGCAGGACGGGGCCTGAGGCGGGGCTCTTGAAAAACAGGGCAATGGCCGGGGCTGCAAGAAACAACAGGAGGTAGATCAGGAGCCCTAGGACAACATTGGTCCAGAATACCACATGGGCCGCTTCTTCCGGGGCAGCCTTGGTCTGAATCAAAGCCTTACTGAGGCCTGCGTCCCAGAACATCTGGGAAAAGCTGATGGCAATCATGGCGGTAGCCACAACGCCGAAATCATTTGGCGTGAGAAGGCGGGCAAGAACGACAAAGATGATGGGCTGCGCAGTCCTGGAAACGACCTCCATTAGGGCGGACCACTTCAAAGAGCCCACCGCCTTTGCCGTTAAGTTTTGCTTCAATTCGACCATTATCTATGATGCCTTGAGGGTAAAACATACCCCCCAGCTATTGGTTCCGATTGCTTTTCCTGACAACCACTCCTCGGTGTGCAAGGATTGAAATCCCATATGCGTTGCAATCAACTCGATTTCTTGTTTGAAGAAATACCGCATGGCATGGCGCTCTCTTAATTCCGTGACTGCCTGGGTGGCAAAGTTCCGCACAAAGACATGGTAATTTACATCAACCCGGTTTTCATTAGGATGCAGAACCGGCTCGGCCAGGCGGGTGATTTCAATCTGATCATCCGCCATCCGCTTAATTCTCACCTCCGGTCGTTCCGTCAAAACCGCTGGACCATACCAGACGTCAAAGATAAAAAGGCCGCCGGGTTGCAGGTGATGTCTGGCTGTTTCGAATGACGCTGTTACATCTTCATTGGTTGTCTGGTAGCTGATGACATGGAAGAGGGCGATTATGACATCGAAGCGTTCCGTCAATCTCACGGTGCGAATGTCGCCTTCGGAAAAGGACAACGACCCCTTGTTAATGCTTTGCCGGTTGTCAGCAACGGTCTCCAATGCCAGCGTCAGCATTTCCGGACTGCGTTCAATGCCGTGAATGCTGAATCCCAAATCGGCCAGCAACAGGGCGTGTTTGCCTGTACCGCATCCAAGTTCCATCAGCAAACGGGCTCCCGGATGAAATCGGCGGATCAGACCGGCAACATAGTCCGCTTCCGCCTGGTAATCCTTGTCCCGGTAAAGCAGATCATAGTAGTGGGCATAGTCCGAGAAAACTACGGAATTATTAAGCTCTTGTGAAGATGTTGATTTGTATCTCTCAGACACGTAAATCATCCTTATCTTTTATGGGTTCAAATAGCTTGTATTGTTCTTTTTATTGGCATATCGCCTAAAAAATCAAAAAAGTTCATTTCCCTTCCAAAGTCTGTTTTACCACAGTTACAACCTGATCGATCTGCGACGCGGTGATGGCAAGCCCACTGGGCAGGTAGAGCCCCTGTCTGGCGATACGTTCGGTAACGGGGTAGCTTTCATTGTGGGAAAGGCCCACTTTTTGGAATATTGGCTGTTCGTGCATTCCCAAGAAGAAGGGCCGGGTTTCCACTCCTTTTGCCTTCAGTTTTTGAGCGAATTGAACGGCGTCCAGCTCCGTGCTTTCATCGAGGACAATACCATACATCCAGTAAACCTGTTTGGCCCAGGGCTCTTCCACGGGCAACTGGAGGCCGTCGACACCCCGGAGCCTCTCCGCATATGCCTGTCCCATCCAGCGTTTCCTGGCTATGATCTCATCGATCCTTTCCATCTGCGCCAACCCGACGGCGGCCTGAAGATTTGTGAGGCGGAAGTTGTGGCCCAGTTCGGTATGGAGGAATCGCTGTTCCGGACGGAAGCAGAGGTTCCTGATGCTGCGGATTTTTTTCGCCAGCATTTCATCATTCGTGAGCACCATACCGCCTTCACCGGTCGTAATGAGTTTATTAGCGTAGAAACTGAACGTGCTGACATGACCGAAGCCGCCGCATCTTTTCCACTGCGGTGATGGAGTGTTTCGACCTGTCAGGTATCCGGCGCCATGGACCTCGGCGGCATCTTCTATGATTTTCAAATCATATTTCCGGGCGAGTTCCATAAGCGGGTCCATATCCACCGGATGTCCATAGATATGGACGGGCATGATGGCCCTGATGAGCTGTTCGCCTTGCTGTTGGTCCTTTTCAATTTTTTCCCGGACCTGATTAACGTCCAGGCACCATGTCCGGGGATCGCAATCGACGAAGACGGGCGTACCGCCATTATACAAAACTGCAAGGGCGCAGGAGATGATTGTAAACGAAGGCATTATCACCTGAAACCCCGGTTCGAAACCAAGGCAGGCCACCGCCGCCTGGAGGGCCGTTGTCCCGTTGCTTACGGCAATGCCATGGGCCATGCCGCAATATGCGGCCCATTTCTGTTCGAATTCTTCAATGAAACGGCCTGACGATGAAATCCATCCTGTTCGCAGGCACTCCCGGACATACTCTTCTTCGCGGCCGCCGATGAGGGGTTCGTTAACAGGGATCATGGGGTTGACTCTGTATATTTGATAATCGACTTATCGTTTTCTCCTGTATAGGGCCCTTGCTTGACTTCGATCAGGGAAGTTTCTTCAAGCATTTCTATGGCATGCCCGCCTCCGCAGAGGAGGATTACATCGCCGTCGCGTAAAATACGGGAACCGATCAGCAGTGTCTGACCGGATGAATAAAGATCGACCTTGATACATCCCCGGCGAACGATCAGGACCTCCTGGGTGTAAAGCACCTGTCGCGCCATGAGATTATGGACATGAGCCGCTATCTTGTGTCCGGTAGGATGTTTCATCAAGGCGACTTGTTGAGAAAACGGCGCCGGGGTAAAGAACTGGATGCCCGGTTTATCGTAGGCTGCCCGGATGATGAGGGCAATGGCCTCCAGGCCATGGTTGATGTATTCTACCAAGGGGTCATTCATTTGTCGTTGCCTCCCAGATAAGGAAATGGGGTCTTTGTTGCATTTTCGGTGAAAAAGCTTCGTATTCCATCCGGCTCATCACGAGGGCGCGGATCTTTCGCTTTATATAACGTTCAGTTTTCCTGCTCAAATCGTTAAGATGATAAGGATCGATATCACCGACCAGGAGGAGGTCGATAATGCCCGTGTCCTTACCCTCGGCATAATCATCGATGAGATAGGCCTGCTCCATATTGCCGAGCCTCGTGACGATACTTTCAATAACCTGATCGATGCCCATGACCTTGGCGACCATGGATTTGAGCTCCGGGAAGAGGGGATGATTCTGATTGGCTGCGTAATAGACCTGCCGGCCATTTTTTTCCGATGTCAACAAATGGGTCGCCGTCAGTTGGTTGAGTTCTTCCCGGACGGCGTTGCTTGAAACGTCGAACTCCTGGGCCAGCTCACGGAGGTAGGCCCGGGCTTCGGGATTGAAGAAAAGACGCACCAAGAGCTTGATGCGGGTTTTTGAGGCGATAATTCCGGACAGCAGGTTTTCCATGTTTTTCATTAATGAGTAGTTTTTCTGTACATAACACAAACATGACCGTTGTCAAGTATTATTTGTTGAGGTATTTCATTGACATGCATGGTCATTAACCTTATAGTCCCGGCATGTCTAAAATGCCGACGTTACTAAACAAAAACTCCGGGATTTGCTTTCTCCTGCTCATTGCCGTGCTGGCCGTCTACTGGAACGTTCAGGGCTTCGATTTCATTCGTTATGACGATCCCCAATATGTCATGGAAAACCCAGTCGTGCAAAGCGGGTTGACGATACCAGGTATCCGTTGGGCCTTGACGGACATCAGCACGGGCTACTGGCACCCTTTGACCTGGATCAGCCTGATGGCCGATTATGAATTGTACGGGATGAACGCCGGAGGTTATCATCTTACCAATCTGCTGTTGCACATCGCCAACGCCATGTTGCTGTTTGCGGTTCTAAACATGATGACGGGGGCGGTTTGGCGGAGCGCCTTCGTAGCGGCGCTTTTCGCCTTGCACCCCCTCCATGTCGAGTCCGTGGCGTGGGTAGCGGAACGTAAGGACGTATTGAGTGGCCTGTTCTGGATATTGACCATGCTGGCCTATGTTCGCTATGTGCGGCTTCCGGGTTGGGGGCGCTATCTGGTCGTGTTCATGATGTTTGTCCTGGGAATCATGGCAAAGCCCATGATGGTGACATTGCCGTTTGTGTTGCTATTGATGGATTATTGGCCCTTGGGACGTTATCAGCGTGGTTGTAAAGAACCGTTGATCAGGGGAGGTGAAAGTAAGGTTTCCGTTGGACGTTTGATATTGGAAAAAATTCCGCTGTTCATTGTTGTGGTGTTCGTAAGTATTGGGACTATCTGGTCTCAAAAACAGACGGGGGCGATCATGTCTTCCGACGCCCTGTCTTTGCCTGTTCGGATCGCCAATGCCCTTTCCTCCTATGTTATTTATATGGGCAAGATGTTCTGGCCTGTGGATCTGGCGGTCTATTATCCTCATCCGGGTATCTGGTCAACGGCGGCGGTCATTGGTTCAATTTCCCTCCTCCTTGTCATATCCCTTACGGTTGTGTGGCTGGGGCGCCGCTATGCCTACCTGCCCGTGGGCTGGCTCTGGTATCTCGGCATCCTGTTTCCCGTGAGCGGTATTGTGGCGCAGTCGGGCACCCAGGCGATGGCGGACCGCTACACCTATCTTTCCCTGATCGGGTTATTCATTATCGTTGCCTGGGGGGTGGATGACCTTTTCGCCCGTTATGCCCGCCTGAAGCTCATCCCACCTTTTCTTGGAGCAGCGGTTGTGGGGTTGCTGATGGTCCTGTCGTGGATGCAGGTGCAGTATTGGCAGGACAGCGTCCGTCTCCTGACTCATGCCGTGGCGGTGACGAAAAACAACGCCAGTACCTATTACAATCTCGGTAATGTCTATTCCATGGACGGGCGCATTCCGGAGGCCCTTGAAAGCTATCGGCAGGCCCTGCGCATCAATCCCGACTACCCTGATGTTTACAACAGCCTGGGCGTCATCCTCTTTCGTCAGGGGAAGACGGAGGATGCTATCGGACAGTACCGAGAGGCCCTCAAGCGCGACCCTGCTTATGCAAAGGCCTACTTCAATATGGGGGTGGCCCGGGTGGCCCAGGGAAGAATAGCTGAGGCCTTGGCGTGTTATGACCAAGCGTTGAAGGTTAAGCCTGATTTTGCCGAGGTGCATAACAATATCGGGATTATCAGAGCTGAACAAAAGCGGATGCCCGAAGCCGTTGTCCATTTCCGGGCGGCTGTGGCCATCAATCCGTGGTATCGCGCCGCTGCCGACAACCTGCGCATCGCCTTACAGGCGAAGAAGGGGAAATAAATAACCGGGAATTGACTTTCTCTCTGAGTTTGCACGGGAGCGTGAAAAAATCATCTTGCCTTATGTCGAGAGATCATCCTTTGTTGAATTTCCTCCCCCAGCCTTTTTGCCGTCCCGTTTCCCGGTTTACGCTGAAGAACCATTTGCACGTATGTAAGCGCCTCCTCGTATCTCTGTTGCTCGATGAGAAGCTGGGCCAGGTTGTATGGTGCATCTGTTTTATCAGGCCGGCTGACGGTAAGTCTCTTGAGAATACCTTCCGCTTCCGCCAGCCGGTTCTGTTTGATGATGAGCAAGGCGAGAAGATTCGTGTATTGATATTCCTGGGGCGTAATTTCCAGTGCCTTGTTCATATATGTTTCTGCCTGCCCATATTCCTCCTTTGCGAGGTGATGAAGGGACATGCGCCTGTATATCCTTGCCCGGTAGGGATGTCCCGGTTCCGATGATGTGACCTTCAGTATTTGATTTCCAAGGGTGATAGTGTCTTTCCAGACTTCCGTTTGGCGGATGCTGAGAATGCCCAGCATGACAATGCCTATGATCAGCGCAGATATTATCTTTGCAAACCATGCTCTCGTGAGGTTTATCATCCATCCGGCCAGCAGCATTGCGGGTATGATGGCTACGGCTAGGGAATAACGGTCGGCGGGATAATGGGGATGTTCAGTAAGACCAAGAAAGGGGATGAGGAGAATCAGATGACATAGCCAGGCGGCCAGCAGAGCGGGCCAGACGCGCCTTTTATATATGAGCAGTCCCGTGACGCCGACGACGATGAAGGTGCCGGCGAGGAAGGGAAACGCGATAGGATTGAATTGAATCAGTGTCGTATAAAGCGGCGCCAGGTCGAAAGGAAAGAAGGGTCGCCACAGGTAATAGGCCCAGATATAGAATGCCTGCATGGCCCGATCCAAAATGCCGAAATCGGTTAGCGTGGCCAGGGGATGGCCGGGAAGGGCGGCATGGGGTAAGATGGTCAAATTGATTCTGAATATGATTATGGCGATAGCCAGATAAGGAATCTTTTCGAGCAGAACCTTTGTATATCCCGCAGAAGATTCAGGTACTTTGAAAGGTCCGATCCGCTTCAAGGGGTAAAAATCGAGAACCATCAACATCAGCGGTAAGCCGAGGAGAATGGGCTGCGAAGCCAGGGATGCGAGATAGGCTGTGCATGAGATGACGAACCAGGGCAGCCGCTTTTCAGCCTCGATATATTTCAGGTAACACAGGAGGGAAATCAAACCGAAAAAAAGGGCCTGTTCGTGGGCGCCGCAAACGGCCCCGGCCACGGCCTCTACCCGCAGGGGATGGAGGGACCACACAAGGCTGCCGAGGGCGGCGGCAATTACGAGCTTAGGCGGTGGGTCTCCTTCCTGACGGGTAATGCCTCTCGCCGATATTACAAGGGCGCTGATGAGAAAAAAAATCAGCGCCGTATTGGCGGTATGGAAGAGTAGATTTCCTAGGTGAAACCAGAGTGGATCGAGACCGCACCAGTGATAGGTCAGGGACCAGCGGAAGCCGGTCAGGGGGGTGTAGAAACAAGTCGAGTAGGATTGGTTGGTAAGGATGTTGATGATGTTATCCCAGCTTAACGCCTGCAGCGTCGGGTTCTGGTAAATATGGGAGTCGTCGTCCCAGATCCGGAATTCGTTGAAAATAGCCCGTGAAAAAACCAGGAAGCTGCAAAGGGAAACGGTCAGGGGAGCAATCAGATAATGTCGTGGTTTATTTGATGAAGTCAATCGGGGTCAGTTTCCCTCTTTTCCGGATGGGACTCGCTGCGGTCAAACCTTAACTGGGCGACCTGTTCCGAAACAAGCCCCACCATAAACACGACAACGGACATAGTCATGAGCATCGCCGAGGTCGGACCGTAGCGGCCGTCGAGGGCAACGATGCGGAAGAGGCCGTAGGACAGTCCGCTTAGGAACATTAAGACGCTTACCGGGAGAAAGATCTTGAAGGGGGAAAAGAGGGTGGCGATCTTGACGATGATGCCCAGGAAACGGAATCCATCGGCAACGATGCGGATCTTGCTTTCCCCCGTCCGCTCCTGCGTCTGGATGGGGATGTAGGTGAGGCTGTGTCCGGCCCGGACGACGGCAAGGGTAATGGTGGTGGGATACGAAAAGGTGTTGGGCAGCAGGTAAAGATAACGCCTGGCGATCTCGGATTTCATGGCCCGGTAACCGGAGGTCAGATCTTCGATCCGGCGGTTGCAGATATAGGAGGCCAGACCGTTAAAAAGATGGTTGGCGATGGTCCGGTGGGCGCTCCGGTGGGATTTTTCGGTTCGCGCTCCGACGACCATATCATAATCGTTAAGCTTCTCCAGGAAGCGTGGAATGTCTTCCGGATTATGCTGGCCGTCCCCGTCCATAAGGAGCACGTATTTACCCCGGGCTCGGCGGATGCCGCTTTTCACGGCGGCGCCGTTGCCGATGTTGTAGGGATGGGAATAAACGACAGCGCCGGCCAGGCGGGCCTGGGCGGCCGTTTCATCTGAAGAGCCGTCGTTTATGACGACGACCTCGAAGCTTTGGCCGTATTCGTCAAGGACTTCACGAATACGGCCGACGATCGTGGCGATGATTTTCCCTTCATTAAAGGCGGGAATAATGACGCTGATCTGCATTATTTTTGATGTATCTTGCATAAATTTATGAGGATCGTAGCTGAATATTCTTGCACCTTATAGGGTGGATATGGTGACGTGTCAACGAGAAATCGTGAACTCGCAGCACTTCCCATATTACTGATTCTCTCGGCTACTTGTAGCAATGTGGGTCTCTTTTGTGCTATCTTCTTCGCGGTGGTCATATCTTCCTCCTTTAACCACATATTTATCGGGAGCTGTCATTCAATGGAAGATGATTCTCAGAATGTAACGTGTAAACAAATCAAGCACAGATACCCCGAGTTATTTTTAATTATTTCTGTAATATTATCATTGATATGGGGAAGTTGGCTGATAACTTATGGCACCGGAAATTTTATTCCAAAATCGAGGGAAATAAACGGTCGCTTTTATGATTTACAGGCGGATGGATTATTACAAGGGAGATTGGATGTCCCTTGCGATAGACTTTTCGATAGAATGATCGTCGATGGTAAATGCTATTTATATTTTGGCATAACACCAGCGCTGATAAGATTACCATTAAATTATCTTTTCCCGGATATGAAATATAGATGG